>Ga0181537_10004659_pt1 | contig 11329 bp, 14 predicted proteins | sample PEATcosm2014_Bin_39_FD_119765 | JGI IMG/M metagenome (GOLD analysis project Ga0181537, IMG submission 119765) | Peatland microbial communities from MTU Mesocosm Facility, Houghton, MI, USA - PEATcosm2014_Bin23_10_metaG | ecosystem: Environmental > Terrestrial > Soil > Wetlands > Peat | place... | reverse complement strand
GACGAGAAAGAAGCGCTCAAACAGCTGGCGCGAGAGCTCGGTGTATCGAAGAGCGATCTTTACCGGGAGCTTCAACGCGAACGGGCACGAAAGAAGACCTGAACGTCCAGAGGCGGAGCTTAGGGTCGCGAAAGAATAAACGCAGATCCTTCTCTCACCACCCCCGAACTGAAGAACGTTCGGGGCCCCGTTCGCCCAGGATGACAGCTCTTCTTGATACGGACTTTTGAGAGACCGCGCTACGAATTTGCGGAGGAAATCAACAGATCCTTCAGCATGGGCATGGCGGTGGCAAATTGCGGAACAGCCTCTGCCCGCGAGTTTGCTAAGTGGCCCCGCCGGGAAGATCGTGTGCCTGATTCGCCGGGGAAGGCTGTATCGATGACCGGCAACTCGGCCTCCGGTTGAATCCGATACGGATGGATCCGGAGTTTGGCGAGAAAGAACCACGGATAGCGGGTCAACTCGATCTGTTCCACTTCCAGAGCGTTCACATGAGTGTGCAACTGGCGGAGAGCGAGCTTGAGCGCGGCGGCAATTGCTTCGTGCGCAGTTTCTCCCACACCGCTGCGCAGTGAACTTTCTGCAACGCGGAGGAAATTCCAGCCGCGCGTCCGAATCTTCTTTTCCAACCGATCCGCATTCACGGCGCGAACAAAGCTCCAGTCCTCGTGAAAGCTTTCCGTTGTAAGTTTGAGGCCGGCCGGCAGGTCAGTTTGTGCCCGCAGGAGCAAATTCAAGTCAGCAATGGTACGCATGGGGATAACCCTTCCTATTCCTGAAATTTGAAATCGGACTGCTCGTCGACCCGCATCTTTCCAGCGGCTCGGCGCCGATCGGAAGACTGCGCGGACGGACGTTCTGATTGGTTTAAGGAATTCAAGATGGCGAGCAATGGACCGATATGGCCGCCCTTCTGAAAAAAGGCGTGCGCGGCCACGCCGGAAGGCACCTGGTTGCCGTGGAATGCACCGCTCATGGCGATGGTGTGCACTGCGGAAAACCGTTGCCGGACCAGGAAGAGTAGATCGAAACCCGACATACCGGGCATGAAGAGATCGGAGATGAGAATATCGGGAACTTCCTGCCGCATGGCTTCAAGCGCGGAGTTCCCTTCCTCGGCCGTGCGCACGCTGTAACCAATCTCGGTAAGCAGGAGCGACAACGACGTTCGGATCGACGCTTTATCGTCTACGATCAAAATTTTTGTTTTCGTACTTTGCATACCAACCTCACCTGGTAAACCCCAGGGGGGAATAGAGTGAGTGTCACAAGAATTGATATTTAAGGCTGTTCAAACTTGAACAAGGTTTTTTATGGAGACGTTTCGCGCAATGTGCAAACAGATGGGGGCACGCGATTCGGCAAGCGCGTGGGACTGAAGATGAGAACTCCGTGCGCGAGGCCCGCATCAAAGCCGGTGTGCGTAATTGACCAAATTGCGCCAGAACGTTGAGCCAAATTCGGAATTGAAAATGCTGCGAGAAAGGGCCCCATGCTTAAGAAGCTCTACATGCTTCTGTTAGTTCTTTGCATTTTTGGTTTCAGCTTCCGGCGCGCCAGCGGCCTGATTTACCTTATGGCTGTTGCGGCGTGCGTTATCCCGGCCTGAGGGCCAAATGGATAGGGATGGCGCCTTAGCCCTGGTTGGCCATCTGGCCTGAATCCATCTGTATTGAAGCTTCTCCGGATGTCTCCCCGGTAATCGGGAGTGCTGCGATCTCCTGGATTAATTGCTTCACCTGCTCGCGCTTGCGATCGCTTATATCGAGAAAGCGGATACCCACGAGCCGCCTTGCCTGGTCGTGGAGAGCCTGAATTACGCCGCCGAGCCGGAACGGCTCCCCCGCCAAGCGAAACTCGGTCTCGACCCGCGTATAGATGCCAACCGGAAAGCGCTCGTCGGTGTGAATGCGGCATCCTCCGAGACTCAGGTCTTTGATGCGCCCGTGCACAACGGAGCCGATGTTGATGAGAAGAATCGCGGCCGATGTGTCGACCGTGAGGCGCGTCTGCGTGCGGCGATCTCTGGGGACCATGGATGCCGGCCGGGGCAAAGCGGGCACGGCCAAATCTGGTGGGGGACTGGCTGCAACGGGCCGGCTGGGCGCGACAGGTTTTGCCGGGAGATCTTCGGTAGCCACGATCTTCTGAATCGGGATCTGTTTCTGGATTGTGGCCAGCATTGGCGCCGGGGCCGCAGTCTCGCCGGATGCGCTTGTCGCCGCCCTGTCCGCCTGAATGAACTCCATCTCGCACAGGACCCCGGCCAGATCCTGAATGCGGCGGGATGGCATATCCACAAAACGTACGCCGACTGTGTGCCGATCGAGAGTCCACTGAGTTTCGCCGCAAAGCCGGAATGCCACTCCATTCACGTGGAAGGTGATTTCAACCCGAATCTGGATGCCGGCCGGAAAATGGGAGAGAATGCGCAGCCGGCATCCTTCCAGACTGATGTCGATGAGGTGGCATGTTACCCGGGAGCCATGGTTCAGGAGGAGGACGGTCGCCTCTTCATCCAACGAGTGCCGGGGATGAGCGCGACGTTCCAGTGCATATGCCGGCTGGCGGTCAGCGGTCCCTTCGACTTCCATGGCAGGCTCCCGGGCCGGGACAAAGTAAAACCGGTCAAGCTGCTTATCGGCAGGTTTGACGCGGTCTTGAATCAGCCTGGTCGGTCGGTCAAATAATCCATTGATCGATTGATCGATTGATCAGTCGGTCAGTGTCCTCCTTCACCCAGATCCCAGGGACGATGAGGCGCAGGTTGCGCCGGTTCACGGCCCTTCAACCGATCGTATTGATACAGGTCGCTGGTGGTTCCCAGGGACTCGTTGTAGAGACTGATACCCCCGGTCAGTTGTCCGAGTTCTTCACTGAACAGATGGATTGCCTGCAGTTGATGGGCCGATGCCGGAAGCTCAAATTGAGAAGTCTTAATGAATTTTTGATAGCCTCGGTCCAGCAGGCGCGCCACTTCCCCGCGCACCAGCGCACCTGGGCGCTCGTAAAACGCAACGGGCGCGCTGGATTCCGCATCTTGCGATGGCTTAGCCGGAACCAGCACAGCGGCGGCTCCATGCTTGCTGACCAGAACTCCACCTGCGACTCCCGCGAAGGGTTGCACATCGAAAGAGTGGGAGCGCAGGATTTCCAACGCCTGATCGAAGTTCGGATTGCGGGATTTTCGAGCCATATTCGCTTTCCAGTCTGCGAGGATGTTGAAATAGGAAGCGACGGAGCCACTTTCCGAACATCAACGCTGTATACCCAATCTCGCATACCAGGACGCTGGCTGCAATTTCCGATGGCTACAGACAAGACAATTTCGAAGCCGGACAATCCGCGCGCATCGTCCTTCGGGGCTGGGCTCGGGAGTGGGCTGGCGCAGCGAATCGGCTCCACGCCGCTCATTCGGCTTGAGGCGCCGGTTCGCGGTCTCAATGGAATTACGCTGCTGGGCAAGGCGGAGTGGGCCAACCCCGGAGGCAGCGTGAAGGACCGCGCGGCGGCATCGATGGTTGCGGACGGTCGCGACCGCGGATTGCTGACGCCTGGTAAAACGCTTCTCGATGCTTCAAGCGGGAACACGGGGATCGCCCTGGCCATGCTGGGCGCGGCGCTGGGGTTTCCGGTGCATCTTGCCATGCCGAGCAATGTTTCGCCGGAGAGGAAGCGCATCGTCCGTGCCTACGGCGCTCAGTTGGACTGGACCGATCCGGACCAGGGTTCCGATGGCGCCATTCGGCGGGCGCGGGAGTTGGCCGGCAACGATCCCGAGCGCTTTTACTATGCCGACCAGTACTCGAACGACGCCAACTGGCTGGCCCACTACCGGACGACCGGGCCGGAAATCTGGGAGCAGACGCACGGCCAGGTGACGCACTTTGTGGCGGGCCTGGGAACCACCGGGACCTTTATGGGCACCACCCGGCGGCTGAAGGAGTTCAACTCTGGCATCCAGGCCATCAGTTTTCAACCGGACTCGCCGTTCCATGGTCTGGAGGGGCTCAAGTACATGGCCACCTCCATTGTCCCGGCCATATACAATCCGCACCTCGCCGACCGCGCGCTTGAGGTTGAGACCGAGGCAGCTTACGAAATGGCCAAACGGCTGGCGCGCGAGGAGGGCCTGCTGGTGGGCACTTCGGCGGCTGCGGCGGTGGTGGCCAGCCAGAAGATTGCCGCCGAGGAGAGTGCAGCGGGGCGACAGGCGGTTATCGTCACTGTGCTGCCGGATAGCGCCGATAAATACCTGTCTGAACGTTTCTGGGAGGAAGATGGATGGGCGTACTCCATTTAACGCGCTCGGTATATGAGGCTATCCGCGCGCACGGCGAAGAGACGTATCCGAATGAGTGCTGCGGCGCACTGCTGGGGCATTCTGTCGAAGATGGCTGGCGGGTTATGGATGCGGTGCGGGCGGGGAACACGCGCACTGACTCGGCTCACAACCGCTATCACATTGCACCGCTGGAACTGGTGAAGATTGAGCGCGAGGCGCGGAAGCAGGGACTCGGCATTGCCGGCTTTTACCATTCCCACCCCGATCATCCGGCGCAGTGGTCGCTGACTGACCTGTCTGAGGCGCACTGGCTGGGCTGCTCGTACGTAATCACCGCAGTTGCAAAGGGCAAGGCCGCGGTAACCAACTCATTTCGGCTTGCCGGGGCACGGGAGGAAGAAAAGCGCTTCGAGGACGAAACAGTTCTTGTCGATTGACTCCAAGTCCCGGATTAATTTCTGATTGTGGCCCAGAGAATTCCTTTAGATCGCCAAGGGCAGAATAATCGCCCTGACATGGAGTGCGCGCTTCCTGATCCCATCCCCTATCGCGATCGATCTCCGATCAAGTTGAGGAGGAACGTGAATATGAATATAGTCAGCCCCATACTGCGCTCCCCCGCTACCTCGCTTCACCGGTCCCAGCAATATGTGGGACACTATAAATTCTGAGACAATCTCACCAGAGAACAGATTTGACGGACACTCGAATGCCTGTATCTTCAACTCAAGTCTTCAACTGGGAATTTCAGCGCAGTTTTGCCAAGTTCTCGGGTAATAGAAACCCAATGCACATGGATGCGATTGAGGCCAGGCGTACTCAAGCCGGCGAACCCGTGGTTCACGGTTTGCATGGGGTCAGCAGGCCCTTAAGCTGCACAACGCCCAACGCTATAAGCGCTTGCATGTGGAGGAATAGCAATGATTGAAGTTAGTTTACGGCCCGAGATCGAGTCGCGGCTCGCATCACAAGCCACTGCATTGGAGATGCCGCTGGGCAGTTACGTTGGCCAGCTGATTGAGTCGAGCGCCGACCGCGCCCCAGATCAGGATGTGAACCGGCTGTATCTCGACCTGTTGCGCTGTTCGCTAACCAATACGCTCTATTCCGTCGAGCCGGACGTGGACGACGAGAGCCAAGTGCAGTATGTAAGTGACTTCATCCGCCACTACATAGAGGGCACCGCGATCTCCATGTGCCCACGCGGCAGGTTCGACAATATCGAGAGCTGCGTGGCCGACGTGGTAAAGAACAACATTCCCGGGGACCTGATCGAGACCGGCGTGTGGCGCGGAGGCGCGGCGATTTTCATGCGCGCCCTGCTCAAATTACACAAAGTTCCCGACCGGATTGTGTGGGTGGCCGACTCATTTGAGGGCCTGCCCGAGCCAGACGCCGCGCTCTATCCGCTGGAGGCAAAAGTTCATCACGGCAAAGTAATGGAAAAGGTCTACAACCACTTCGCCGCCAGCCTCGAGGAGGTGCAGGGGAACTTTCGGGCTTACGGCATGTTGGACGGCCAGGTGCGCTTCCTGAAGGGCTGGTTCAAGGACACATTGCCGGTAGCGCCCATTGGAGCCTTGGCCATCGTTCGGCTGGATGGAGACTATTACGAATCGACCCGCGACGGCCTGACGAACCTCTTCGACAAGCTGTCAGTAGGGGGATACGTAATTGTGGACGACTACGGCGAAGATATGTGGACCTACTGCCGCAAAGCCGTGGACGATTTCCGTCGCGAGCGCGGCATCGAGGATCCAATGATCCGCGTTGACTCGAAGTGCTATTACTGGCAGCGCACGAGGTAGCGTCGTCTGGAAGTTCATGGACGCTCTGGGCGAATCCGGTATGAGGGAATTGGATCAGCTTTATGGTGGCACGGTGGAGTCCGCGCACACTGAGATGTTCTCAGTTCGCCCGCGCCGGAGCTACGTGCCCAAGGAGTGGATCAAGGCTGCCCCGGAGTTCTGGAAGCCGAAGCCAGCGATGGCGCCTGCCGCTAAACCCGCGGAGGCAAAGAAGACCACACCGTAACGCGCCATTCAATTCCTCGACGGCCACTTCCCGAACGGCTTCGGCGTACCCGGAGCTGTTTGTGTTATGAATCGGTTAAGGCACGACCCGGGCATTTCTCAAATCCAATTGGAGGTCAGCATCATCCAATTAGAATTGCAGGCGAGGAAGCTGAAAGTATGACCATCTTCATCCCCACACCGTTGCGCCCCTTTGCGGGCGGCCTGGACTCTGTCGAAGTGGAAGCAGGCACTGTGGCCGGCGCACTCGATTCGCTGACACAGGCGCATCCCGACCTGCGCAAGCATCTGTTTACCGGCGAGGGTAAACTGCGCGCCTTTGTTAACCTGTATCTGAACGACGAAGACGTTCGCTACCTGCCTTCCAAGGAGGAAACAGCCGTCACCGCCGCTGACACGCTCTCCATCATCCCGTCGATCGCAGGCGGGGACTAACCGTCCGGGGGAGGCCCACGGATCGAATCCGGCCTTTTCACTTCTTCACTTCTTCACCTTTTGACTCGTTCAGCAATTCACGTTTTCACAAATTCATCATTCACTGGAAAAACCATGCCGACCATTACCGAACCCATCGCGTTACCTGAACTGACTACCGACGACCTTTCCCGCTACTCGCGCCACCTGATCCTTCCCGAGGTGGGCATGGAGGGCCAGCAGAAACTGAAGGCCGCGCGGGTGCTGTGCGTGGGCACGGGCGGCCTGGGTTCGCCGCTGGCGCTGTATCTGACCGCAGCTGGCATTGGGACACTCGGGCTGGTGGATTTCGATGTCGTGGACGCGAGCAATCTGCAGCGGCAGATTATCCACTCGACCAAGGATATTGGGCGCAAAAAGCTGGACTCGGCCGAAGAGAAGCTCAAGGCGCTGAATCCGGCAATCAATATCGTCAAGCACGACACCATGCTGTCGAGCGCCAACGCCCTTGAAATCATTAAGGACTACGACGTTGTGGCCGACGGTACGGACAATTTTCCCACGCGCTACCTGGTGAACGACGCCTGCGTGCTGCTGGGCAAACCGAACGCTTACGGATCTATTTTCAGGTTCGAAGGGCAGGCGAGCGTCTTTGCCACGGAGACGGGTCCATGCTACCGCTGCCTCTATCCTGAGCCGCCGCCGCCGGGACTGGTGCCCAGTTGCGCCGAGGGCGGGGTACTGGGCATTCTTCCCGGCCTGGTTGGCGTGATTCAGGCGACTGAGGTTATCAAACTGATTTTGGGCAAGGGCGAACCGCTGATTGGCCGCCTGCTGCTGGTGGACGCGCTGAACATGCGCTTCCGCGAACTCAAGCTGCGCAAGAATCCCGAATGCCCGGTATGCGGAGAAAACCCCACCGTGACCGCGCTCATCGATTACGAGCATTTCTGCGGAATTGTGCCGGAGACGCCTCAGGAGGCTAAGGTGAAGAATGGAATTCCGCAGATCAGCGTGAAGGAACTCAAGCGGCGGATCGATGCGGGTGAGGACGTGCAATTGATCGATGTGCGCGAGCCTTACGAGTACCAGATCGCGCAGATCGGCGGAAAGCTGATTCCGCAGAACGATGTTGCCAACCGTCTGGCCGAGATCGATCGCCAACGCGAGGTGGTGGTGCATTGCCGCTCGGGCGCACGCTCGCAGCGTATTGCTGAGTTGCTGAAGCAGGCCGGCTATCCACGGGTCGTGAATGTTGCCGGCGGCATTCTGGCTTGGAGCGACGAGATAGATCCCTCCGTACAAAAGTACTGATCGGCTGAGGAAGCGACTTGACATTTTATCCCAGAAGTGGGATAAATAATGGCACGGGAACCCGCACCGGGTGAAAGACCGCTTTACTGGATTGGGTCATCAATCAAGGACGTCGCCCGATTTCCGTCGGAGGTGCAACGCACTGTTGGCTTTGCCCTCAGTGCTGCCCAGTTTGGCGGCAAACACCCATCTGCGAAACCCTGGAGAGGCGAGGGGCCGGGTGTTCTGGAAGTTGTGAAGGATCACGACGGAGACACGTACAGGGCTATCTACACTGTTCGCTTTGCGAATGCAGTCTATGTGCTGCACGCTTTCAGAAAAAGTCGCCGCGGGGGATTGCGACGCGACAGTCCGACATCGCCTTGGTGAGGGAACGATAGAAGATTGCACAGCGGGATTACAAGGAGAGAAATGGCTAAGGTCGGGGCCGATCGAGTGATCCGAAGCAGTGGCAATGTGTTTGCCGATCTGGGCCTGCCCGATGCGGCGGAACTCCAGACCAAGGCTCGGCTTTGTGCAGCTCTCAACCGGATCATTGAACATCAACGTCTCAGTCAGCCGCAAGTTGCAGTCGCGCTTGGCATCAACCAACCGAAAGTCTCGGCTCTTCTCCACTACAAGCTCGAAGGCTTCTCTGTGGAGCGCCTGATGCACTTTCTTGTTGCGCTGGACCATGATGTTGAGATACTCGTCAAAGCTAAGCCAAGCTCCCGATCCGCCCGCATCGCCGTGAAGGCTGCTTGAATTGCTTCACAACCCGAAAGGCAATTATGATCCGAGTTACGTTTTTCTATCCGAACAAACCGGGCAGCCGGTTCGATGCTGACTACTACATCAGTGTCCACATGCCACTCACCATCGACCGCCTGGGACCGGCCCTGAAAGGCGTTTCGGCGGAAATCGGAATCAGCTCAGCCGTGCCGGACCAACCGCCGTCCTATGCCGCGATTGCAACCTTCGATTTCGAGTCAGTGCAGGCCTTCACTGACGCTGTTATGCCCCACTACAAAGAACTCCAAGGCGACATCCCGAATTACACCGACATTGAGCCGGTAGTCCAGATCAGCGAGCTAAGAATCAAGCGATAGGGGATTCGCTTCGAGATTCGTACTCCATTCCTAGGGCTGCGAGCGAGGTTGCGTGTCCCTCAGAAACTCCTGATTCAGATGAAGCACGGCGCCGTGCTTCCGCAGCTTTTGTTGGAGTTTTGGGATTGGGACGTCCTGGATGAGTTTATGGTGACGGACGGCGAGGGATGCGGCGACTCCCGCAGCCTGTCCGACGATCATGTACTGCGGCTCCATGCGGACCGACGAGTAAGCAGCATGGGTTGCCGACAGGCAGACAGGCACCAGCAGGTTTTCTGATTCCGCCCTCTTGGGAGTGATGCTTCGATAGGGAATCTCATAAGGCTCGACCGCGACCTCCACATTGCCCTCGTTCTGCACCGTTCCATCGGGCATGGCCACTCGCTGAACGTTGTGCGAGTCGCTGTTATACGATCCCATCCCGATGGAGTCTGCCTTGGTTCGGTCCGTCTGCAAGTCCGCTTGCCGCATCACATATTCACCAACCATGCGGCGGCCTTCACGAATGTAGAGTTGCCGTGGCCAGTGATCCGTGTCGGCAAATTCGTCTTTGGGCAATCCCCACTCGTTCACTTCTTCGCGCAGACTTGCCGGCACGCTCGAATCCTGAGAAACAAAATAAAGGAGCGACTGGATGTAAAGAAGATGCTCCTGCCAGATCGCGGCCTTTCTCGCGTAGGAGGCTTCGGGATAGTCCCAGCTGTGGCCAATGTAGTCCGTTGAAAATGGACCGTTGTTGTTGAAGTCGGCTTTGTGATTCGGGATCATGACCGGATTGAATATATCCGTGAGATGGGGCGCGCGCCCGAGTTGCTCCTGGAGTTGATTCAGGTACCGCTCGAACAAGGCGAACCGTGTCCGGTCGTAGCCCTCGGGCCGGGGAAACGGCAGCCGGTTGGCAGGATCATTTGTCAGGATGAGGCGAAAGTTATAGGACTGCACCTTCCTATCACCGGAACCAGGTGCGGCCAGCGGTCCAGGGTCAATCTCCGGCAGGAGACGATGTTCCTCGTCATAAGCTGAGAGCGGCCAGCTGAACCGATGTTCCGACTTGTGTCCCGTCACCCCGGCCAGGCTCTCGCCAAACTCTTGCGAGCTTTCGCGGCCCCACGTATAAGCCACCTCGGATTGGGCCATCAGATTGCCTTCGTAGGTGCAGTCGGCGAAAACCTTTGCCGGCCATTGCGTACCGTCCGATGTGGCGATGGAGACAATCCGTTTGCCCGCACGGGTTACGCCGTTCGTCTCGCGGAGCTGCTCGTGAAAATACACGGTGACACCGGCGTCATTCAGCATCGCGCGGAAGAGGTCTTCGTCCACATGGGGTTCGGATAGCCAATTAGCCGGACTATCGAGATTCTGAACACCATAATGAGCCGCGGCTTTCAGGTAGAAGTCGCGCGCATACCCACCGATGATTGTGTAATGGCCCAGGTCAGTGGCGGAGAGGCCGCCGGTGACCATGCCACCCAGATGAGCTCCGGGTTCCAAAAGGACTACGCGCAAACCCTCGCGCGCCGCGGAATAGGCCGTCATGACTCCGGAAGCCGTTCCGCCATAGACCACCAGGTCCGCATGCCGGTTCGACGCCGAGGCGCACACGGATGCAAGAAGGAGATTCCCAGCGAGAACTGCAACCATCCGAATGTGGCGTGTATTCAAGACCCTAGTGCGCCATTTCGACTGGCCGCGGGGCGTCGCCTGTTCTGGGGTTCTCCTCAAGCTTGCCAAAGATCATTTTGCCGCTGGCGGTTTGCAGCACGCTGGTGACGGAAATCTCTACCGGCTTGCCGATCATCCGCCGGGCATGATCCACCACCACCATGGTGCCGTCATCCAGGTAGCCTACGCCCTGGTTATATTCCTTGCCTTCCTTGAGGATGAGAACATTCATCTTTTCGCCGGGGAGGACCACGGGCTTGAGGGCATTGGCCAGGTCGTTGATGTTCAGAACATCGACGCGATGCAGGTGGGCCACTTTGTTCAGATTGAAATCGTTCGTAACGACTTTGGCTTCCCACTTTTTGGCAAGTTCCAGCAGTTTGAGGTCGACCTCGCGGATGGAGGGGAAGTCGTCGGGGACAATCTGTACCTGGATATTGGAGTTGGACTGCATGCGCTGGAGCATGTCGAGTCCGCGGCGGCCGCGTTGCCGCTTCGACCCGTCGGTGGAGTCGGCTACGATCTGCAGT
>Ga0181537_10004657_pt1 | contig 11332 bp, 9 predicted proteins | sample PEATcosm2014_Bin_39_FD_119765 | JGI IMG/M metagenome (GOLD analysis project Ga0181537, IMG submission 119765) | Peatland microbial communities from MTU Mesocosm Facility, Houghton, MI, USA - PEATcosm2014_Bin23_10_metaG | ecosystem: Environmental > Terrestrial > Soil > Wetlands > Peat | place... | reverse complement strand
CGTGGAGTGCGCATCCGTTGTCATCAATATTCGAGACCCTTGATCAAGATGACGCGGCCAACGGCCGCCCATTCCGAACATCTGTTGTCGTTCATGCAAATCCGGAGAACATGCGACCGGGCAACGGATTCTTCGAGGCTCTCGAGCGCCTCAAGGGCGTTATTTGCAGGAATGAAGCGTCCAAAGATGCGGCATGGACGGCAGAGCTAAATGCAGCGCACCGATTTCCATGGCCGTGACCAACTAGGAACGCGTCGCAAGTAGGCGGAGCGTCAAGCTTGCTGCGCTGCTTGCGGGAGCTTTGGGTCGCTATCCCCGCGGACGGCGACACGCGGCGGTAACTAGCCCAAGAGTTGCTGCTGCTCCAAATGTGTCTCGACTTCATGGGCCAATCGGTCGGCTAGTGCGGCGTGCTCGTCTTCCGGAATAATTTCCTTTTCGCAGGGCATCTTACCCAGAATTGAAAGCGCAGACTCATACGCTGGCATCAATGCGTCATCGTCTGGTCGGGCCACAAGCATGTAGAGACGGAATGTCTCTCGCGTCTCGTTCACGCTGGTAATCTGACCTAGCAGTTTGTGAGCCTTGTCTTTAATAGTTTCCGCGGCTGCCATGTCAAAGGAAACAGGCTCTACACAATGCCAAACACCGTTCTTCCAGGCATGCTCGAACCGCACTTCGTCATTCAACACAGAAATCGTCTTTGGCTCGAAATGTCTCAAAAGCCGACGCTGTTCCAAGTCTCGCTTAAAATTGCGCCATACGTCTTCGTCTGTTCGGCGATGACGAGCTTGCGTCTGTTCGTCGTAGCGCGTCACCATGCGATTGAACAGAGACTCCAACGTTTGCGACGGATCCTTTGAGAGCCCGACGCCAATCGGACCCCATTGGAGCGAGCTGTCATCGGCAGGAAGCACACCCCTTGCGATGTCCAGCAGAGTCTCTCGGCCTACGCCTTCCGAGACCGTCGGCATGCGCTCGCCAAGCTGCTCAAACCTGGCTTGGACGTGTCGCATCACGGCTCGGAAATTTTCTCCGTTCAAGCCGGGGAATGTTGAACTGAGGCGGCGGTACGTAGTCCGGCAGATGGCACTCAAATAGCCAACCTCCGGCGCGTGCAGTGCGACCGCGACGTTCACGAATTCACCCGTCACTGTATCGTGAACGTAGCGAAGGACTGTGTAGCTGTACTTGATGGATGCGCTCATGATAAAACCCGTGTCACTTCCGTGATCGCGGCCTCGATGTTAGTCCTTAACGAAGATAGATGGTCCGCTGCAAGGTCGGCGACTTCGTCGGCCTCGGCCCACTCCGGTGGCAGGGCGGCTAGATACTGTTGAATACGTTCCGGCGTGACTGCTTCTACTGCGCCAGCGAAACGTGCCAGGTCGACGAACGAGCCCTGCAGCCCGACCCTGAAGAGATGGGAAGCCTCGTCGCCTCGCAAGTACTCCAAGCCGTTCGGGACCCATGGCGCGAGTGCGAACAGTGGTTTGATGAAACACAGTTCGTGGTCATAGATCGCGAATGTGCTTCCGTTGGACTGGCAGTTTGGGTTCGCCGGACGTCGATCGGCATTCAAGAGCAATGCATCAAAAGCAAATATTTCGATTGCTTGTTGCTGCAAGGGTTGCGGGATGGTGCGGCTGTACAGCCAAACCGAGTGCGAGGGTGGTAGCAGGCGCGACCCATAAGCGACGTTCGAACTCTCGGTCGCTAGTTCTTGGATTTCGGGATCTGGAATTATTTGAACCAGATCGGGCTCAATCCGCACGACATAAGGCTCGGGAACTGGAAGCTCTAGGTCAGCAGCAAACATCGCGACAATGGCTTCCGTCACCAACGCGCCGACCCCCCGCTCACAGCCGGCGGAGAGCTTGACTACGACTTCGATTTCGGTCCCGTCGTCGCGGTCACAGGCCATTAGGCACGGCTTCGTCTTGCCGTTTGTCATGCGACGATCGAAGCGCGTTGCGGTGACCATCTCAAGCATCCAAACGTCCTTTAACCGGCAGATGCCTGGTTCGGCTGGGGTGTCCCCGTACCAACGAATTGCCAACGTTCGCTGCGTTAAACCGCACGGAATGTTGAGTTGCCCTTCGTTTTCTGCCCTGTAGGCCATGTGAACGGCGCCGGCGAAATGGTAGCACTTGCAGAAATTACTTTAAAGTCAAGTATTTGCGCGCCATCGCATCAGTGGATCGGGAGGAATAATGCACGGACCTGGCCCTTACGTGGTCACCGACGGACCACCGCCCACGACACCCCGTCTCGCCGGGTCCGATTGGCACGTTCGTGCTGTCCGCAATATTGCCGATTCCAAGCAGGAGTCTTACCGGCAGATGTATGGCCTACAGGAAGACGTGCGCATCCGTACCAGTCTCGCAGTGCGTGTTCGCACTAATGTTGAGTTCTTCGTCTTCGATCGGAGGCAATATGAAGACGGCATTCCTGCGGATCGGCGGAAGCGTAGAGGTACTTCTATCGTCGCCTATTCGCGTAATACCCATTTGGTGACGGCACCCCAAAGCCCCGGCCACTGCTCGGCCAATCTCTCCTCGAGCTTGACCGGAATCCCGAACGCTTCCGTTGCCTGCTCACGTAGCTCTGCGACATAAAAGTTGCCCTGGATCCGGTCGCAATGGATGCATCCGTTGGAAACGTACGTGGTGTCTGCTGTTTGGCTGGCCCGTGCCTTGATCACCCCGATGCCAAGCTCCTTCAGAAGCTGTGGCGGCAGGTACCTGGCTACAAAATCTATGAGGAAGCGCCCCTCGTCTGCTCCCGAGACTTCGTCCCAATACACCGAAATCGCTTCTCGAGCTGCCAAGTGATCCGAAGGTGGGAACCGCAATTCCGTGATTACGTTGGTTTCGCGCTTGCAGCGCCAGCAGAAAATGGTCGCCGCGAAGACCTGCATGGGAACTGGGTCGCGCAGCGCTGGCGCAAATTGCAGCTTTCCGGAAAGAGCGCCGCGAACGAATGCCTTTATTTCGACCCGCTGGCCCCACTGACATTCGTCGCCAGGCTTCGGGCGACTAGCCACTCGCTCGACGTACTCGTGGGACGGCAATGCGACCGTGAAATCCAAGCCGGAATCCGATGCCTCGAGCCGAAACGCCGGGATCGCATCTGAAATCGGAAGATTGGCCTGTTGGAAAAGCCATAGGCCACGGATCCCCGCCGATTTGTAGCGCGCTTGGCGGGCTTCGGTGTCAGCGATGGTCTGCTGACTCCATTGAACCTCGATAGCGACTCTTGCATTGCTCCCCGGTTTTAATGCGAGCACGTCGGCACGCCATTCCTCGCCAGTGATGGAGGTACCGGCTTGCTCGAGCAAGGGTTCCCAGAGGGCCTCGCGGACCGCCTCCGCGATCAGGCGCTTGGCAAGTAAGTGTTGGGCGGTTTCGGAGGCCCACGCACAATCTCCGCGCGAGGCATGAGCGAAATGACGGGTTCCAAGCTTGCTGGTCCGGAGGACGACTTCGGACTGGCAGCAGGGGAGTCGAAGCGACTTGGACCGGGCATTTTGCGCGCGCAGTTCTTCCCAGGCCTGGTCGGAGGTGATATCGAAGGCAAGGAGGTCTCTACCGTCCTTGGTGCAGCGCAGGGGCATCCGGCGATGGTACAGGGGCAGCACGATCGTTCGAGCGTGCCTATGCGTTGCCTGTCGATAGTGCCTGAGACCTCCACAAGCCATGAAAAGCGACTTTGATTCTTGCCAGCGGGGGAAGGCAGCTGAAGGGACTTTGAAGGGACATGCGCAGTTCTGAACTGTTCTGTACAGAGGGAATCGGTGGACGGACGATTCGGCAGATTGGTTAATAAAAACAATTAGTTAGAATGACCAGCCAAGCTACGAACCAAGGGGTCGTGGGTTCGAATCCTGCCGGGCGCGCCATTTAGAAACAAGGGCTTACAGAGATGTAGGCCCTTGTCATTTTTCTTCCTGTGCCCCCTTGGTGCCCCGCGAGAGTTACCTCGAACGGTGTGTTGCGTCTCCGAATTACTGGTCGCGGCATCGGCGCACCGTGCCCCGACGACTGCGGTGGTGCCTCGAACGTCCTGCTGCTCGAAAGCTCTGGAGCTGCTAGGCGACAGGCGAGGGCGGCAGTGAAGGTCCGTCGCGGCAATGACGCTGATTTGTGGAAAGGCAGGTGAGCCGTGAGTAGCTACCAAGCCATCATCGATCGGGCCACGTTCCTTTCGAGCTCTCCGGAGCGCGTTTTTGAACTATTGAAGGCGCGCGCAAGTGTTGGTCACCCGTTCTATGGTCCGACCAACGATGACGAGGCGCTTGAGGCCGCATCGCTAAATCGGCGGGAACCTCTTATCAATCTTGGGCTGGCCAAATATTGCCTATGTGAAGTGACGGCACGAAAGTTGTTCTCGGTCGCGGGCGACCATGATGTGATTCTCGCAATCCGCCTCTCGGTGCTATCCAATGAAGTCGTTGGACGGTTTTTGCTGCGCGCTGTTCCGTTGTGTCTCTTCGAAGGCAGGGATCAAACGGCTCGCTTGACAACGTGGCTTGCCGCCGCCGCCGATGAAGAGATTGCGGCGCTATTCAGCAATCCGAAAATTGACCAATCCTTCCTGCGCGATTTTCTGGAGTGCAAGGAGCCTTGGGAGGCCGTCAGTGACGAGCGACGACGAAACGCGCTTAGTGCCTTGGAACGCAATCCACGTATGAAAACGCCGTATTCATCAAATGTCATGGACGGCTACGCCGAGTACTCCTACAACTCGGTATTCGATGCTGCCTGGTCGCTTGCCGGCAAGGTACCGGTGACACCGATGTGGGCAAACGCCTTGCACGCGCTATTTGAACAACTAAATCCACGGTCACATTCTTTAAAGAAGCCAATGGAGACCGCGGAACGTTGGCGACGCGATCCAGCTGGCGCCAATGAATCAGAAGACGAAGCGCAACAATGCGCGAAAGGTTGGCTCCCTCCATTTGCCTCGGTGCGGAAGGAATTGGCGAAGTTGGAGTTAGGAGCCTACGCATCAAAATACGGGGACCTGCTAGCGAGCGTGGATCCGGCATTCCGCTGTGCGGCTTACAACCGCGGGCGGCTAAGCGTGGAAGAAATCGCCGCCGCCTACGCAAAAGACGGAAAGCTGTTCTTCAATGAGGCCTTTCGAAATCGGCACCTTTATCGCGATGAAATTACGCGAAAGGCCCTGCATGACGTCGCTTGGGATATTGCGACGAATAAAGACAACTCGCATTTGGATGCCCCGAACGCATTCAATTATATGAAAGACGAAATCGCAAAGGAATATCCCGACTGGTTTCGCGAAGAGGATGCTGAGCCCGCGGACCCTGAAAAGGTGCCGGCGACCAAAGGCGATCTGAACGAGTTGGCAGAAGCAATCGGAAATTACAATCCGTATGGTCTTGCGTTTCAACAGGTGATGCAGTCGTTGAAGACTTTGAACACCAGGCTCGGCTGGATTTGGTGGTTCTCGCTGGGGGCGCTTGTCGCAAGCAGCCTGCGACACCTTTGATGCGTTAGAAAACCTGCCGCGCCGATGACCCCGCGCTCCAAATTTGATCAAAGTACTGCTATACCTGTAGGCGTTATCAGAGTCCTTGCTGTCACATTCCAAAGATCGAGTTCTCGTTTCGGTTTTTCAATTCCGCCGGGACCCTAAATCTCAAATCGAGCACGCCCTCTTCCCCCTCCACGCCAAGTCATCGGCGAAGTACGGGGCATCTTTTCAAAAATCGCGGTAATTGCGAAAGCGCGTTCCCGCGCCGACGTTTCATCTCGTCGAACTACTTGCCGACGTCCGCGATCGCGGCATGCTCCAAGAAGTGACCTTGGTCAACCAGGCACAGCGCAACGCTCCTCGCGACTCGTGATCAAGGAGTGTCGCGGGCCTCGAGAGCCAGCGGATCGTCCAGACCCAGGGCCGAGGCGGTGACGCCAGAATTTCCAACTGATAATGGCGCCGAAAATTTGGTGACTTGCACCAATCGAAGCTGTACCCTCGCAAAATGGACGGGAATCGTTGCCAAAAGGCGCATTTCGGAACGGGAGCGGGGGCTGTCGTGGCGGGAATTCGAAAACTAGTCGCAACGGCATCCTTTTGCGGTTTCTGGGCTTTTACATTTGCACAATTTGGCTGCGGTAAACAGGAATCAGAGCCAACACATGTTGACGTTTCGGGCGCGCCCGCGTTAGCGCACGACGCCACAAACAGAAATCAAAAGGCCGCGTTGGCATTTCGTGCCGTTGGGACACAAACGCCGGAACTGCTCCACCCGGTACTCGCGCAAATGCCGGTTGGCGTTGAGCTCAAAGCCAATGGTTCGATCACTGCGGCGCGCCTAGCGTGGCAGGTATTCTTCAATGGCGCGTATACGCACATCGGGGCGGCCACATCGGATCATCCAATTTTCGCTTACTACAACCCGTATTCCGATGTCGTACTACTTGGGAGCTGGTATTTCCCCATTTCTGGCCCGCCGACCGTTTCAACTATTTGTGCGTTTCCTGGGTCAGTCCTGGAACCGGGTTCAACTGGCTCGACACGCTATCCGAGCTGGCTTTCAGCGCCCGATCCGTTTTCGACGGTCGCAGAGAAAATTAAGAACCGTGCAAGTCTTTTGGCTAATCGCTTTCCAGACGCTTCTTCATCTCCAGCCGGCTTTTCGACAGACCTGTGCAATTCGAGAAATCAACAGTTGGCCGAAATCCGAATGACCGACACGTTGGCAGGCCTGGTGACGATTGCGCAGCTTGGAGCCGAGAAGCCGGTTCAGGCGCTTTTCAATGCGGCCGCGACCGACTCGACGAACGCTCTGGCTAAGCAACGACTGACGCTTAGCCCTGGCCAACTAGGCGTTTTGTTTAAGGTCTCGCCGTTGTTGGCGAAGTGCCAACCGGTCGCTGGCGTCCAAACATCTTCAAAGCATTTAGTCGCGATCTTCGCGTATGTGCCAAATCCAAGTCAGCTTTTCGCAATCGACTTGAATCGCGTAGGAAATAATGATTGGCAAATTTCGAATTTCATCAGCCTTGGCTTCAACTAAATTCGAGGTGAATTATGGAAGTCATAAAATGCCACCGTCGCGCCATATCGGCTTGCGCCGTTTTGTCGCTGCTTATCATCGGCGGTCCGGCTCGCGCCGACGGCTCCGACACGTTTTTTGACGCCTTGAAAAATGACTCTGTTGGCGATTACGTCAAGAACAAAGTGAAGGACTACGTGGTGGACCACCTGCCGGAATGGGCAAAAGACGCCCCGCCGGCGAATTACAGCGGAATTGGCGCGGGCGTTGGAAATGCCGTTAAGACCGGCGTCCAGACTTACGATATCCAAAGCGAACAAATGCAGCTTGTTCAAAACGGGGTCAGCGACTTTTCTAATGACGATCCAGATTCAACAGCATTAACAGCATTGCTAGAAGACAAACCTGGAACGAAATGGATGCAGGACACCGTCAAGGACTTGTTGCCGGCGCCAATAGGCAATGCCATAACTGCTATTGATGAAGCCGGCGGCCTCGGTAATTACCTAAAGGAAAAGGCTGGAAGCGCTGATTCGTGGGTTGCCGATACAGCGCAAGCCGCCCGGGATAGTGCATCGAGCAAGCTAAACAATCTCAAGAACAAGGTTGTTGCCGATGCCTCGGACAGTACAAACGCAATCAGCAAACCTATGATTTCGACAATACCGGACGAACGCCGATCGGTTTCGCAGGCGCTAAAGGATGACGATGGCGCCGTTGTCAGTCAACCTCTGAGCAGCGCGCGCCGCGCAGAGCTTGAAGCTGCTGACGCGAGGGAACGACAAAGACAAGAAGCGGTTAAGGAAAAGCTCAAGCAAGAATCGTTGGCGCGACAGGCAGCATATGATGAGCAACAAAGGCTTGCTGACGAGGCTGACAAAAGGGAAGAGGCGCGCGAAGCGAAAGAAGAAGCTGAGGCAAAACGCCGGGAGGACCGAGAGTACAACGCCTTGAGGGCAAGAACCAGGGAAGTGACGCAGCGCGTTGATGACCACATGGTCGCAAACCAAATTGCGCAGGCGAAAAAGGACGAGCAAGAGCGTCAAGCGAGGATGGATCAGATTGATCGTGATTCGCAGACGCGCGCGGTCCTTCGCGCGGGATCAAAGAGCTCTACTGGGACGGCGACAGGCACTACTACCTGTACGCCGCAGCCTCTTAGACCATGCGCCAGTCAATAGTCTTTGTCGTCATCAACACGCGCGCCGTAGTGAGGCGTGTTTCGGCCGGCGCAATAGTAGTGGCGGCCATTGTCGAAAACCAACTCTGGATTTGCTAAAGCAACGGGGAATATTTCAGGAGCCAGTACTTCCTGACGACTGATCAGTGCAGCTAATGGGCAGCGGTCCCCGAAGCACTGTAAAGGAGTGCGGCTCCGAAATTACCGGATTCCGGGTCAAATACGAATTAATCGAGGGGCGGACGATAAGGCAATATTTCGCACGGCGCAGGGGGCGGTCTTTCAAAAAATACCTGGGCCGCAGCATCGCATTTGTCCTGGAAGCCAGCGTTGCAATAAGGATATATTGAGACGTCCTCGCCTTTTACTTCCATATCATCAATCATCGTTAGACTATCAATAGACAAATAGGTTGATTCTGCAAAAATGAGATATCGAATTGCATACCACGCGCGTGGCTCATATGCATTCCAACCGTGAAATTCAACGTGGGCCCAATCCGCATCGGCCCACTCGACTCTTGGTTCCAGGACGAGATTGCCAACGTCGTCTCTTTGCGCAACGGTAAACCATTGCCCGCGGTTGGGGTCATCTGCCCACCATGCGAAAGCTCCGAACCACGGTTTGCGGTAGTAGCTTAGCAATCCGAGAGGGACTTGCTTTGGCAGAAGGTGGACCGTCATAATCCAATGATAAGTGACGGGATGGATCTTTGTCCTTATGTTCCGGGCAATTGCGATTGGATCAAATTCATTCACATTTGAATAGAACTTGCTGTCTTCGAATACAAGAGGTGGTGATATCGGCCGGTCCACGAAACGCAAAAACTTGCAGTCTAAGGTAACTCCCTTAACGCGCACCGTAACCCCATTCAGTGTCACCACACCAATTTTCCCCTTTCCGTCGGTACCCGGGAGGGGGCCTGTCCAATGGATTCGCTCGTCCGCTTGAGTTTCAGCGCGCGCGCCAATCGAGGAAAATGATAGGCATACGACCAAACTGCAAGCAAGTCCAACTCGCACACTCATCATGTCGTGACCCTCGATTAATAAGGCTAACAAGCACGAGCGACAATGTAATTGTCTTACATGGCTGAGTGTTATGCATCAACTTTGAGGCCAACTTTGACTTTGGTTAGGACTGTTCTGCGGACGATGGCAGACGGCCATGGTCTGAAACTGATCGCGCAGCACAGTTGCTCGATTCCTGGGCAAGCGCGGAACGCCTCGCAAGCAGGTCTTCGTTGTTCGCGGGCCCACATCCACGACGCGCGAGCCATTCGAAGCCTTGACGGAGACCGCGGGGTACCAGGTCCTACTCAAGCTGCCAGCGAAGGCCGCACCGACAACTGCGCGCCGCCTCAAGCCCTAGCGAGCCAAATTCGTCAAATTGCCTCATCTGCGTGCAAATTGTGTTGCGTAATTCATTGAAATACAATACATTATCCTTGAACTAGTGAATACGCAGGTTTTAAGGATAAACATGCACTCCTTCACCCCGTTTACCGACGAACAGCGCCGACTTCAGTCCAACCTCGACCAGTACTACCGCGCCTGGGTTGAGGCGCTGCGCGAGGATGCCGAGCTGCCGCGCCTGCACTGGAAGCGCGTTGGCGAGCGCGAGTACCTCTATCGCACGCTAGATAGCCGCGGGAATGCCAAATCGATGGGCGCGCGTTCCGAAATAACCGAGCAAATCTACGAGCAGGCCAAGTCCGGTCGCCGCGAGAACGAAGCGCGCCGCGCGCAGACCAAAGCCAGGCTCGATGAGACTTGCGCGCTCTACCGCGCCACACGCGCATTGCGAGGCCTTGCGCCGCGCGCCGCCGCGATTCTTCAGGCTCTCGATGTCGCGGGAGACATTGGCAGCAAGTTCCTTGTTGTCGGCACCAATGCTATGCCCGCCTACGAGCTTGAGGCCGATCGCCAGATCGTTATCCAAGGCGGCGACGTCACGGACGATTTTGACGTTGCCTGGATGGCCAGGAACCTGGAGGTACTAGGCGACGACAAGGCGACGCTGCTCGAGCGCTTGCGCCGATTCGATAGCAGCTTCAAAGTAAGCTCCAAGCAGCCATACCAGCTCATTGACGCCTCCGGCTACGAGGTCGAGCTGTTGGCGGGACCAGAGGTCATAGAGGTGCTGCAAAGCTCAGGCGAGAGCTTGCGGCCGCTGCCCCTCGAGGAGCAAAACTGGTTGCTTTGGGGACGCATGGTCGACCGGGTCGTCATCGGAATGGATCGAACGCCAGCGCGCATCGTCGCGCCGGACCCAAGATGGATGGCGCTTCACAAGCTATGGCTCTCCGAGCAGGCTAAGCGCAACGTGCAAAAGCGGCCCAAGGACCGGGTGCAGGGAATCGCGCTACTCGACGCGATCGAGCGCTTTATGCCGCACTACCCGCTTGACCAGGCCTTTGAGCGCGAACTGCCTATTGAGCTGGACGACGTGCTCAAGCGCTGGCGCGCCGGGATGGTCCGAGACGACAATTTTCTCGAGGGCGGCCTGATCGAATCCGCGGCACCAAAGCGATCCTCGACATATCACCCATAATCTGTTGTACCCACACGTTAGCTGACGCCGGACCGGTTCACCGTCGATCCTAAGCCTTCAGCAACTCGGCCTGCTTCCTTAGAATTTGCGCGATTTCGCGCAATAGGACTCGTTGACCGCCCTTATAGCCTCGCATGGCGGATTGCACCTTACCGGCCGGCGACCTTGGGCCGGTCGATTTCTTCCAAGGCTTCCAGCGCCGGATTAACTCGGCTCGCATCGCCCGATGCTCTGGTGTCCGGTAGTAGCTCAATGCTTCCCTCTGATAGTTGGTTTGGCTCGCTTTCGATTTCCCGCGCCCGCGAGGAAGCAGGCATCCCATTATTTACCTGCTGTGGCCCCGTGGTTACGTTCGCCTGCCGAGCGTAGATAATCGGCGGGTTCTTGATCGCGGCCAGGGTTTCCAGCGTCGGCACGTCACCGGCACAGGCCATCACCACGTCGGGCTCGAGGCCTTCCGTCTCGGTTCCAGCCCAGGGCCAGATTCCGATGCCGGCGTCGCAATGCGTCGCGGCCTGTTGCATGGTCAGCCATTGCGGGGAGGGCTGTTTGCCGGCAACGATCACGTTGATGCG
>Ga0181537_10004656_pt1 | contig 11333 bp, 6 predicted proteins | sample PEATcosm2014_Bin_39_FD_119765 | JGI IMG/M metagenome (GOLD analysis project Ga0181537, IMG submission 119765) | Peatland microbial communities from MTU Mesocosm Facility, Houghton, MI, USA - PEATcosm2014_Bin23_10_metaG | ecosystem: Environmental > Terrestrial > Soil > Wetlands > Peat | place... | reverse complement strand
TCCGCAGCTAAAATCACCGCCACTGGTTCTCCCGAAGTGGTGGATACGCCGGTCACAGTTGTTATTGCCGCGTCGGCCGGCTCAGGAGTTCCAACGGGAACGGTGACGGTTAGCTTCCCATCTTGGACTGTGACCATTCCCAAGGGTACTGGCGTTCCGACGGTCACTCCCGTAACAGACACCGTGTCCGCTCCTCTCGACAACACCGGAACTGCCACGTTCAATTTGTCACCGGTCCTAGCCGGAAGCCAGACCATCTCCGTTCAATACTCCGGCGACAGGGTATTCGGCAGATCGACATCGACAACCACCGCCACTGTTGCCAAATCCTCAATTTCCGCTCTCCAGTTGCCAGTTACCCCGGACCCATCCGACATCAATCTGCCGTTTGTGCTGTCACAAAGCGGATCGATTCCGTACGACGGGTCGGCAGTGCCCTGGCAATATAACTACCTGATAAAGGTGAACACGGCTGCCGGAATACCCACCGGCACCCTCACCTTCATGGATGACTCATCTGTGTGCCCGCCGGGAACCTCCGCAACCGGAATCGGCGCGGCGACCTGCGCTTTGGCAAACTACAAGGGAGTGGCATGTCCGCAGTCGTCCGGTGCAGCGGTTCTACAGATCCAAAACTCTGGCGCTGCCACTGGCGCTGAAGCGTCATTCGCGACTGCTTGCCTTTATAACGTGCCTCCGAACACAGCCTACACTCCGGTCATTTACACGCACTACATCACGCCGGTCTATAGCGGCGATTCAAACTTCAACGCATCGACCGGACCACAACCCACCTTGTTCCAAGTCGTTCGCAGCCCCGTTGTGCAAATAGTGACCTCGTCAGCATCATCACTCACTACGCCTCCGACACTTAATGTCACTGCCGGATCGCAAGCGAGCTTGAATCTGACTCTCAATTCGATTCTCGGGTATGGAATCGCCGGCAGAGGTGGTCTGTTAAATGACTACAACTTCCCGGTCACGTTAGCGTGCGATAATCTGCCGCCACACTCGGCCTGCACGTTCACCTATCCCAATCCTGATCCTGTCATTCCAACAGCAGTGGATATCCCATGCCCTGCCGGATCCACGCAAAATGTGGCCAGCGCAGTTGCCGCGGGCACAATGCAATGCACGCCTGGGCAGGTTACGCTCACCGTTGTCACCAACGTTGCTGTGGGGACCACTACCAGCCAGGTTGCTCGCAATGCGTCGATCACATTCGCGGCAATATTCGGTCTTGGAATGATCAGCCTCTTCGTCCGGCGCAGGGCTTTCGAAAAGGGCCGTCTCTCGATGATGGTCGTCCTAATGATTGTTGGCACTGCGTTGGCGGCGAGCATCACAGCCTGCTCTACAACAAACCTCAGCAACTCTGCAGTTTTGACCACGCCTAAGGGCACATATCCGGTCACTGTTACTGCACAGCAAGTAGGGTCGCAGCAAATCAGCTCAGGGAACGGCGCCACGCAGACGATTTATGGCAGCGAGAATCAGGTCTCCCTGCCCTTCGTGGTGAACGTGACGGTGCAATAGGCCGACAAGGTCCGTCCATCGGGTCGGAATTCGAAAATCAACTCTGGCCGAGAGAAACAGAATCAACAGGAAAAGGCACCGCTTTCGGGCGGTGCCTTTTTTATTGCGCTGCGTCGTTAGATTGATTCTCCAGAACTCAGCGCTACTCTGCGGAGGATGAGTGCTCTCTCCATCCGACCACGCTGCGTGACTCAGAAGTGGCGGATGGTCTCGCCGGGCCCATCTTTAGCCGATGTCAAACCGTCATTCGTGCGTTCCCCCGAACGTTCGATGCGGCTTTCCAGCGAGCGACTTACGAGATCGCGCGATCCGAGACCCACGGCCAAAGCGAGAGTCAGCACGATCCCTCCAAAAAGTATTCCAAAAGCCAGTTCGACCACGACACCCCCCACCTCGAGATGGTCGAGCACCATTGCCGCGGTCAATACCAGAACCAACCATTTCGCCCCCAGAGAAAGAAATCGCGCATAGTGCAGTTGGGCATTCACGGCTCCAATCAAAACCGATCGAGCCAGGAATCGCGCGATCAATGTGCCGGCAATCAAGAGCAGAATTGCTCCGACTGCATGCGTGAGATAGGGCAAGAGCGAAATGGGTAAGGTGGCGGCTGTTGCATACGACGCATCAAATGCCGACACGCCAATGATGAGCCCAAGCAGAACGCATCCCCAAAAAGATGCGCGCGCTACAATCGCAACCGGTGAAGTCGACGGCGTCCACTCGCCGCTGGCGCGATAGCGCACTAGACGATCGTCAAATTTGACCAACGCCAGTCCCCACCGCAATATAGCGGAGATCGCCATTCCGACCAGCGTAAATACCGCGAGGGAAACGAAGAATGCCAAAATGCCCGGCAGCACTGCAATGAGCAACGAAACCACCCGGTCAAGGGAAAGGTGAAGGGCTTCAGACATGTGACGCCAGATCGTTGCGTCCTCCGAATAGACCTTTTGCGTCGTTTCCGTCGGAGATGCTTGGACCAACACTGCGAGAATGTTGAACATCGGACTCACTCCTTTAAAATGACCGTCCCGCCGCGGACATGACTCGAACAGCGCATGGCTTCGTCGTTCGCGGTCACGGGTTGAATCGGTCTGGCCAACGCCAACGCGCAACCAGGTAGGGTTTATCCGCTTCAAAGGCCGCGGCCACCGCCTCAACATGCCGTTCGGGATTGACCCCTGAAGCGACAACGTTGATGTGGCCTGCGACCCAGGCGAGATAAAGAGGAATCAGCGCTCCCAGCAAATGCCCGCGGTTGATTGAGCGGAGCCGGTAAGCTACGAGGAAATCAAAAACGATGTGCGCCCATAGTTGCTCAGGCATCTTGAAAGCCGCTCCATCAAGCTGAGAGAGTCGCTTGAGTCCAAGCAGCGAGTTAGGCGGTAAAACGAGTCCCCAAATCTCCAACAGATTCGTGTAACCAAGTCGAAAGCCCTGAATCATTGAGGCTATTTCTGCATTTGCATCGCTCGGCGATACCACATTCGCGGGTATCCTTCGGCGCGAAGGCGGAGTTGTCCGGGCACGCTGCCAGAGCGCCGCCTTGGACTCGATGTCGGAGAATAGCGATCCAGTGACAAGCGGGAGGATTGTGTTCAAATCCATTTCGGCAGGCTGCGGAAATCTGCGCCCTCCCACGTCGACTTCCTCAATTGTCATGCCTGCAAGAGCGGCCTCACCGCCCGGCCAAATTGGTGCATCTCCCTGGTTGTTGGCTACGAGGCGAGTTGCGGCAGCGGCAAGCTGCTCTGCCATCCTTAAGGAAAGGCCGAGGTCAATCGCCAGCGGAAACCGAACTCTAGTTGCAAACAGCGCACGGCTTAGCGGGTAAAGAATCGAAGAGTTAACCAGCCCAGCGCGCGGCGGCAGATCGTAGTACGAAACGGCAAGATCGACTGAGGCTGCCACAACGGCATGCGCGAGTTCGCGCAATCCAGAGGGATCCAAAGAGTCGCACTCTGGTCCAAGCATCAAAATAGCCCGGGCGTGATTTTTTTCTGCAATCTGATAAGCGCTGGTGAAATCGGCGGCGGTGAGTGTCCATGCCGATCTTGTTGAGGGCAATGAAACAAATCGGAGGGCCGGATACTGGTCGGTCTGAATACCTTCCGGTGCCGCGATAAGCAACTCCTCTGCAGGCATCGAGGCAACTAGGTTTGCGAAGAGCGATTGATATTGTTCATGGTGCAAAGCAGGCAGCACGACCAGAAGCCCGCCGCCGGCCAGTGCCGGGGTGGGGCTGGAATCGGTCAATGTGTTCGTCGTCGCCATCACCGCGTTCGCTTGAATGCAATCGGAACTATAAAGCTAAGATGCCTGAAAGCGGGATTCGGAGCCATGCCGGCCGGTTATTCAGCTCATATTTCAGCTCATAGAGCGCTTTCTCAAGCACCTGCATATCCAAGAGAGCTTGAGACTTCTCCGGCGAAGGCAGGATTTCCGGTCTGACGCTGATAGCCCGCCGATAGGCGGCGAGAAACTCCGCGGTCACCGCACGTTGCCAGCAGAGAGTCCAAATGCCGAGACGATCAATCTCAGCGGCAGAGATCTCATTGCCGCCGGGCTTCAGCCTTTGCCCAAGACCTGTCTCGGCGGCATAGGAGAAAGAGCGCATCATTCCCGCGACATCCTTCAGTGGTGACTGTTTCTGGCGGCGCTCAGCGAGTCCGCGCGCAGGCTCGCCCTCAAAATCGAGGATGACAAAATCGCCGATACCGCGGCCCATTTCACTAGTGGCACTGCTCGTTCGCAGGGTTTGCCCCAGGTGGTAATCTCCATGAACACGGATGCGCTGCCCGGAAACCTCAATTGTGGCGTTCTCACGAGCCCGAGTAATCAATTCCCGGCGCCGGGAGAATAACTCAACCACCAAATCCGCGACGGATTCATCGAGCGTAGAGAACCTCGCCTTCAATATCTCAAGCAGTGAGACAAGCTGTTCCTCGATCCTATGCGCTTGGAGCCGAAGATCATCAATCTCCATTGGCTGGGCTTTGAACGCGGGATCGTCCGTCGGCGAACTAAGGGCAATATGCATCTCGCCGGTTCTGCGCCCCAGCAGCGTGGCTGCTTCTATCGCAGATTGAGCAAATTTCACGATCTCCCCATCGAGATCGAATTCGCGATCAAATCGCGGCGCACTTGGCGGCCTTGGCGCGGCTCGCTCCCCAATCGCGATGAAAAACTCAGCCAGTTGTCCGAGAAACCACGACCAGCCATCTCCTTCATTTGCCACGAGGCCCTGGAGCATTGCAATCGTCGTTCGCTCGCCTGCGGCCGGGGTGATAGAAATCTCTCCCATAAACGGCGCTACGAATGGGAAATGCGCAACATCGGCGAGAAACCGTCCGATCTCGACGTCAGGATTCTCTCCCGGATGCAGACGACGGTAGAGTTTGAGAATCAGTTCTTGCCCGAAAAGGATTGAGGTGTTCGACTGCTCCGCTGATCCAAGTCGTGTCGGCAGATGCTGTGCCAAGAACTCCCCGGATAAAGCGGCGGAAGCCCGAGCCTCGAGCCACCCCATGCGTGGCGCGATGACCCCCGCGGAAGGTGACTCGCGGGGTTGCAGCCGCTGCGAGCTGGCCGAGGGCGACGGCGCGGCTGAGCGCGGGGGCATCACGGCTTCTCCGGGCTGGGCGTCAATCGGCAACGGTGCGACTGCGGCACCCGTCGACAAAGGGTGAGGCTTGGCGTCTGCTGGCAAATGAGCCCCCGACTGCGTCGGCGACAAATCATTCGTTAACGGCGCTCCGTGAGCGAATTGATACGAATCGCCCTCGGCATTCGACTTGTCACCGTGACTACCTGACGGGTGCGTCGAGTCAGCGGAACCGACTTTGGAGGCGGACTCGCGAATCGCGTTGGCCTCCGAAGCTGCCACAGAAATGCTCGTTAGAGGCAGGTTCTCGTCGTGTGCGATGAGTGTTAGGAGTGCCTCACGGCCGTCTTCTCGAATCATCGCGTCATGAAGAACGGTGAGAGCGGCCGGAGATGAAAGAGTGACGAGAATTTTCTCTGGTTGATGATCGCGAATCTCTTCAGCATCAGCGTGCGTGCTTACCGCAAGCGGGATCTGGTAGACATCGCATGGGCCTTCGGCATAGTCGATCTCGACAAACAATAGGATTGGTGGGACTCTGCTCGGCCCCGGCGCGTCAGTACCCGTTGTCTGTGCGTTTTCCAGAGCATCTTGCGAGGGCAGTTCGACCCAATCGACGAGCCGGGCCCTCTGGATCGCGCGAGTCTTTGCACCAAACCATCGTTGATTTGCCAGCCAAATAGGCAGGGCAGCTTCCAGATACGCCGCGCCGCGCCCGGCAAACCAGCTAGACCACCCCATGGCGAGAAGCTCCATTGCATTCGGCTCGTCGGCCCGTGCCTCCTTTGCGGCTTCCTGCTGCCGCTCCGGCTCCACTTCCGGCAACGGGCTCACAGGCTGCAGCTCCAGCCACAGAAAGGAATACGGCGCCAGAGTGAGTGAATAGGAAGAGCTCGTGATCGCCGGGAACGAAACATAACCCAGCATTTCGACAGGCTGCATGCCCTCATATTCAGTAAGGTCGAGCGCAACAGGCTGCGCAAATCTGCTCAGATTCGCCACGCAAAGGATCGTCTCGTGGGAGCCGTCCGACCGCTCCATGTCACGAAGGTATGCGAGCACTTTTCGATTCGCAGGGTTTAGGAATCTCAGCGTTCCGCGGCCGAAGACCTGAAAAAGTTTGCGCAGCGCAATCATGTTCCTAGTCCAGTGCAGCAGGCTCGATTGATCGCTGAGCTGGGCTTCTACGTTCACGACCTGGTAGCCGTAGATCGGATCCATGATGACGGGAAGGTAGAGCCGCGCAGGGTCGCATCGCGAGAACCCGGCGTTTCGATCCGAGGTCCACTGCATCGGAGTGCGCACACCGTTGCGGTCACCAAGATAAATGTTGTCGCCCATACCGATTTCATCGCCATAATAGAGAATCGGGGTTCCAGGAAAGCTCAGCAGCAGCGAGTTAAGCAGCTCAACACGACGCCGGTTATTGTCGACCAGAGGAGCCAGCCTTCGCCGAATTCCAACGTTGACGCGCATTCGCGGGTCGGCCGAGTATGCGAAGTACATGTAATCGCGCTCATCATCGGTCACCATCTCCAGCGTGAGCTCATCATGATTGCGCAGGAAAAGACCCCATTGGCAGCTATCCGGAATCGGCGGCGTCTGCGCCATGATGTCGGTAATCGGAAGCCGGTCTTCTTGACGCAGCGCCATATAAATGCGCGGCATCAGTGGAAAGTGAAATGCCATGTGGCACTCGTCACCGTCGCCGAAGTAGGGACGCACATCCGCGGGCCACTGATTGGCCTCGGCCAGAATCAGGCGATTCGCGTATTCGGCATCGATTGTGGCACGGATCGTTTTGATAATTGCGTGCGTCTCGGGCAGGTTCTCGCTCGATGTGCCATCGCGCTCACAGAGGTAGGGAATCGCATCCATGCGCAACCCATCGACACCCATGTCGAGCCAGAAGCGCATCGCCTTTAACACTTCTTCAAGAACCAGTGGATTGTCAAAGTTAAGATCGGGTTGATGCGAAAAGAACCGATGCCAGTAGTAGGCTTTGGCCGTTTCATCCCAGGTCCAATTTGACTTCTCGGTGTCGGTGAAGATGATCCGCGCCTCTTTGTACCGTTGGTCCGATTGCGACCACACATACATGTCACGCTGCGGCGAGCCTGCGGACGCAAGTCGAGCTGCTTTGAACCATGGGTGCTGATCGCTGGTGTGATTGATGACTAGCTCGATCATCACTTGCATATTGCGCTGATGCGCGGCATCGAGAAACGCCTTGAAATCGTTCAGCGTTCCGTAAGACGGATTTACGTCGACGTAATTGGAGATGTCATAGCCGTCGTCGCGCAAAGGGGAAGGGAAAAAGGGCAGAAGCCAAATGCATGTGACGCCGAGATCCTGCAGGTAGTCAAGGCGCGATAGCAGCCCCGGAAAATCGCCGATCCCGTCGCCATTCGAGTCCGCAAAGGCGCGGACGTGAAGCTCGTAGATGATTGCGTCTTTGTACCAGATAGGATCGAAAGCACTTGCCAGCTTCTTCACGCTTCACATCTCCAAACAAGTTGGATGCACGCGCTGCGATTCTCCGGTTGCGATCGTTCTCGCATTCACGCCGCCGGGGGTCGAATCAGGGTGCAGCATTCTGAGCCGGTTCCATGTTCCGGATATGCCCAGTCTCGCGCACTATGCGATCAAAGAGTGCGCCGTCCATCGCCAAGGCTAGAAATAGAACAAGAATCGAAATCAGAGGAAGTATTCGAAATCGGCTTCTGCTTTCAGTTTGCGCTCAATCCTAAGGATATGCCCCGCTCGTTGTGAAGGATCCAACTCAACGTAGTTTCGCGGTCCATTCCATAGATAGCGCTCGCCGCTCAAGAGGTCTTCGGCCTCATAAGCGCGATCGCTTTGAATCCCAAGCTCATCGAGCGGCAAACTGACAAAACCCGACTGCGTGTAGCGGGGATCGAGGTTCACGATTGCGATGATCAGGTTGGCGCGATCCGGTGATTCCTTGCTGTAGCAAAGCAATTGGTCGTTGTCGATCGAGTGGAATCGGAGTGACCAGTCATTTTGCAGTGCCTCGTTGGTATTGCGAATCTCGTTCACACGGGTAATCAGCGGTCTCAAGCTGTCGGGACGGTCCAGGTCCCAATGCCGAATTTCGTACTTCTCAGAGTTGAGATACTCCTCGCTGCCTTGCCGGATCGGCACATTTTCAAGCAGTTCGAATGCCGGCCCGTAGATTCCGTAATTCGCGCCGAGCGTGGCCGCAAGCAGGTAGCGAATCGCAAAAGCCGGACGCCCGCCAATCTGCAGGAACTCGGTCAGAATATCCGGCGTATTGGTCCATTGATTGGGCCTGAAAAACTCCCGCACCGGAGTCTGAGTGAGTTCGGTCAAGTAGGCCGTGATCTCTTGCTTCCCATTTCTCCATGGAAAATACGTGTAGGACTGGCCGAAGCCAATCTTCGCGAGCCGATACATCACTTTGGGCCGCGTAAATGCCTCCGACAGAAAAAATACCTCGGGATGATCGCGCTTGATTTCGGCAATCACCCACTCCCAGAAGGGAAATGCCTTGGTGTGGGGATTGTCGACTCTGAAAATCGTCACGCCCGTTCCGATCCAGTACTGAAACACGCTCTTCAGCTCTTCCCACATCCCTGGCCAGTCTTCGCTTTCGAAGTCGAATGGATAAATGTCCTGATATTTCTTGGGAGGGTTCTCGGCGTATTGAATCGTTCCGTCAGGCCGCTTGCGAAACCACGACTCATGTTCGCGCACGTAAGGATGATCGGGTGCCGCCTGAAACGCAATATCAAGCGCTACAGATAATTCGAGGTTCTTCGCCTTCGCGACGAAGCGTTTGAAATCCTCCAAGGTCCCGAGCTCTGCGAGAATTGATTTATGTCCGCCTTCTGCCGCCCCGATAGCCCAGGGACTTCCACATTCGCCCGGCTGAGATTCGGGATTGTTGTTGCGGCCCTTGCGAAAGGTGCGGCCAATGGGATGAATCGGCGGTAAATAAACCACATTGAAGCCCATCTCTTTGATGTAGTCGAGGCGCGTCTCACAGTCGGCAAAGGTCCCGTGTTTTCCTGCCTCCGTTGCGGTGGAACGTGGAAAGAATTCATACCACGAGCTGAATCGCGCGCGCACCGGGTCGACGACGATAGTCAACTCTCGTTCCGATTCAGACGCGAATCGCTTATCGGGATAGCGCTGCATCAATTCGTAAAGCTTTGAATCGGTTGCAGGGGTTCGAAGGGCCGCTGCTTCTTTGCCACAACGCAAGAGCGCGGCCTTCATGCGCAGATAGTCAGCGTCCTTCCCCTTGGCTCGTCGTGCCGCTTCGTCGATGAGATCTGCGCCAATCATATAGTCGACGAGCGCGTCGCTTTCCGCGTTGATGCGCTTCAACAAATCGTGGTGCCACGTCTCAAAGTGATCCACCCAACCCTGCACTTTGAATGCATAGTGTCCTAACTCGGCCACTCGAAACATAGCAAACCATCGATCGTTGACGAGGCTCTGCATCGGAATCTCGGTCCAGTTTCCAGGTCCCTCACGGCGCACCAGCAGGGAAGCTGCAATCGCATCGTGGCCGTCGGTAAATATGTCCGCTTCAACGCGCACCTGGTCGCCGACCGTGCGCTTTGCGGCGAAGCGCCCTCCGTCAACTGCCGGGGTGATCCCTTCAATGATGACCCGCCTGCGTCCTTCGACCTCGGTTGCTTTCATCGTTATGCCTTGTACTCGATTCGCGTCCGCCATTTAAAGCAATTGCTTCTTGGTCGCCTTCGCTTGCTCAATCAGTCGCGCATAGAGTGCAATCGTCTGATGCGCGATTGCTGTCCAACTGAAGATATCTTCTACGCGACGCCTTCCCGCATCACCAAAGCGCCGGCATTCTTCTGGGTCCTGCAGCAGTTGCGTCAAGCGCGATCCCAAATCTTGCGCAAATTTCTCCGGATCGCGCGGAAAACTTGTAATTGCATCCTGATTGAACGGCACGAGGTAGCCAGTTTCTCCATCTACTACAACCTCTTTGATGCCCCCTGTCGCGCTGGCCACAACGGGCGTGCGGCAGGCCATCGCTTCAAGATTGATGATCCCAAATGGCTCATAAACCGATGGGCAGCAAAAGACTCTCGCGTTGCTATAGAGTTGAATAGTCTCCTGTTTGCTGACCATCTTTTCGATCCAGACAATTCGAGGATGGTCGCGTCGCGCGACCTCGACTTTCTTCCGCACCTCATCCGCTATTTCAGGGGTGTCCGGCGCTCCAGCGCAAAGCACAACCTGCGTCTCCGGCGGAAGATATCGGATCGCATCCACCAGATGTGTCACGCCTTTCTGGCGCGTGATGCGGCCGACAAACAAGACGTAGGGCACCGCAGGATCGACGCCGTAGTCCAGCAGCGCTTTGATCTTCGCGGTCTTCTGATACTCTGCAAGGTCGATGCCGTTATAGATGACGTGGACTCGATCCGGCGCAACATCCGGATACGCCCGCAGAATATCCGCCTTCGTGCCGGCCGACACCGCGATAATCGCATCCGCATCCAAAATGGCAGTTCGTTCCATCCACAAACTCATTGCGTAGCCACTGCCAAGTTGCTCGGCCTTCCATGCGCGCAATGGTTCGAGCGAGTGTGTCGTCAGCACAAACGGCACACCATAAAGTTTCTTGGCGAGAAATCCTGACATCGATACATACCATGTGTGGGTATGAACGATGTCGATGCCCTGGAGTGCCTTGATTTGCGTCAGGTTGAGGCTCAGCGCCTCAAGAGCACCCTTGAACTTGCCTTCGGTTCCATCGGTGATTTCAGCCCAAGGTTCCGCTCCGCGCACATGCAGTCGTCCGTGGTCAGCGTGCTGCGGACCCCAGCAATGCACCTCGACATCAACCGTTTTCGCCAGCTCCCGACTCAGGTAGTCGACGTGGACGCCCGCGCCGCCATAAACCTGCGGAGGATACTCACGCGTAAACAGGCCCACTCGCAAATCTCTGCCTCCTGCCAATACCGGGGCGACCGTCAAGTATATCCAGCGCACGTGTCAGCGAATTGCTGATCGTTAGCACCCACTCGGCAACTGGTCACGCCTACTCCCACGCCGCCAACATTTGATGCCACCTCATCGGCGCAATGGAAACTCACCCCGGTTGAGTTTAGTGTCTCACGCTGCATCGCGCAAGTCCTAATAAATCAATATGATCCAACGAATCGTCAAT
>Ga0181537_10004655_pt1 | contig 11334 bp, 6 predicted proteins | sample PEATcosm2014_Bin_39_FD_119765 | JGI IMG/M metagenome (GOLD analysis project Ga0181537, IMG submission 119765) | Peatland microbial communities from MTU Mesocosm Facility, Houghton, MI, USA - PEATcosm2014_Bin23_10_metaG | ecosystem: Environmental > Terrestrial > Soil > Wetlands > Peat | place... | reverse complement strand
CAGGCGCAGGAAGCCGAAGTGGATGCGATTGAAGGTGAGGCAGAGGCGCGGGAGTTGGGCGATTTCGGTTTCGTCGGCTTCCTGGGGCAGGGCGTCGCGCTGGAACATTTCGCCGGGCGGATCGATGATGCTGAGGAATTCCTTGCGCAGATGATCGAGCTTCTTCTCGCTGAGCGCGCGTTGCAGGCGAATGACCAGGTAGGGGCCGACGAAACGGTACGAATGAAAATTATGGTAGAAGCGCACAATGGAATCGCGCGCTTCGGTTATGCTGTCGGTCCATTTGAAGAGATGAAAATCCTCCGGTGAGATCAGTTTTTCGGCCATGAGGTGGTCGCTGACGTAATGGATGAAGTTTTTCCAGAATTTGCCGCCCGGCTCATCGATCAAAACGAGGGGAATCAGTCGCGCCTTGCCGGTTTGCATCAGGGTGATGACCTCCATGGCTTCGTCGAGCGTGCCGAAGCCGCCGGGGAAGACTGCGACCGCGCTGGCTTCGCGCAGGAAAGTGAGTTTGCGCGTGAAGAAATAGCGGAAGGTGACGAGCTTCGGATCGTGGCGGATCACCTCGTTGGCGTGCTGCTCGAAGGGCAGGAGGATGTTGAGGCCGAAGCTTTTCTCCGCGCCGGCGCCTTGCTGGGCCGCGCCCATGATGCCGTCGCCCGCGCCGGTGATGGTCATGTAACCGGCCTCGGTGATGAGGCGGGCAAACTCGGTCGCGCAGGCGAAACTGGGCGCGGGCGGCCGGGTGCGGGCCGAGCCAAAAACGCAGATTTTCCGGATATGCCGGTAAGGCGCAAAGACCTGCTGGGCGTAGCGCAATTCGGCCATGGAGCGCTTGAAAAGGACCATGTCGCTCGAGGTGATATCCTGCTGCGAGAGTTTATAGAGCGAGGCGATCATCTCCGCGAAATCGTCGGGGAATTTCGGCAGGTTCCATTTGGCGAGGAGGGCAAGAATGTCCTCGTTGACCGCCGGATCCTCGGTGAGGCGCAGGCCATTTTTTCGTCGATTCATAAATCTTTGGGTTGATTACTTTGCACTCGGCAGGGCAAGCAAAGGCTTGCCGTAATTGAGGTAAAATTGGTTTTCAAAAATACCTTCGGGGTCGTATTTTTGCTTGGCTTCAAAAAACGTCCCGGCTTGCGGATACCCTTTGATGAATTGAGCCAGAGTAGCATGGGGACGGTAAGGCAGATAATAAGTTCCTCCGCAAGAGAGGGCCGCATCAATCATCTTACGCGTAAAATCCTCCATTAACAGGTCGGATTTTGGATCGATTTTTTCGTGAAAATACATGACCAGGGCGAACCGATTGTCCGGGGCATAGTTCAGCCATGTGTCGGCATCCGCCTTGACCTCGCGAACCGTGATGTTGAGCAAATCTGGCTTGTACCGGAGTAAAATGGGGCGAATTGCCTCGATGAAATCGGCCAGGCGTTCCGGTGGAATAAAGTATTCGTGAAGAATCTCTGTGTCGTCCGGATTGCGATTGGCAAACCAGTCGGATGGTTCATTCATGATCTCATTGCGGGAATGTTCTCCCGGTGCCGCCGCGCCCGTGAACGATTCTATCTGCCAGCAGAGATTTTTGCCGTAGTCGCTTCCGACGCATCCACGAAAAATCAGGCGTGCCAGCAAGCCGGGGGAATCTAGGGTCACGGTATTCTGAATGGACTGGTCCGAATGTTGTTTTTTATAGAGGACAATAAATGCATCGTTAAGAAAATAGTCGGGCGCGACGCTGATTCTGCCATAGGCCAGTCCCACATCTGGATTGTGGCGGGCGATTTGCTCGTAAACCCGGGCATAGTCCGCCGGTTTTACCGCATGGAACTCGGATCGGTAGTACTCATTCGGGACGACGTGGAGGTTGACATCAAGGATAATGCCGAACAGCCCATACCCGCCCAAAGCGAGCGAGAAGAGTTCCGGGTTCTCGGTTCGGCTGCAACGCACGATTTTGCCGTCGGCGGTGATGAGGCGAAAAGATTCCACCGTGCTGGCTATGGGAGGGGAGTCGGGTTGCCAGCCGTGGCAGTTGACGGATACGGAACCTCCCACGGAAAAATCATTGTTCGATTGCATGACCTCAACCGCGAAACCTTTCTGGTCAAGAAATGGAATCACTTCGGACCACCTCGCGCCCGCCCCCACGGTCAAAATGCCTTTCGTCTCATCGAGGGACATGTGGTTGAAGGGCAGCATATCAAGAGCGATGCCTCCCGGATAAAGGGTGTGTCCGCCCATGGAGTGCCTGGCCCCGCTGATCGAAATCCTAAGTTTTTGCTTCGCGGCGCGAATGACCAGGGCGGAAAGCTGCTGCTCCGCCTGTTGCGGATCCGATGCAACCGGAACGACCTCCTGCGGCGAACTGTGGTCGAATCGGCCGAAATCTTCCCGGCCAATGGCTGGATCGGCCAGATTTGTTTTTCCATCTTCAAACCAAACTAAACTCAAAAAGACAATCGGTCGTCCCACAAAAATCAGGAGCAAAAAAAGGACGATTCCCGCCGCGAAAAAAGCCAGAGACCGGCTCTTGCCGGATGCCTGGGCGCGCGCCGAACTCGGGTTGAGCTTCATTTTGAGATGGGTTTGCGCCGGGGAAGTCTTAACTTTAAAAGCTGCTATTCTTCGACAGACTCAGGCTGACATTTTTAGGCAGGCGAAACTCTTATGGCAAACTTCCTCGAACTTTTAAACGAACGCATCGTCCTCGGCGATGGCGCGACGGGCACCTATCTTTATGATCTCGGCGTGCCGCTCAACCATTGCCTGGAGGAGCTGAACCTCAGCCGGCCCGATCTCCTCACGCGCCTCTATCGCGAGTACGCCGAGGCCGGGGCGCAGGTGATCGAGACGAACAGCTTTGGCGCGAACCGCATCCGGCTGGCGCACTTCGGGCTCGATCAGCAGGTTAATGAAATCAACCGGCGCGCCGCGCAGGTCGCGTGCGAAGCGGTCAAGGGACGCGACATTTTCGTTGGCGGTTCAGTCGGGCCGCTTTCGCTCCGTCCCGCCGATGGCGAACTTTCCGCCGACGATCGCAAGGCGCTTTTCCACGAGCAGATCAGCGCGCTGCTCGAAGGCGGCTGCGACTTGATTTTTCTCGAGACCTTTACCGCGCTGGATGAACTGCTGCTGGCGCTGGCCGTCTTGCAAAGCCTGAGCCAGGTTCCCGTGGTGACCTCGCTGGCGGTGAGTGAAGAAGGCCGTCTTGTTTCGGGCGAATCATTTCCCGAAGCGGTGAAAATCCTCCGCGCGGCGGGCGCCAATATCGTCGGCATCAACGGAACGTGCGGACCGCAGGCCTGCGTCCATCTGCTCTCGAAACTCGCCGTCCAGGAGGGCGATCTTCTTTCCGTTTATCCGAGCGCCGGCAAGCCCGAGTTTTACGAGGGCCGGTTCAATTACGCGGCCAGTCCCGAATATTTTGCCGACACGTTGCCGCGTTGGGTCGAGGAGGGCGCGCGGCTCATCGGCGGCGATTACGGAACGCGTCCGGAACATATCGCGGCGATGGCGGCGGTGGCGCGGGAACTGAGGCCGGTGCGGGTGAAGAAAATTTCGCCGGTGGCCAGTCGCGCGCGCATCGAGGTGACCGAAACGGCGGTGGCATCTTCGGCGCGGGTCGAGGAGGTTTCCATTCTCGATTTGCTCAAGCAGAAGCGCGTGTCGATTGTCGAACTCGATTCGCCGAAGGGGCTTTCGATGGACAAATTTCTCGCCGGGGCGAAGGCGCTCAAGGCAGCGGGCGCGGCGGCGATCACGCTGGCTGACAATTCGCTGGCGATTTTGCGCGTGAGCAACTTTGCGGCGGCGATTCGCGTGCGCGAGGAGGTCGGCCTCACGTCGCTGCTCCACCTGGCCTGCCGCGATCGCAACCTGCTCGGTTTGCAATCGGAGATCATGGGACTTGGCACGCTCGGCTTTCGCCATGTGCTGGCGTTGACGGGCGATCCGGCGAAGGTGGGCGACCACCCCGGCGCGACCTCCGTTTACGACCTGAACTCGCTCGGCCTGATCAAGCTGCTGGCCGGGATGAATCGCGGCGTGAACCACGTCGGGCGTCCGCTGAATGGTGAGACGAAATTTATCATCGGCTGCGCCTTCAACCCCAACGCGCTGAATTTCGAATCGCAGGTGAAAAAGCTCGAAAGCAAGCTGGCCGCCGGAGCGCAGTATGTGATGACTCAGCCGGTGTTCGATCTCGACCTGGCGCGCCGCACCGTGGCCCGTCTCAAGCCGCTGGGCGTGCCCATTTTCCTCGGCGTCATGCCGCTGTTGAGTTCGCGCAATGCCGAGTTCCTCCACAACGAAGTGCCCGGCATCAAGATCGCCGAGCCGTTGCGCGAACGCCTGCGCCTCTGCTCCGACGACCAGGCCGCGACCCGGATCGGCCTTGAAGTGGCGCGGGAAGTCCGCGATGTGGCGCTGGAAGCGTTCGGCGGCGTCTACCTCATCACGCCGTTCCTGCGTTACGATGTCAGCGTCGATCTGCTGGGATGATTACTGCGGCTGCGGCTTCACGTTTGTCTCCGTATGGACCTCGGTCGGGTCCACCGGCGGCGGCGCTGAGCCATCATTGGCCTGCGCTTGGGGTCCGGCGGTGTAACCGGCACCGCGCCATTTGCCGCCCTCCCATTTCAGGACGACTTCTTCCTTGGCCGAGCCCAGGTTTCTGAAGGAGGTGTCGTAAGTGACGACCACGCACTCACCCTCCAATCCGGGGACGCCGTTGGGTTTGTAAATATGGCTGATTTGCTTGCGGCTGACCACCGGGCCCCACGGGGTGCGAAGGCCTTTCAGCACCAACACCCACTGGTCTTGCTTCACTTTATCGTGCATCTCGTCGCAGGCGAAAGAGTAGCTGTCGTCGTACTGGCCGGCATCGATCTGGGTCACCCACGCTTTTGAGGCGGTGATGGCCGCGTCGATCTGGTCCTCCGCGGAGGCGAGCGCACGGGGCATGGCCGCGAAAAGCAGGCAGGCGACGCCGGTCAATGAAAGAAGTGATTTCAAAATAGGCAAGCGGATGTTTTTCATTTTTTTTCCAGCAAGGCTTATTTGTTTATAGCCATCCCGGGCCGTTTTGGGAATCTGATTTCCGATGATACTCACCAACCTGACGCGCGGCAATGAAATCGGCGCGAATTGCTACCTGCTCGATTTCGGCGCGGACGGGCGGATCGTGCTTGATGCGGGGATGCACCCTCGCGGCGAAGGAATCCAGGGCTTGCCGAAGCTCGAGCACCTTAAGTTCGATTCGGTTGGCACGATCGTGGTCAGTCACGCGCATCACGATCATACCGGGGCGCTGCCGTTGCTGATGCGGGACCATCCCGGCGCGCGCGTTTTCATGAGCGAGGCGACTTATTATCTCTCCGAGCCGCTGCTCCACAATTCGGTGCAGGTGATGCTCAAGCAAAAGGCCGAGAAGGGCATCGCCGAGTATCCGCTTTTCACGCATCGCGAATTGGATGAATTGGTGAAGGTCTGGCAGGCGTGCGGGCTGGAACGCCCCTGGTCATTGAACGGCTATCCCGACCCGGAGAACGAGCCGCTCACCTTCGACTTTCACGATGCCGGGCATATTCTCGGTTCGACGGGCACGGCGCTGCGGCATCGCGGGCGGACGATTTTTTATACCGGCGACGTGAATTTCACCGACCAGACGATTCTGCGCGGGGCGGAGTTTCCGCGAAGCGGCATCGATGTGCTCATCACCGAAACGACGCGCGGTTCCCAACCCAGGCCGGAGGCATTCTCGCGCGAGGCGGTGGTGGAGAACCTGGCGCTGGCGCTGGAGGAGACTTTCGCCATGGGCGGCGCGGTGCTGATGCCGGTCTTCGCCATGGGCAAGACGCAGGAACTGCTCGCGCAGTTGCATTTCCTCCAAAAGAGCCGCCGCCTGCCCCAGACGCCGATTTATATCGGAGGGCTGGGGCGCTCCTTTTGCGAAATTTACGACCGGCTCGCGGGCCGGACGCGGAGGAAATATCCGAAGCTCAATCTGCTCGACGACATCCAGCCGCAGGTGATGGATGGCCGGCGCGCGCGCGATTTCAGCCCGAAGAAAGGCCACATCTACCTGATCTCCTCGGGCATGATGACCGAGAACACGCTCTCGAATATCTTCGCGCAGGAATTTCTCGCCCACGACCGGCACAGCATTTTCTTTGTCGGCTATTGCGATCCCGAATCGCCGGCGGGAAAATTGCGCGCGACGAAACGGGGCGATGCGGTGACGCTGAACGCGGCTTATGGCGCGCAACCGGTGCGGTGCCGCGTCGAGCATTTCGACTTTACCGCGCACGCCCAGCGCGAGGATTTGCTCGCCTATATTCTCGAGGTCAAACCGCGCGTCTGTGTTCTCGTGCATGGCGACCAGCCCGCGCTGGCGTGGTTTCAGCAGGAGCTGGCCGCGCAGGCTCCCGGAATGAAGGTCGTGATTCCTCCACCGGGTGAGGGGATTGAACTTTAATATCTTGGATCGAATTCCCCGAAGCTTGCTTCGGCTTGTCTTTCTTCGGGTGGCCCGGGCTACTTGTTGCCCGGGTGCGCGAGCGCGGCATCGTGAGCGCACAGGAGGTCACCGAGGGTATGCGCCAGTCAACGGGCGACCTCCTGTGGCCTGCGGCCACCCGGACAATAAATTGTCCGGGCCACCTAAATGCCCGGAGCTTGCTCTGGGGTTCTTTACTCCCTTTGAATTTGGAGATAATTTTTCGCCATGGATGCGCGCCGATTCTGGTGTCTCAGTTGCTGCGCCTTTCTGCTGGCGGGTCTTATGGGATTGGCCGAACCTGTAAATATGGTGAGCATTTCGGCTCCCGCTTTTGCGAAGGGAAACCCGATCCCTGCTCAATATGCCTATAAGCATGAGAATATTTCCCCCGAATTGCGCATCGCGAATGTCCCCGCCAATGCCCGCTCGCTCGTCCTGATTGTTGATGATCCGGATTCACCATCCGGCCTTTGGACCCACTGGCTGGTATGGAATGTGCCACCGACCACGACCGATATTCTCGAGGGAAAATTGCCTTCAGGTGCGATCCAGGGAAAAAACAGCTTCGGCCATGTTTGCTACGACGGCCCCGCTCCGCCCAGTGGCACGCATCGTTATTTCTTTCACCTTTACGCGCTCGATGCCGCTCTTTCCTTGCCCGGGCGATCAAATCGCGCCGCGCTGGAGAAGGCGATGACCGGCCATGTCATCAGCGAAGGCGAGACGATGGGTCTTTACTCGGCGTCTCCCTGAATTTTAACTGGGTAAGTGTCGGAATTTTGACAGGAGGAACATGAAGGTCATGAGGCAGGGAAGCAGGACCAAATTACCAAATTTTCCAGATTAACCAAATTGAGGAGAGGAAGGATTTTGACATGAAAACATGAAGGCATGAAATACATGAAAAAGGCGCGGGCGAATCGAAAAAAATGCATCGAAAGTGTCTTCCTCATGTCTTTCATGATTTCATGTCTTCCTGTTAAAAAATTCCGTTAATTCCGAAAATTTGGTAATTCCGTCAAAAACCTTGGCCATCTTACGTCGGATTTGATGCGTCATGAACTCATCCATCATGGAATCGACGCCTTCACTCCCGCCACGCGGCGCACCGTCCGACACCTACTGGCTGACGCGCTTCGTCCTTTTGCGCTGGATGGGATTTGTCTATCTCGTCGCGTTTTATGTCGCCGCGCAGCAACTGGTGCCGCTGGTCGGCGCGAACGGCCTCACGCCCGCGACCCTTTTTTTTCACTGGATCGAGACGAACCCCCAATTTGGCGATTCGCTCGGCGGGTTCCTCCAATTTCCGTCCCTCTTCTGGTTCGATTGCTCGGACACGATGCTGCGCGTCATCCCCTGGATCGGCGTGGCGCTTTCGTGCGTCGTGCTGGCCGGTTACGCCAATGCGCTGATGATGGCGGTGCTCTGGTTTTTCTACGTCTCCATCGTCCACGTCGGGCAGGACTGGTACGGCTATGGCTGGGAAATCCAGATGTCGGAGACCGGTTTTCTCTGCATCTTCCTCTGTCCGCTGCTCGACGCGCGGCCCTTTCCAAGCCGCCCTCCGCCTCTGGCGATCATCTTTCTCTTCCGCTGGCTCATCGTGCGCATCATGCTCGGCTCGGCGTTGATCAAGCTGCGCGGCGACTCGTGCTGGCGCGACCTGACCGCGCTTTATTATCACTTCGAGACGCAGCCGATCCCGAATCCGTTCAGCCGCTGGTTCCACTTTCTGCCCCATCCGGTTTTGCAGTTCGGCGTGATCTGGACTTTCGTCGTGGAACTCGGCGCGCCCTGGTTTTGCTTCTGGCCGCGCTGGGGACGCTACATCGCCGGCGCGCTGATCATCTCCTTTCAATTCACGCTGATCGTTTCCGGCAACCTCTCCTTCTTCAACTGGCTGACCATCCTGCCCGCGCTGGCCTGCTTCGACGACCGGTTCTGGCGCTGGATCGCGCCCACGTTCCTCGCCAGTAATGCCGTGGAAGCGCAGCTCGCCGCCAGGCCGAGTCGCGCCATGACCGGCGCGGCCTGGGCCGTGGTGGGTCTCGTCGCGCTGCTGAGCATCGAGCCGGTGCTTAATCTCTGCGGGTTGCGTTTCGACAGCAACGGCAACCTGGTCGAGGGCCAGGCGATGAACGCCTCGTTCGAGTTCGACACCCTGCACCTGGTCAATACCTACGGCGCGTTCGGTTCGGTGGGACGTGAACGGCCCGTGATTATTTTCGAGGGAACCGACAGCGCCGATCCCGACACGGTGACCGATTGGAAGGAGTATCCCTATGTCGGTTCGCCCTGGGATCCCAGGCTGACTCCGCCTTTTATCGCGCCTTATCAGCCGCACCTCGACTGGCAGCTCTGGTTCGCCGCGATGTACTCGCCCGAGGATTATCCATGGACGTGGAACCTCATCTGGAAGCTCCTCCATAACGATCCCGGGACGCTCAGCCTTTTCGCGGGCAATCCCTTTCCCGATCATCCACCGCGCTACATCCGTGCTGTCCTTTATGTTTATCACTTCGCCAAGCCGGGCAATCCCGATCACGTCTACTGGACCCGCGACCGAGTGGGCTTATGGCTGCCCGCCTACTCCGTCGACAGCCCCGAGTTGCTCGACAATTTGCGCGCGCAGGGTTGGATTCAGTAGGAATTTTTGACAGGAGGAACGTGAAGGATATGAATCAGGTAAAAACCTCGTCTTTGTTCCTTCGGCCCCAATTTACTTAATCCCGCTTATTTTGTAATAACCAATTAAAGTCATCTTATTCACAAAAGGTTACGAAAGGCCTCGCCCGTCATGAAAGCGTAACATTTTTGGGCTTGCCGGATAGTTATTCACAAGTTATTCACAAGGGTAGCGGTGAATAAAGCCGCCCGGATTTTGAAGAAAATTCTCATTCTCACGGCCGGTTTCGGTGAAGGGGAAGATGTCGCCGCGTGGAACGTTCGCGCAGCCCTGGAGCATCTTGCGCCCGACACCACGCGCATCGAAGTGCTCGACCTGCTCGATTCGTGCTACGGGCGCTTTCACGATCTGGTCCGCCACACATTCCAGGCCGCGATCAACCACGCGCCCCGGCTCTGGCACGGCTTTTACCAGTTGCTCGGGCAGTCGCATTTTGTCGAAGGCCAGATCGACGGCTTGACCCGCCTGCGCAACACCCTGCGCGATGCCCTGAGGGGAATGGAGCCCGATGTCGTGGTTTCGACCTGCCCGATCTACAGCTTCCTGATCGAGGAAATTTATCGTAGTGGCCGCACCCGGGATTTCACGCTGATCTCGCTCATCACCGACGCCGTGGTGAAGGATTCGCCCTGGCCGCGGACTTCGAGCGACTTTTTTGCCGTGACGAACGAAGCCGCGTCCCGGGTGCTGGCCATGGCGGGCGTGCCGGAAAAGAAAATCGAGGTCTTCGGTTTCCCCGTCCAATTTCGGACGAAGGGTCAGGTTGCCAGGGAAGTCGCGCCGCCCGATCTGGCCGCCAAAGGCCGCCCGCGCATTCTCTATGTTGTTAACAGCGCCCGGAAAAAGTCGCCGAAACTGCTCGACCGCCTGCTGGATCATCCCGATTGGGACGTGACGGTCTGCGTCGGGCGCGACACCGCCCTCGACGAAATGGCCCGCGAAAAGGCGGCCACCGCTCCCGAGCGGATGGAAGTGATCGGCCACGCGAACCGCATGCCGCAATTATTGCGGGAACATCACGTCGTCATCAGCAAAGCGGAGGCCGGCATCGTCCAGGAAGCCATCGCCGCGCGCTGCCCGATGATTGTGAACAAAATCGGCTCCGGGCAGGAGGAAGGAAATTTTTCTTTGCTGCGCGAGGCCAATGCGGGCGTGCTGGCTGAAAAGCCGAAGGAAGTCATCGACTGGCTCGAACGCGCTTTCCGCGACCAGGGGCGGCTGCTCTCGCTCTGGCGGAAAAATCTGGAACCGCTGGGCCGGCCCGACAGCGCCCTGAACCTTGCCCGCTTTATTCTCGAACAGGCCGCGATTAGCGCCGTGCCCGTGCCCAAATTGCGCGCGTTGCCCGCGCCGGAAGCAGCCGACGCGAATTCGAAAATCTCGAAATCAACCAAGCTCCGGCACCTGCCGAAAAAACTCCTGCTTTGCGATCTGCACACCCACACCACCTGGTCCGACGGCAAGCTGACCGTGGCCGAGATGGTCGACTTCTACGGACAGCGCGGCTTCGATTGCCTTTGCATCACGGACCATTTGTGCGATCCCAAACGGCTGCTCGGAAAATTGGTGAACCTCACCGGCCTGGTTATTCCTCCCGGCGAAGTCGAGGCCTATTTCGAGGAGATCGAGCGCGAGAAAAAGCGCGCCTGGGCCAAGTACGACCTGATGCTGATGACCGGCGTTGAATTCAACAAGGACGGCTACACGGCCAGGACCTCCACGCACCTGCTCGGCGTCGACTTGAAACAGCCGATTGATCCCTCGCTCGACCTCAAGGAGCTGATCGCGGAGATTCATGCGCAAGGCGGCCTGGCTATCGCGTCGCATCCGCACGAAATGAAAAGCGAGTGGGGCAAGAACACGCTTTATTTGTGGGAGCACGTCGATGAATACGCGCCGCTGATCGATGCGTGGGAGGTGGCCAATCGCGACGATATTTTCAATCCGGTCGGCCTCAAGAAACTGCCCTTCATCGCCGGCAGCGATTTCCACAAACCGAAGCATATCCACTCGTGGAAGACGCTGCTCTATTGCGAAAAGGAGGCCGAAGCGATCAAGCATTGCATCCGGGTCAACCGCGATGTCTCCATCACGCTCTACCGCGACCACCGGTTCGGGCTGGAGGAGCGGCAGCCCCACT
>Ga0181537_10004654_pt1 | contig 11336 bp, 13 predicted proteins | sample PEATcosm2014_Bin_39_FD_119765 | JGI IMG/M metagenome (GOLD analysis project Ga0181537, IMG submission 119765) | Peatland microbial communities from MTU Mesocosm Facility, Houghton, MI, USA - PEATcosm2014_Bin23_10_metaG | ecosystem: Environmental > Terrestrial > Soil > Wetlands > Peat | place... | reverse complement strand
CGCTGCGGATGATCTGGCCAGTGACGGCGGCGAGCACCTCGTTGTCGCGGGTGGCCAGAATATCAATCTGACCAATCTCGGCTTTTTGATGCAATTGCTTGGCGCGAAATTCGACCGACTCCTGGATGCGTTCGTCCTGCGCCTTGTTCAGCGCGGGTTTGAGAAAGAGCAATTTAAGCAGGTCAGGATTGTCGAAATCCTTCGGATTGCGTTCGAGGAAAGCCATCGTCGCCAGCTCCGCCTGTTGAACGTGCAACTCCTTGGCCTCCGAAAATTGAAGCAGCGGACTCAAGTAGTAAGTGCCAGCGGGGTCAATGATGACGACGCGCTCGCGCTGTTTGAACTGTGAGACCAGGTGGTAGCGGTCAATGGCCGAAAGCAGCAGCACCGTGATGGTGAAGAAAAACCAGAACCACGGCAGCCGGTCGCGCAGCACCAGCAGCCGCGCAAAGTCAAAGCCCTTCCGGGCGGGCATGGTTGCTGTCGGATTCGTTGGTGTGGTTTTCAATTCGGATGTTTCCATAGGTCAGTAATAATTGGGTTTGGATTTGGCGATGAGTTCACGGACAGCCTTGTTGCCGGTGATGTCGTCGCCGGGCCGACCGCGAGCGGAGCGCGGCGGCAGGCCGGACCCGGCGATGATGATTGCGCCCGCACTGCCCATGTTGGCGGCGGATGACATGGTGCTTAACAGCGCGGCCACGCCCGCCGCGCCAGCGGTGACGGCAGGAATGCCTGTGCTGGAAGCGGTCGCGGCAGCGCCCGCAGTCGTGGCGGCGGTCTGGAGAAAACTGCTGACGCCGCCCGCGAGCAACGCACCTCCGGGCTGAATGCCGTGGGCGATGACATTTTGAATGATGACGGGCGCGGCGACGGTGCTGAAAATTATCCAGAAGGCAACCACGGCGACGCCGATGGTTTTTTGCAGATCGGGCAGCGTGGAAGTCGGGTCAATGTATTCAAAGCTGGGGTCGGTCATGAAATCGAGAATGCCTTGCGTCACGAGCGCAGCGAGCGCCCAGCCCAACGGCCACAAAAGAACGCCGACAAGATTCATGAGGTAGCGGTTGCCGGTGTGTTTCAACGCCGGGATCGCCATGAATCCAATCAAGAGAGGCGAAAGCGCGTAGCCGAGATTGAGGATGATCGTCTGAAAGATGTAAGCCCAAAACATCATCAGCGAAGCGAACTGTCCGACGAGCCAGAGGACGGCGGAGATGATCAAGTCGGTGGTAAAATTGTGGAGCTGCGACATGACATTCCACCAGGATGAAGTCGTGGCCGGGTCGCGTTTGATGATGAGCAGTTGGTTGAACTGCTGATAGACGTTGGCCGGGTCAACACCGAGGCCGGAGAGGATTGAAGTTTGCAGCAAATTTTGAATTTGATTTCCCCAGGCTGGCAGGAAAACGAGCAACGACGTGAGCAACAGGAGGCGCGACAGCAAGCGCAACAGCACCTTGTCGCTGAATCCGTGAGCGACGGTCACGATGACGCCGACGATGAAAAGCGCGAAGGCCACGCTCAACAGCAACGTGTGGAGTTCGCCACATTTGGCGAGAAACGTGGGGAAGATGCTGTCGAACGTGGCCATGATGATTGAAGTGATGGAGGGTTATGGGGCGGGAAATTCAGTCGGCGCGTCGAGCAACTGAAACTTCGCCGTGTAGTTGCTGACGGACTCCTCGAACTCGGCGTTCTGCTGCTCGGTCAACGCCTGAATCTGTTTCTGCTGGTCGTTCCGGTTTTGGATGTCCTGCACCATCGCTGCGGACGCGGCCTGATTCACTTCGTCATCCGTGCTGGCAAGGTCGCCATTCAGACTCGTAAGGACACCGTGCAATTTTTGAACTTCGGCATCGGTGGTGGCGTTTTGTAGCTGCTCGGTCGTCAGCGCGATTTCGTCCTTGATGGTCGAGCGTCGTTGCGCCGCGTTGTCGGCCACGCTGACATAGTTACTGGCCGTATTGATGATTGCTGCAAACGGCTCGTATTGGTTGGCGGGCCGTTGGACGGTCTGGCCTCCGGGCGTCTGGAAGCTGGCGCCCACCGTGGCGTAGATGCCATTGTCATTGAAGGTCAACGCCGTATTGCCGTTGGCCGTCGCAACCAAACTTCCGAGGTTCTGGATCGGCTCAAGGCTCTGCAAGTCCGAGTCGAGGTTGGGCACCATCGAAAGCACTACTTGGGACGGATTGCCGAACAGCGATTCATAGTTTTTGAACTCGCTCAACTGGCTGTCGAGCGTCTCGATTTGCTGGACCTGGTTCTCAACCATGTCAACGTATTCGGCGATGTTCTCGGCCTCATCGAGAATCTGCTGCACGTTTGAGATGGGGTCATAGACGATCCACTGCGCGCGGGCGGAGAACGCCAGCGGCAGGGCGACTGCGATTATTGCGATTAACTTTTTCATGTTTGTTGTCCTTTCTTTGGTTGTTTGTTTATTTGGTGCAGGCTCCGCCTGCTTATTCTTCGATGCGAAGAAGCTGGGTGGTGGGTTGGAAAATCACGCCGTCAATGACTTGTTCAGGCAGATGCACTTCGTAGAGCCGGACCCGGCCTTCGTCGCCCGCCTTGGCCTGCTGCATGGAAACGTATAGCCAGTATTGTTGTTTGACGGCATCGCTGCGGCCCTTGTCGTAGCCGGTTTGGTAAGACTGGTCGTTTTGTTTGCTGTTGGCGTAATGAAGCCCTTCGCCAAGCAAAGCGCCGCCCGCCGCGCCGCCCACGATGGCGACAGGATTATTGTGGGTCAGCTCGCCGCCGAGAGCCGCGCCGCCTGCGCCCAAGCCCACATCAGTAGCGGTTCGGGTCACGGCGGCGCAGCCCGTGAACAGGCACAGGACGCAGGCAAGAGGAATGAATTGGATGAATAATTTTTTCATAAGCATTTTTAAGCAGGTTGGTTGGCGTGAGTGATGATGCCCTCGACGATGTTTGCACTTTTGCGAAGCTCGCGGGCGCGCTTATCGAAATGCTCGCCGCTGGACGAACTGCAATAGAGCATCTCCGGCGAAGAAATGTTGTAGGCCGTGCCGCAAAGATTTCTGCCGGAATCGGTGTGGAAATAAGTGAACGGCGAATACTTCTGCCCCGATTGATGGTCGGGCAATGGATAATTCATGATCGCGTGCTTGGTGACTTCGGGCAGCGCGATGTCCTGCGCCATGTCCTCCAAGTCGGCGCGGTCGTTCTGGCGCATGATGAAAAACTGGCGCGAGTTGCCGAACACGGCGGAGCGGATGCGGCTCTGTTTGAACCGCGCATACTGTTGAACGATGGAAATGTTCCAGCAATTGAACTTGCGAAGCTGTGCGTAAGACTCTTGGACAATTTCTTGTCCTCCAGGAATGTCGAGGAAGCGGGCGACTTCCTCATACACGTTCCGTTTCCGCAAGGCGCGCGGCAACGTGATGATGTGCTTGCGCGCGTGGTTCGTGATGAGAAAGCCCGCCGCCGCCTTCAGCTCCTTGGCAGATTCGGGAATGTAACCGAGTTCAAAGTGGGCGATTTTTCCGGTGAGTGAAAGATTGCTTGTGCCGTCGAACAGGCAGCCGTAGTTGCCGTCCCGACACCACGGCAGGATCAACGTGGCGATTTCGATGATCTGGTCGCGCTCCGAACCTACCGGGTCGAGCATCATCAATTCCTGAAGCATCCGGTGCGTCGGAAATTCTTCGGGCGTGAAGTAGGCGAAAGCGAGGTTGCGGACTTCCCTACTGGTCTTGGGTTCTTTCAAGAACCGGAGCACGTCGCCCTCGTTAAACGCGGCGAGATACTCTGTTGCCTCGGTGAGGTGGCTGGCCTTCCAGTCTCGGAAATCCGCAAAAGTTTCGAGGCTCGTCGCGCCGGGCGGCATCCGTTCAAGGCGAAATTTCTGCAAGGCCAGCGCGTGACGCGCGATGCCGAGCAACTGGTCGTGCCGTTTCTTCTGCCAGTCCTGAAACGAATCCTCATAAAGCAAGTTCAGGTATTTTGCGATCTGCGCCTGCCGCAGCATTTGTTTGTCCTCCTGACTTGAAGTGCCGATCATTCGCGCAACCAGCGCGGTCGCGGCGGAAAGATGGTCGGGCGTGAGCGGCAGTCCTTTCGTGTCCAAGTAATTTATGGTGAGGTCGCCGTCGGGATGAATGATTATTGGACGCGCACCCTCCTCGACGGTCTGTGTGTAAATGCCGTAGGACAAACCTTCTTCGATGATGACGGTGTAAGCGAAGTAACCTTCCGTTTGTGAAAGCAAATCGCAAACCGTCACGGATTTGCCCGCACCCGACATTCCCAACAACACGGCGTGCTGCGGAGATTGATTGTCTTTCGAGCCGGAGAAAGTTTCGATGCCGATTAAATTATTGTTCGGGCCGTCATAGATTGCTTCGGCGGTTTTGAGATGGCCGGTGAACGTGCTGATCACCGGCAGCATGTCGGCGAGATAACGGTGTTCGGAATAAAGTTTGCGATGTTCGTAACGTCCCCATGTCCACCCCGGCCATGTTTGGAAAAACAAATTTCTGGAAGTGCTCGGCAGGTTGCACTCGAAATACTGCGCCGAGTTCATCGAGTTGATGGCGTTTTTGATGGCTCCGGTTTTTGCGTTCAAACCATCCTTTGATTTGTCCCAAACACGAATGACAAACAGTGCTTTGAACGGGATGGTCTGTCCCTGCATGAGTGCGTGAATCTTCTTCTGTTTTTTCTCCATCACGGTCAGCAGGGAAATTTTCTTTTCACTGGCGTAATCGCCGGCCACACGGTCGTGTTCTTTTTCCTCCTTGTTGATTTCCTGGGTGATGGGCAACGGATCAACATTGACCGTGATGGCGTAGTCCAACAGCCGTAGATTGGTGAGGCGTTGAATGATTCCTGGATACGTCGAGCGCGGCCAGCGGGTGAGCGCGATGACAGAATGATAATGGCCGTCCATGTAGAAACCGAAATCGCTCTGGCCGTTGCCCTCGGAGTGCCAGCAATTTTCCTGAATGGAAAGTTCCGGCGAAAAATCGCTGGCCGGGTCAAAATCAAAACGGTCGGCCAATGACGGGTTGAGGAAATTTTTGCAATGCTTGAAATGGTCGAGGTCATTCATCGGCAGGACGCGCGTTCCGGCGCTGGCGAAAATTTCCTTGAGCAAATGATGGACGTGCGTGAACTCCATTTCCAACTGATCGAGCAGGGTCAGGTAATACTCGCGCAAAGCGGCATTCGTGGTCGTCGCGGGCGTGTTCTCCAACGAGCGTGACACATACAGAATCACGCGCTGCCGCCGCAACTTGCGCTCGGTCATCGCCTGCCAGTAGCGTGCGAACCGCTCGTTACGCGAACGCTTTGTCCAAATGTTTTCAAAGCGCTCCGTCTCCTGCTGATACCGGAGCAATTCCGCTTTATAGTCTGAATCGCTGAAGTATTGAACTTGTAACCGCTGATTCTCGTGAAGCGAAGCCAGCAACAAACAAAGCTGCTCCTGAAAGTCGTTCAAGTCGGCAATCGGGCTGTTGGTGAGGTCGGGCGCTTCAAAGACAAAGCCTTTGGCGACGTAACCGCCGCGCCGGAGATGGTTGAACACCATCAAATCGCGCACGAAAAATCCGTTGGGTGGTGATTCAAACATAATCAAATGCGTTGGGATTTTCCCCGCCTGGAATCGTCCATGACCTGCTGGATGCGGTTCAGGTCGTCCACGAGTTGTTGCACTGTCCGAACCTGTCTCGCTTCATTGATGGCGATGTAGGCTTCGCAGATGTGCGCCATTGCCCGTTCCATGTGGGCGCGGGCGGTATGGCCGAAACCCTGCGTGTGCAGGCCGCTCCGCACGGCGGCTTCGGCGGCTTTAAGTTGGCCGAGCAGCTCCTGCCGTTTGGCCTCCACCATTTTGAATTCGTCGGCGTTCATTTCTTTTTTCTTGTGGTGATGGGAATTTCCGGCCTGCTCTCCAGCAGATTGGGATTGTCGAAAGGGATGACATGGATTTCAGAAACCCACGCTTCCTCGATGATGAGCGTGCCGAGATGTTTCTCGGCATGGACGCGGGCAATCCGTCCGGCGACCAGCGGCCCGACCAACAGTTCCAAACGCCAGCCCCGGAGGATCACAACGGCGTCGGGATAGACGAGCATCAGTTGATGTGGCGGCAAAGTCCGCTTGCCGGAATGTTCCGGGTTTTCATCCAGAACAAAGTGCGCGAGCGGTTCGATGGGAAATCCCCACAGGCGGTGCGCGTCAATGAACTCGATGAATTTTGGCGGCGGCGGAATCAATTCGACCGAACCGGTGAACGGTTTGTGTGACAGCGGATGCAATTTCGCTTTATGACTCATAGAAGTGGATGGGTGCAGTTGCGCCCGGTCTGCGGACTGAAACCGCGCCCGGTGAACAGATATTCAAAACAGTCGCGGTCGTAGCCGGGCGGTTTGCCTTGCCGCAGCGCGAAGATGTAAACAAGGCAAACCGACACCGGCACAAGCGCCACGAGAAACGAGGTGGTCAACGACGAACCCATGACGACGAGCAAAACGAAGAACACCATGATGCCCGCGCCGATGCCGCCGATGAGCCACCAAAACAAACCGCCTTCCAAACCCCACGTCCGGCCTTTGGAATCGGACGCGGCGTTGGTGTCAGTGAGACGGAGTTCGTTTTTCATGTCGAATCGGAGCGAAAGTTTTTTTGTTTCGTCTCGTATCAGAAGTTGCCAACACCGACCGCGCTGTTGGCATCGAGGCCGAAGATTTTGTAGAACGCAAAAACCGCCGCTGGAGCCGCCGCGATAATCGCGCCGCCGATGATGGACATCTTGCCCTGGTCAACGTCGCCGCGACGGATGGCGAAGCCACCGTAGATGACGGCGGAGATGCCGAGCACAAAGCCGAACATCATGATGACGGCAAGGCTGTTGCTGATGCCGGTTCTCAAGTCGGTGGAATTGAAAGTCGTGCTTTGGGCAAAAGCGGAAACGGTATTGAGTGCGAACAGGGCGGCAACGGTGAGGAGCGGACGAAGCCGCGAGAGGATTTTTGGAGCGAGTATTTTTTTCATGGCGTTGATTTTTTGTTTTTTCTTTTATGTCGTCGGCGGTTCTACCGCCGATTTACGCGACTACAATTAGCAGCAACGAAATGTGAAAAGGTGTCCCAGGGACACAAAATGCAATGAAGGCCGTGCTATAAAAACGGGATGGACACAAACAAGCTGACCAAACTCCAAGAACTGGACTCGTTGCTGCCGCGCGAAATCCGCGGCCAGTCCCAAGTGCTGCCGCGCATCATCTCCACCGTGAAGCGTGGAGAATTAAATCTCACCAAGCCCGCGCGACCACGCGGAAGTTTTCTGCTGCTTGGGCCAACGGGCGTTGGAAAAACTGAAACGGTCGTCGTGCTGACGAATCAAATTTTCGGCGCGCAAAAATTATTCCGCTTCGACATGTCGGAATTTCAAACGCAAGAATCGCTTGGACTTTTGCTCGGCGCGAAGCTGGGTGAGACCGGTCACTTGGGCGCGGTGCGCGAGCGTGCGGCTGAAGGATCATTATTATTTGACGAAGCCGAGAAAGCGCATCCGCGTGTGCTGGACATTTTGTTGCAACTGCTCGACGCCGCGCGCATCACGATGGCAACCGGGCAAACGCTGGACTTCAGCGGCTTTTACGTCTGGCTGACTTCAAACATCGGCTCTGCCGAATTGATGACCCTGCAACATTCCAACGACGCGACATTGGAACGCCACGTCCTCGCACGCGCACAACAAGCCCTGCGCCCGGAAATTTTTGCACGCATCAACGAGAAACTTGTGTTCAATCGTTTGAGTTACGAACACCAGTTGGAGATTGCGGAAAAGTTTTTGTCGCGCGAAGTTGGATTTCTGGCGACACGCGGCCACAAACTGGAATTGGAAAAAGCGGTATTGCCGTTTCTCGTGCGAAAAGGATTTCACCCAAAACTCGGAGCGCGTCCGATGCGTGATGCGGTGGAAAAACTGGTGGGCGATGCGATTGCGGAGTGTCTGCTGGCCGGGCGAGCGACAAGCGGCGCGCTAATGGTGAATGAACCGCGCGATTGCCTCATCGTCGGGTCAAGCCATTGAGAGGAATAAATGCGTCTCGCCGATGTCCTTCTCCGGCTCGACTGCACCAAGCTTCCGGCTCTGCAATTTATCACACGCCTTGCGAACGGCCTTTCTTGCATTTGCCGTTTGGGGCAGTTGCACCAGCAAAGCGTCGGCGAACTGTTCGCCGTGCTTGCCATCATAAATATACGGCGCAATCACTTTGACCGCTCCGGCTTGGTAAAGCTCCCCAACAAATTTCACCGCGTCACCAGTCCGTTTGAAATGTCCGAGTGAGCGGGCAGTCTTTTTGTCGGAGTTCAGCCAAGTTAGCGCCTCGCTGCGATTTCGTCTTTTCAAAAGAGATGAAACAAAAACGCGGTGGACGAGTTTTTGGGTCGCAAGGTTCTTGGGGCGGGATTTTCCAATCCGGCCTTTCAGTTTCGGCAGTCGCGGGTCTTGCGCCGCCGCCTTGCGATATACGTCCGGCGTGACAAGGCAGCCCCGAAGATAAATTTGGTCGGACAACAAAGTTCCGTCCTGCAACCAAAGCCGGCTACGTCCGTAAAATCCGCCGCTGATGGTGGAGAATTCATGATTCAGCCGTCCGTTGTCGTGCCAGACTTTTTGAATTCCAGTTCCCTGCTTCATTTTGTATGAACCAAGCAACACGCCGTTTTCATTCCACTGGCGGCAAACCCCGTGAAGCAGGCCATCTTGATAAAATTCTTCTGTCGCCAGCCTGCCATTGCGATGCCAGGTGCGGCGTCGGCCATGCAACTGTTGTCCGCGCACATTTTCCTCCACCGCGACGACACCGTTGCGGTGAAATATCCGCCTCACACTTTGTTTGAGTTTGGCGCTCATGCTCGACGACAGGTGCGGTTGATAGAACGAATCTGTTTCATATAACGTGTAAATTTAGCAAATTATTAGCAAGGTTGCCAACTGCCCTATGCTTCCCAGCGCAGCGACAGAATTACGCGATGAAACCATAGAGGCAAGAATTTTGGCGGTGGCGGGCGGCTCAAGCAGGAACGGAAGACGCGAGCCATCTGATCGAGCGGAGCCGTAGTATGCTTGAACCGACCGCCGCCGCCGGATAATCGGACTGGTTTCATCGCCCCGACACGGATTGCCGCCGAATGTGTTGATTGCAATTTCATTTTTCGCTGAACAACTTTTCAAAATGTAAATCCAGAGCCGTTACGCTGGCGTAACAAATAAAAGGGGCATTGCCGTTAAGGTCAAGTTCGATTTTAGCCATGCCTCGAAAGAAATATCCAGCGAATGTTATTGGCTCCCAAATTCGCAAAGTGCGGAAGAAATTGGGATTAACCCAGGAGCAGCTTGCCGCGCGCTGCCAATTGGAAAGTCTGGACATCAGCCGCTCCACGCTGGGACAGATCGAAGCCCGGCTGCGGTATGTTTCGGACGAGGAGTTGATTGTTCTCGCATCCTTGCTCGGAGTCACCGCCGACCAGCTTTATCCCGAAGAAATTCTCAAGCGGTATCGCGGCAAGAAGTTAAAGCCCAAAGTCAGAAAATCCCGTTAGGGCTTCGGTCTGCGGTCGGCGAGCGGAAACAGTGAAGCGGAGACGGAGAGACGGCGGGAACGGAGCCGGAGCGCAACGCCCGCCGCCGAGCCGCAGACGGAAGCGTGGCCGCACCTGTGGCCACAATCCATTGCCGCTCGTGACGAGCGCGCGGATTTGCATAGTGGAACGGACGTGGTCGCGAGGCATACGAGCGACCGACAGCCCGTGAAACGAAGCAAACCGCGCGTTGGTCACGGCGAACTTTACACTGTCACTGGCGTCTGAAATCATAATATCAGGCAGAAAAAGGCTTTTGGAATTTCCGTTGAAAATTCTTCACTTTTCGGAATACTTCCAGAAATGTCGCCACGATTTTCGGAGATGAACAAAGTCCGTGTGATTAAAGAGGACTTCGGAGAATGCGAGGGTTATGTCGTCGCCTCGCAATTTCGGGATGGCCGCTGGATTTACAAACTTTCAATCTCGGAAGATACCAGCAAACCGGAGACATACGACAACTGGCTGCCAGAGGAATGGCTTGAGCAGACAAAGTGAGAATGCTTTCTGCTTGGGTAATGAGCCAAATTCCGCAACGCATTGTATGTCTTTCCGCTGAAGCAGCGGATTGGCTTTGGCGCATTGGCGCATGGGAAAGCGTTGCTGGCGTCACGGCATATTTCATCCAGCCGGATGGCACGCCGACAAAACCGCGCGTCAGCGGATTCAGCTCGGCAAACCTGAACGAAATCACAAAATTAAATCCTGATTTAATCATCACATTTTCCGACGTGCAGGCCAAACTTGCCGCCGAACTCATTCAGCGTGGTTTTTCAGTTGTCGCAACCAACCAGCGCACATTGGCGGAAACGGAAACGACGCTGGCACTACTTGCGCGTGTCGCTGGTTGTGAACGCGAAGCCGAAAAACTGTTGAACGAATTTCGTGAACGGCTTGCACCGGTGGAAAATGTCACGCGTCGTCCACGCGTCTATTTTGAGGAATGGAATGACCCGCTCATTACCGGTATTGCCTGGGTGAGCGAACTGATCGAGCGCGCCGGTGGCGAGGACATTTTCACTCAACTCCGAACCAAACGCGCGGCGCCGGAGCGTGTCGTTTCGCCGGAACAAATCTGTCAGGCTGATCCCGAAATTATTTTCGCTTCTTGGTGCGGCAAGCCGGTGCAAGCCGTCGAAATTTCAGCGCGATATGGATGGAATAATTTGGCCGCTGTGCGCGAGAATCGCATTCATGAAATTGCTGGCGAAGATATTCTTCAGCCCGGCTTTCGATTGGTCTATGGGTATGAACAAATGAAACGGCTGCTTACGGAAAAAGATTTTCAGTGAGCCTTCGCTTACTGAAAGAAATAACCCAATTCCCGAAGCGATGAGCGGTTTTGATTGCCAATGACAACATGGTCAAGCACGTCAATTTTAAGCAATTGGCCGGCTCGAATAAGATCACGGGTGACTTTAATGTCGGCGTCTGATGGTGTGGATTCACCGCTAGGATGATTGTGCATGATGACGATTGCGTGTGCACTTGCCATGATTGCCAAACGAAAAACTTCGCGTGGATGAACCAAAATGGTGTCCATTGTTCCCACAGATACAAAATAATGTCCTTTGATTTTGTGACGGGTGTTCAGAATTAAAACAACCAGGCATTCGCATTCGGGATTGAAGTAAGGATGATTGATGATGTGCAAATTCCAATAGGCCGTTGCCTGTTCCGGTGTCTGGCAAAGTTGTATGTCGG
>Ga0181537_10004652_pt1 | contig 11343 bp, 10 predicted proteins | sample PEATcosm2014_Bin_39_FD_119765 | JGI IMG/M metagenome (GOLD analysis project Ga0181537, IMG submission 119765) | Peatland microbial communities from MTU Mesocosm Facility, Houghton, MI, USA - PEATcosm2014_Bin23_10_metaG | ecosystem: Environmental > Terrestrial > Soil > Wetlands > Peat | place... | reverse complement strand
GACGACATGCCGCCGCCGAGCACGTTGGCGAATACTTGCAAGCTGTAAAGGTTGGGATCGAGGATCGAGCGGCCGGGCAGCGCCAGCGCGATATGCACCTGCTCCAGCTCGCGCTTCTCGACATGGCTGCCACCACCGAACCGCGCCGCCTCCGGCACCGGCGCCGGCGGACCGTTGAAGCTCGCGAAACGCTTTTCCACTTCGGTGAGCACGGCCTGATGCTCCACCGCTCCGGCCGCGGCCACCACGATGTCGGGAGCGCGGTAATTTCTGCCGAGATAGTCGCGCAATTTGCCGCCGTCGAAGGAGCGAACCGTCTTCGGCGTACCAAGGATCGAGCGGCCGAGCGATTGGTCGGGGAAGGCAATGACCTGCAAATGCTCGAAAATCAGATCGTCGGGTGTGTCGGCGACGGCGCCGATCTCCTGCACGATGACATTCTGCTCACGGAGAAGCTCCTCGCGGTCGAAGGTCGGCTCGGAAAGAATGTCGGAGAGTACGTCGAGCGCGAGTGGCACGTCGGCCTTGAGCACGCGCGCATAATAGGCCGTGTTCTCGGCGCCCGTCGCGGCGTTGAGATCGCCGCCGACCGCCTCGATCTCCTCGGCGATCTGGCGCGCGCTACGCCGCCGCGTACCCTTGAACGCCATGTGTTCGAGAAAGTGCGAAATGCCGTGTTCGTCGCGGCGTTCGTCGCGGCTGCCGGAAGCGACCCAGACGCCGAGCGAAGCGGTCTCGAGATGCGGCATCGCGTCGGTCACCACCGTGATGCCGGATTTCAAGGTCGTCAACTCAACGCTCATGCTGCCGCTCCTTCCTGCGCGGCGCGGCTCGTGGTCAGCACGAACCGCTCGACCGCGGACTGATCCGCCGGCAGCGCGGTGACGCGCTCCGGGCGGTTACTGAGATCGGATAGCCATTCCGGCAAGGCCGGCCGCGCGCCGCAGGCCGTCTCGACGGCATCGGCAAATTTCGCCGCATGCGCGGTCGACAGCACCACCATGGGGACCGCCGGTGCACGCTGCTCTTTTTCCGCAACGGCGATGCCGACGGCGGTATGCGGATCGGCGAAATTGCCGGTCTCGCGTTTGACGGTACGGATCGTCGCCGCAACTTCGTCTTCATCGGCGCGGTCGGCGGAAAACAGCCCGCGGATATAGGCTAAAGCAGGCGCCGAGAGCGTGAAGCGGCGCGACTGCGCGAGCGCACCCATCACCGCCCGGATCGCGCTGGCATCGCGGTCGTAGGCCTCGAACAGCAGCCGCTCGAAATTGGAGGATACCTGGATGTCCATCGACGGTGAGGTCGTCGGCATCACGTCGCGCGGTTCGTAGCTGCCGGTCGCCAGCGTCCGGGCCAGAATGTCATTGACGTTGGTGGCGATGACCAGCCGGTCGACCGGCAAGCCCATGCGCTCGGCCACATAGCCAGCATAGACGTCGCCGAAATTGCCGGTCGGAACCGTGAAAGCGATTTTACGCCCCGGCGCGCCGAGCCCGACCGCCGCGGTGAAATAATAAACCGCCTGCGCCACGATCCGTGCCCAGTTGATCGAATTGACCCCGGACAGGCGCACCCGGTCGCGAAAGGCATGATGATTGAACATGCCTTTGACGATCGCCTGGCAATCGTCAAATGTGCCGTCGATGGCGATGGCGCTGACATTGCCGGCGTCCGCCGTCGTCATCATGCGCCGCTGCACGTCGGAAATGCGACCTTGCGGAAACAGCACGACGAGATCGGCTTGATTGCGGCCGCGAAACGCCTCGACTGCGGCGCCTCCGGTATCGCCGGAGGTGGCGACGACGATGGTGCGGCGCTCGCCGCGCGCGGCCAGCGCATGATCCATCAACCGCGCCAAGAGTTGCATTGCCAGATCCTTGAACGCGAGCGTCGGCCCATGAAAGAGCTCGAGCGCGAACGTATTGACGTCAAGCTGGCTGAGTGGCGCGACCGCGGGATGGCGGAAGGTACCGTAAGCCTCGCGCGCCATGCGGGCGAGGTCGGCTTCGCCGATGGAGTCGCCCACGAACGGTTTGATCACTTCGACGGCGACTTCGGCATAGGAGCGCCCGGCGAAGGCGGCAATCGTCGCTGAATCAAGGCGCGGCCAGGCCTCCGGCACATATAGTCCGCCGTCGCGGGCAAGACCCACGAGCATGGCTTCGGCAAAGCCCAACGACGGGGCTTCGCCCCTGGTCGAGACATAGCGCAAGGTGGCGTCCCTTCGCGGCCGGAGTCAGCCCCAGCAACGATTAAACCTATTGATTCCGTAAGCTTTATTGGAACGGCGCTGGCACGATCCAGCCCCGTCGCAGCGCCGGAACCGCCGTCACACTAGATGGCTTCATAGGGAACGCCAAGGGAGCCGGATTAGTCCCCCTGAGGGGGCGGCGCCGGAGCTTATTTGAGGGCTTTCAGAGGCCTGGCGCCTCGTCGGCACCCTCGGTGGTGGAGGTCAGCAGCCAGCTCACCACGACGCCCGCCAGCACCGCCGCCAGGCCGAACCAGGTCAGCGCATATTGCAGGTGGTTGTCCGGCAGACTGACGACGAGCTTGCCCGGCAGGGGCAATCCGCCGGGCGGCGTCGGTGTCTCCTGTTCGACGTAAAACGGCGCAACGGGACCGATGCCTTTCGCTGCGGCGATTACCGCCGGATCGCGGCTGAACCACAAATTATGCGCGGGGTCGTCACCAGGCGTGAACCAGTGCCGCGCATCCGGCCAGCGCATCGCTCCGACGATCTCGACCAGACCGGACACTTGGCCGACGGACCGTGACTTTGCATCCTGTTTGCCGTCGGGCACGAAGCCGCGGTTGACCATCACGATTGAGCCGTCGGTGAGCCGCGCCGGCGTGAATACCCAATAGCCCGGGCCGGCATTATCGACGTCAGGGCGGAAACCGGTCGCCGCGGCAAAGACCAGTGCCTCGTCCTTGTGATCGAATTCGCCGCTGAAAGTGACGTGGCGATATTCGTCGTTGGTCTGATCAAGCAACGGCCAGGCGCTGGCCGCCGGTAGCGACAGCGGCGGCGCGTCGACACGCGTGGTGACTGCGGCGATCAGACCTTCCTTCCAGGCCTTGCGTTCGATCTGCCAGACGCCGAGCCCGATGAGGACGACGAAAACGAAGAAGGCCGGCAACAATATTCCGAACTTCGAACGCCGCCGCGGCGACGCCGGCGGAGCAGGTTGCACCGGCGGCGCACTGCTGACGAGTTTCAGATGCGCAGTCATGGCTCGCTGCCGAAACGGCTTTCCTCAGCCTTGTGATGATATTGCAAGGCAATCATCAGCCCCTTCATCGGCCGCAGCGGGCCGAGCGTAACCACGAGAATGAGCGGCAGCCACAGCACCGCGTGAACCCAATAGGGCGGGTGGTAAAGAATTTCAGTAATCAGCGCGGCGCCGACCACAATAGCGCCGGCGAAAAACATGATGAACACCGCCGGACCATCGCCGGAATCGGCGAAGCCGTAATCAAGCCCGCAGACATCGCAGCGCGGTCGCGGCGTCAGAAATCCTTCGAACAGCTTGCCTCGACCGCAGCGCGGGCAGGCGCACGCCAGTCCAGAGCGGATCGATCCGGAAAGCGTCGTGATCTGTTTCTCCACCATGACGCTGGCCAGATATGTTCCCCGCCCCCGCAAGGGGAGAGGCAAAAGGCTCCAGTAAACCGCTCGCCCGAGCAAATTTGCGGCAATTATCCGCCCGCCGGCCCCTGGCCCCACACATAGATGCAGGCGAACAGGAACAGCCAGACGACGTCGACGAAATGCCAATACCAGGCGGCAAACTCGAAGCCGAGATGCTGCGTCGGCGTGAACTGGCCGGCAAGCGCGCGGAACAGGCAGACGGTCAGGAAGATCGAGCCGATGATGACATGGGCGCCGTGGAATCCGGTCGCCATGAAGAAAGTCGCGCCATAGATGTTGCCGGAATAATGAAACAGCGCGTGGCCGTATTCCCAAGCCTGAACGCAGGTGAAGCTTAAGCCCAGCGCGATGGTGAGAACGAGGCCCCAGATCAGGCCCTTGCGGTCGTTCTCAAGCAGCGCGTGATGCGCCCAGGTTACCGTGGTGCCCGACGTGAGCAGGATGAGCGTATTGAGCAGCGGGAAGTGCCAGGGATCGAAGGTCTGGATGCCCTTGGGCGGCCAGACGCCGCCGGTAAAGGCGATCCGCGCCACATCCTGGAACTGGTCGGGGAACAGCGCGGTATTGAAGTAAGCCCAGAACCAGGCGACGAAGAACATCACCTCGGAAGCGATGAACAGGATCATGCCGTAGCGGTGCGAAATCTGCACCACGCGGGAGTGATCGCCCTCCTCGGCCTCGTGGATGACGTCACGCCACCAGCCGATCATGGTGTAGAAGATTCCGATCGTACCGGCGCCGAGCAGGAACGGCGCGTAGCCGACGATCTGGTGCATCCACAGGATGAGCCCAAAGGCGGAGATAAACGCGGAAACTGCGCCGATCGCAGGCCACGGACTCGGATTGACCAGGTGGTAATCGTGGTGCGGCTTGGCGTGTGCAACGTCGGCCATCGTCATTTCCCTCCGCGTCGTCAGATATGTCCTGACTTGTCCGAATTAGCGCTTTCCGCCACCGGCTGTTCCGGTTCACGCACCGGGTAGAAGGTGTAGGACAGCGTAATGTCCTTGAGCGTGTCCTGTTCGGAATCCTTGGCGAGCTTGGGGTCGACATAGAAGACGACCGCCATGTCGCGCTTCTCTCCCGGCTGCATGGTCTGCTGGGTGAAGCAGAAGCAGTTGATCTTCTCGAAATAGATGCCGGCGGTCGGCGGCGTGACATTGTAGCCGGCCTGGCCGGTGATCTTGCGGGCGGCTTCGTTGGTCACCGAGTAATAGAGCGTGACCACTTCGCCGAGATGCACGTCGATGGTCCGGCGCTCGGGCTCGAAAATCCACGGCAGCCCGGGCGCGACGTTGGAATCGAGCCGCACGGTGATGACGCGGCCGGAAACTTCATGCGTCGGGAGCGCATGCGCCACCTGCGTCGTGCCGCCGAAGCCGGTGGTGCGGCAGAACCAGGAATAGAGCGGCACGGCGGCGTAGGAAACGCCGACCATCGTAGCGACGAAGGCGCCGCAGGCGAACGCCACGACAAGATCGCGGCGGCTGGCGCGCTTCGGCTTTTGCTGAATGGTCGGTTCCGGCATCCGGGTGTTCTTCACGTTACATGGGCTTTACATGGGCCGCGTCAGGACGTTGCCGCCCAACCGCACGATCGTGACCAGGAAAATGACGATAACGAAAGCGCCGAGCGCCAGAGCAATCGCGATCGAGCGGTTGCGCCGTGCGCGCAACTGCTGCTCGGTAAGCCGGATGCCTTGCGGCGCCGGTTCGCTTGCAGGCGTTTTCGGGCTCTCGTTCATTTCGTTTACTCAGCATCATGCCGCAAAATGGCCAAAGGCCACTCCCGACACCCGATCGACCAGGAGCATCGCGAACAGGAGAAACAGGTACAGGATCGAGAACGCGAACATCTGCTTGCTCGCAACGTGACCGCTGCCTTCCTTGCGCACGCGCAGCGCCAACCCGATCATAATGCCACCGACGGCGAGCGCCACGAGCCCATAAGTCGGCCCGGCATAGCCGAGGATCCAGGGCATTACACCAAGCGGCGCCAGAATCAGCGTGTAGATCAGGATCTGACGCCGCGTCGCCCTTTCGCCGGCGACCACCGGCAGCATCGGAATGCCGGCGCGGGCATAATCGTCGGTGCGATAGAGCGACAGCGCCCAGAAATGCGGCGGCGTCCAGAAGAAGATAATGAGGAACAGCAGAACCGGCTCGATCGCGATATTACCGCCCGTCGCTGCGGCCCAACCGACGACCGGCGGCAATGCGCCCGCCGCACCGCCAATGACGATGTTCTGCGGCGTCGAGCGCTTGAGCCACATGGTGTAAATCACGACGTAGAACAGAATGGTGAAACCGAGCAGCGCGGCGGCAGTGACGTTCACCAGAAGTCCGAGCGTTACGATCGAAAATACGGCGAGGGTCATACCGAAACCCGCCGCCTCGCCGGGCATGACGCGGCCAAGCGGAACCGGCCGGCCGGCGGTGCGCGTCATGCGCGCATCGATATCGGCATCGTACCACATATTGAGCGCGCCCGCCGCGCCGGCCCCGACCGCGATGCAGATCAGCGCAGTAAAACCAAGCACCGGGTTGACGTGACCGGGCGCCAACAGCATGCCGACCAGAGCCGTGAACACCACGAGCGACATGACCCGCGGCTTCATCAACTCGATGTAATCGCCGACGCCCGCGACTGAGGGCTCGACGCGGGCAATCGTGACACTCATCGGATCAACGGCAACGTGTCAAACTGGTGGAAGGGTGGCGGCGACGGCAGCGTCCATTCGAGTGTGGTCGCGCCGGGTCCCCACGGATTGGCGGCCGCGTGCCGCTTGCGCATGAAGGCTTCCGCCAAGCCGAAGAAGAACACAAGCGTGCCGATGCCTGAAATGTCCGCGCCGATCGACGAGACGAAATTCCAACCGGCGAATGCATCGGGATAATCAACGATGCGGCGCGGCATGCCAGCAAGCCCGAGGAAGTGCTGCGGGAAGAACGCCAGATTGACGCCGACGAAGGTTAGCCAGAAGTGCAATTTCCCGATTGTCTCGTTGTACATGTAGCCGGTCATCTTCGGGAACCAGTAGTACCAGCCGCCGAAAATGCCGAACACCGCGCCGAGCGAAAGCACATAGTGGAAGTGCGCCACGACATAATAAGTGCCGTGCAAAGTGCGGTCGACGCCGGCATTGGCCAGCACAACGCCGGTGACGCCGCCGATGGTGAACAGGAAGATGAAGCCCATCGCCCACAACATCGGCGTCTTGAACTCGACCGAGCCGCCCCACATCGTGGCGATCCAGGAGAAGATTTTCACGCCGGTCGGCACCGCGATCACCATGGTGGCGGCGATGAAATAAGCCTGCACGCTCGCCGACATGCCGACATTGTACATGTGGTGCGCCCAGACGACGAAGCCGATGCCGCCGATTGCCACCATCGCATAGGCCATGCCCAGATAGCCGAACACCGGCTTCTTCGAGAACGTCGCCACGATCTGACTGACCATGCCAAAGGCCGGCAGGATGAGGATGTAGACCTCCGGGTGGCCGAAGAACCAGAACAGGTGCTGGAACAACAGCGGATCGCCACCGCCCTCTGGATTGAAGAACGTGGTGCCAAAGTTACGGTCGGTGAGGAGCATAGTGATCGCGCCGGCGAGCACCGGTAGCGACAGCAGCAACAGGAACACCGTCACCAGTTCCGACCATACGAACAGCGGCATTTTGTGCATGGTCATGCCGGGCGCGCGCATGTTGAAGATCGTGGTGATGAAGTTGATGGCGCCGAGGATCGACGAGGCGCCAGCGAGATGGATCGACAGAATGACAAAGTCCATTGCCGGGCCAGGATGGCCGTAGGTCGACAGCGGCGCGTAGAGCGTCCAGCCGGTTCCGGCGCCGAGCGTACCGGGTTCGCCCTCGAAACAGAACGACAAGAGCAGCAGCGAAAACGACGCCGGCAACAGCCAGAACGAAATGTTGTTCATGCGCGGGAACGCCATGTCCGGCGCACCGATCATCAACGGAATCATCCAGTTGCCGAAGCCGCCGATCATCGCCGGCATGATCATGAAGAAAATCATGATCAGCCCGTGCGCGGTGACCACGACGTCGTAGTAATGCGTTTCGTGGAAAATCTGGATGCCGGGATACATCAACTCGGCCCGGATCGCGATCGACAGCGCGCCACCGATCAAGCCGGCAACCAGCGCGAACACCAAGTACATCGTGCCGATGTCCTTGTGGTTCGTCGAATAGACGTAGCGGCGCCAGCCGTGCGGAATCTCGTGACCGCCGTGGTCATCGTGCGCCGCGTGTACCATCGTGTCCATTGCGAGTTCCTTCCTAGCGACCGCTCGTCTTTCCGCTCTTTAATTTCATACGCCGGCCGTCACTGCGACGCCGGGGCGACCGCCGCCGCGACTGTGTTCGGCGGAACGCTGTCTTCGGTGGCATATTTCTGCTTCGCCTGCGCCGCCCAAGCCGTGAATTCGCTGTCGTTCACGACCCGCACCGAAATCGGCATGAAGGAGTGATCCTTGCCACACAGTTCGGAGCACTGGCCGTAGAACCTGCCCGTGACAGTTGCCTTGAACCAGGTGTCGTTGACGCGGCCCGGAACGGCGTCGATGCGGATGCCGAACGACGGCACAGTGAAGGAGTGGATGACGTCGGCGCCGGTGACCAGCACGTGCACGACCTTGTTCACCGGCACGACCATTTCGTTGTCGACGGTGAGAAGCCGCGGCTGGCCAGGTTTGAGGTCCTTCTCGGCGATCATCAGCGAGTCGAATTCGAAATTGCCGTTATCGGGATAGCTGTAGCTCCAGAACCACTGTTTGCCCGTCGCCTTGATCGTGATGTCCGGCTTCGGAACGTCTAGCTCGACGAACAAGAGCCGGAACGACGGCACCGCGACCGCGGCCAGGATGACGACCGGAACGATGGTCCAGATGATTTCGATCGGCGTGTAATGCGTGGTTCGCGAGGGCACCGGATTGGCGCGCGTATTGAAGCGCACAATGATGATCACGAGCAGCACAAGGACGAATGCCGAAATCGCGGCAATGACCCAAAGCAGGAAATAATGGAACGAGGCGATCTGTTCCATCACCGGCGTCGCGGAATCCTGCAGATCCATCTGCCAGGGTTCCGGATGTCCGAGGGCGGCGAGCGCCGCACCTGCGCTTGCCAGCACCGCGCCGGCTGTCACCGCAATGGCGGTCAAGCGGGAGAACACCTTCATGGCCCGTTCAACTCCCTGTTTATGATCTTGGTCAAGCCGTCTGCGATGCGCGAACTTGTACAGAGCGCAGACCGCAAGAGCATGACGTCGCCTTACTCCGGCGGGACTTGCGTCACGGCTCCCAAGTCCTTGGCAGGCATCGGCGGAATAGCGGAATTCCAGTCCCTCCAAACCACAAATCGGGCTCCCCCGCAATGTGCTGTTCGGCGCCGTTGGACGAACCCAAATCCGCGCCGTCGCAGGCGTCATATCGGCGACATAAGACTGCCCTCGTCCACCTTCGCGTAGCCACAATGCCTTGTTTTGGATCAGCTTGACACTGTGGGCTCACCATGTACGCAAGCCTCGCGCGTCGCCCGGCTGGCGAGAGTGATTCGCAGCCGGTGACCCGTCTGGGGCGGCTTTTTCGGTCGGTCAGGGAACGCGATCATGGCAATATTCGAAGGCGGATGGCGGCTGCGGCCATTGGCCTTTGTCCTTGCCGGCGGTGCCGTCATCGCCATGGCCATGATGGCATACGGCGAACCCGCCTTCGCCCAGGGCGCAGTCAAATCGGTCCACGGCGACTGGCAGATTCGCTGCGATACGCCTCCGGGCGCGCAGGGCGAGCAATGCGCGCTAATGCAGAGCGTCACGGCGGAGGACCGGCCCAATGTCGGCCTGACCGTTATCGTGCTCAAGACGTCGGATCAGAAGAGCCGGCTGATGCGCGTGGTCGCGCCGCTGGGCGTGCTGTTGCCATCCGGCCTCGGACTGAAAATCGACAATCAAGACGTCGGCCGCGCCGGTTTCGTGCGCTGCCTGCCTAATGGCTGCGTCGCCGAGGTGGTGATGGACGACAACCTCATCAATCAATTGCGCAACGGCAAGACGTCGACCTTCATTATTTTCCAGACGCCCGAAGAGGGCATCGGTTTCCCGATGAGCCTCAACGGGTTCGGCGAAGGCTACGACGCGCTGCCCTGATCCAAGGGGCGAGGAGCGCGGTCATCGCGGCCGTCGGCATTCCGAAGCAGAATTAGCGCACCCCTCGCCGCCCGGCGGCAAAGCGATTATGTAAGGGCTAATTAACAAGCCCAAGGAACTTGCAATGGCCCCCACCTCGCTCGTCGATCGCGCCGGTCTCGACCGGCCGCGTTTGGCAAAGATCATCTGCCGGGGCCTCGACGGCGCCGATGACGGCGAGCTTTTTCTCGAATACCGCCAGGCTGAAGCGCTGACTTTCGACAATGGGCGGCTCAAGCAGGCGACTTACGATACTTCGCAAGGCTTCGGCTTGCGCGCGGTGAAGGACGAGGCGGTTGGCTACGCGCACGCCTCCGACGTTTCGGAAGCCGCTATCGAGCGCGCCGCCGACGCAGTGCGCGCGGTCAAGGGTGGCTATTCCGGTCATTATGCCGAGCCGCCGGCGCGAACCAACGTGAAGCTCTACGGCGAGGATAGTCCGCTTGCGACGCCGGGCTTCGAAGAGAAAGCGCGGCTATTGCAGACCATCGACGCCTATGCGCGCGCCAAGGATCCGCGGGTGCGCCAGGTGACGGCAAGCCTCGCGGCAACCTGGCAGGCGGTCGAGATTTTGCGCAGCGACGGGGAAACCTATCGCGATGTGCGGCCGCTGGTGCGCTTGAACGTGTCGGTGGTTGTCGGCGACGGCAATCGCCAGGAAACCGGCAGCGATGGCTATGGCGGCCGCGAAGGCTATGAGCGCTTCATCGCCACCAACGCCTGGCAGGGCGCGGTCGACAACGCCATCCGTCAGGCTTTGGTCAATCTCGACGCGGTGCCGGCGCCGGCGGGGGAGATGGACGTGGTGCTTGGCCCAGGCTGGCCGGGCGTGATGCTGCACGAAGCCGTCGGCCATGGCCTCGAAGGCGACTTCAACCGCAAAAAGACGTCTGCTTTCGCTGGTCTGATGGGCCAGCAGGTCGCCGCCAAGGGCGTCAACGTGGTCGATGACGGCACGATCGCGCTCCGCCGCGGTTCGCTGTCGATCGACGACGAAGGCACGCCGACCAACCGCACCGTGCTGATCGAGGACGGCATCTTGGTCGGCTACATGCAGGACCGCCAAAACGCCCGGCTGATGGATATGAAGCCGACCGGCAATGGCCGGCGCGAAAGTTTCGCCCACGTACCCATGCCGCGCATGACCAACACTTACATGCTTGCCGGCTCTGCCGAGCCGGGCGAGATCATCGCTTCGGTCAAGAACGGTATCTACGCCACCTATTTCGGCGGCGGCCAGGTCGACATCACGTCGGGTAAATATGTGTTCCAGTGCACCGAGGCCTACCGCATCGAGAACGGCAAAGTCGGCGCGCCGATCAAGGGGGCCATGCTGATCGGCAACGGGCCAACCGATCTGCGTCGCATCTCGTTGGTCGGCAACGATCTCGCGCTCGACCATGGCATCGGTACTTGCGGCAAGAATGGCCAGGGCGTGCCGGTCGGCGTCGGCCAGCCGACGCTGCGCATCGACGGCAT
>Ga0181537_10004651_pt1 | contig 11344 bp, 11 predicted proteins | sample PEATcosm2014_Bin_39_FD_119765 | JGI IMG/M metagenome (GOLD analysis project Ga0181537, IMG submission 119765) | Peatland microbial communities from MTU Mesocosm Facility, Houghton, MI, USA - PEATcosm2014_Bin23_10_metaG | ecosystem: Environmental > Terrestrial > Soil > Wetlands > Peat | place... | reverse complement strand
GATCGCGACCATGATCCTCGGCGCACTTACGCTGAAGTCCGTGGCCGGCGCCGCCGTGATGTATCCGCTGGTGCTGGGCGGAATCTCGATCGTGGCCTCGGTCATCGGCTGCTTTTTCGTCAAGGCTTACGCCGGCGGCAAGATCATGAATGCGCTCTATCGCGGCCTGCTGGTGGCCGCCGTGCTCGCGCTCATCGCCTACTGGCCGGCTACGCAATGGGTGATGGGCACGGTCTCCGAGCAGTTTCCGTTGCTGACCGTGGGCCGGCTCTACGGCGCGGCGGTGGTCGGATTGGTTCTGACTGCCCTGATGGTGGTGATCACCGAGTACTACACCGCGACCGAATACGCGCCGGTGCGCCACGTCGCCCAGGCCTCGACCACCGGCCACGCGACCAACATGATCGCGGGCCTCGGCGTGTCGATGAAGTCCACAGCGCTGCCGGTGCTGTCGGTGTGCGCCGCGATCTGGTGCGCTTACGCGTTCGCCGGCCTCTACGGCATTGCAGTCGCCGCCACCTCGATGTTGTCGATGACCGGCATCATCGTCGCGCTCGACGCCTACGGCCCGATTACCGACAACGCCGGCGGCATCGCCGAAATGGCGGGCCTGCCGGACTCGGTGCGCGCCATTACCGACCCGCTGGACGCCGTGGGCAACACCACCAAGGCGGTGACCAAGGGCTACGCGATCGGTTCCGCGGGCCTCGCCGCGCTGGTGCTGTTCGCCGATTACACCCACGCGCTCGCCAACCACTTGCATACCGAGACCAGCTTCGACCTGTCGGACCACATGGTCATCATCGGCCTCTTCATCGGCGGCCTCGTACCGTATCTGTTCGCGGCCATGGCGATGGAAGCCGTGGGCCGCGCCGCGGCGTCGGTGGTGGTCGAAGTTCGCCGCCAGTTCAAGGAAATCCCCGGCATCATGGAAGGCACGGCGAAACCCGATTATTCGCGCGCGGTCGACATGCTGACCAAGGCCGCGATCAAGGAAATGATGCTGCCATCCCTGTTGCCCGTGCTGGTGCCGGTGATCGTCGGCGTGGCGCTCGGCCCCAAGGCGCTGGGCGGCCTGCTGGTCGGCACCATCGTCACCGGTCTGTTCGTCGCGATCTCGATGACGACCGGCGGCGGCGCCTGGGACAACGCGAAAAAATATATCGAGGACGGCCACTTCGGCGGCAAGGGCTCGGACGCGCACAAGGCCGCGGTGACGGGGGATACGGTTGGTGACCCTTACAAGGACACGGCGGGCCCCGCGGTGAATCCGCTGATCAAGATCATCAACATTGTTGCGTTACTGATCGTTCCCCTTCTGTAGGCGAATGGGGCGGGACGAATGCGGGCAGCCGAAATTAACCGGCTGCCCGTTTTCATTTTGAGGATGGCAATGCGAATTCGCTTTCAAATCGCGCTGGCTGCGGCGCTCCTTGCTGCCTGCGGCGCGCTGCAGGCTCAGGTCGAAAAAGCGCCGGAGGAGCCCTCCGGCTGGATCGACAAGCAACCCGTCGCCTCCAGGCATTTCATGGTGGCCGCGGCCAACCCGCTCGCCACCGACGCGGGTTATCGCATCCTCAAGGCCGGCGGCAGCGCGGTCGACGCCGCGATTGCCGTTCAGCTTGTGCTAAACCTCGTCGAGCCCCAGTCTTCCGGCATCGGCGGTGGCACCTTCATCGTGCACTACGACGCGAAGTCGAAGAAGCTCGCGGCTTACGACGGGCGTGAGACCGCGCCGGCCGCGGCCAGGCCCGATCGCTTCCTCGGCCCCGACGGCAAGCCGATGCAATTCATGGACGCCGTGATCGGCGGCAAATCGGTCGGCGTTCCCGGCACCTTGCGCCTGCTCGAACTCGCGCACCGCCAGCACGGCAAACTCGCGTGGGCGAAACTGTTCGAGCCGGCGATCCGCCTGGCGGAGAAGGGCTTCGAAGTCTCGCCGCGGATGGCGGGCGCTCTGGCGGGCGACAGGTATCTCGCGCGTCAGGAAACTGCGCGCAAGTATTTCTACAATAACGACGGCACACCGCTGCGCGCGGGCCAGCGCCTGCGCAACCCGGAATTCGCCGCCGTGCTGAGAAAAATCGCAGCACAGGGCGCGCGCGTGTTCTACGAGGGCAAAATCGCGCGCGACATTGTCGCCACGGTGAGGAACGCGCCCAACAACCCAGGCGATATGACCGAAGCCGACCTCGCCGGGTACCACGCGCGCGAGCGCGAACCGGTTTGCGGAAACTACCGGGGTGACCGAGTCTGCAGCATGCCGCTGCCGAGCTCAGGCGGGATTACCGTATTGCAGATGCTCGGCATGCTCGAGCACTTCGACATGCGATCCGCTTCTTACGCCAGCCCATCGGGCCGGCTGATGGGCGTGCACCTGTTTTCGGAGGCGGGCAAGCTCGCCTACGCCGATCGTAACCTGTACCTCGCCGATCCGGATTTCGTCAAGGCACCGGTGGATGCATTACTCGATCCGGATTACCTGGCCTTCCGCGCCAGCCTGATTCGGCGCGATGCGGCGATGGAAAAAGGCGTAGCCGGCGTTCCGGAAGCCCTGCGCAAGGTCAGCCTGGGCGAAGACGAGCCGCTGGAGCTGCCCTCCACCAGTCACCTTGTGGTGATCGACGAAGCGGGAGACGCGTTGTCGATGACCACCACTATCGAGGGCGTGTTCGGCAGCCACCTCATGGTGCACGGGTTTTTGCTTAACAACCAACTCACGGATTTTTCCTTCCTGCCGGAGGAAAACGGCAAACCGGTGGCCAACCGCGTCGAGGGAGGCAAACGGCCGCGCAGTTCGATGGCCCCCGTCATCGTGTTCGACGCCCAGGGCCGGGTCAAGCTGGTGGTGGGGTCGCCGGGCGGTTCGGCCATTATCAACTACGTTGCCAAGACCCTGGTCGGCGTGCTGGATTGGGAATTGAACGTGCAGGACGCGATCGCGCTGCCAAATTTCGGCAGCCGGAATTTCGGCGGCGTTACGGAATTGGAGAGCGACACTTCAGCGGTGGCGCTCGAGCCCGGCCTGCGCGCACTCGGCCATAATGTAAAAGTGATCGACTTCAACAGCGGCTTGCAGGGCATCCAGCGCACTGCAACCGGCTGGCTGGGCGGCGCCGACCCGCGCCGCGAAGGTATCGTAAAAGGCGACTAGAAACTAGCGCGGCGAGGAGGTGAGAATGAAATCGCTCGAACAACAAATGGCGTTCTACGCGGCTTATCACCGCGATTGGCGCAACAAGCTTACGCATTTTATCGGCGTGCCCCTGATCGTGTTCGGCGTCATGCTGGCGCTGTCGTGGGTACGCGTACCGCTGGGTCCGCTGGAGCTCACCCCGGCAATGGCGGCGGCAGCTTGGGTCATGATTTACTACCTGCTGCTGGATCTGTCACTGGGATGCATCATGATTCTCGTACTGGGCGCTTTGCTCGCCGGCGCCGACGCGGTATCGAGACTGTCCGTCGGCATTAACGCGGCGGTCTTCCTGCTGACCTTTGGTGGCGGTTGGGTCATCCAGCTCGTCGGCCACGTCTACGAAGGTCGCAAACCGGCGCTGACGGACAACCTGTTCCAGGTATTCGTCGCGCCGATATTTCTGGCCGCCGAAGTCCTGTTTGCGCTCGGCATGCGGCGCACCTTGCACGGCCGGATCGAATCGCTGTCACATGCGTTCGACGTCAAGCCGGTGGCCGGGCCCAACGCCCCCACCCAGATCGTCGCGGACTGAGAGCCCGCGCTTTCAGGCGAGCTTGGGGTTGAGGCTGTAGGTTCCCGTCAGCTTCGCTTCGCCGAGCACGTGGCCGGCGATCGCCTGCTTCACGTCGGCCCCGGTGAAATTGCCGCTCACGCTGCAGCGCTCGGAATCGAGCGCGTACAGGGTGAAAACGTAGTGGTGCAGGATTTCGTCGTTCCAGGGCGGGCAGGGGCCGTCGTAGCCGAAGTAATTTCCGGCCATGTCCTTGTCCTTGGCGAACCAACCGGTGTAATCGTTGATGCCCTGGCGCGTGCCGCGCGCACCGGCCGGCCCGCTTTTTCCGCGCGGGGTGATGCCGTCGGAAAATTCGCCCTCGAGAATGGGTTTGGAATCCGCCGCGAGATCCACCAGCAGCCAGTGGTAGAAGTCGACGCGTGGCAGGCTGGCCGGAACGATTTTTCCTTCCTGGTTGACGTCGTCGCCGCGGCTCGGCACATCAGGGTCATGGCAGATGAGAACCAGCGAACGGGTGCCGGCGGGCAGATCGCTCCAGCTCAACGCCGGGTTGCGGTTGCCCGACATCGCAACGTGGGTCTTGGCATCGATCACACAAAAAGCCAGCGCCCCGGGAATTCGCGCATTGTCGGCAAAACTTGAACTGGCAAGCTTCATTGGACCCTCCTGCTTATTGCATCCGGTGCGGTTCCAGCTCCACGCCGCCGGCAATGCCGCGCAGCAATACCACGCTGCCCTGGCGCCGGTTGTCGCCGGTATCGGTAAACTCGAAGACATAGACGCGGCGCAACGCGAACCTGCCGCGGGAATCGCGCACCGGGCGCAACGACGTCAACGTCACCGTGTCGTCGAGCAATTGTAATCCCGCTCTTAGGCAGGCGTCGCGGCCGGCGGCGTGCGCCGCTTCCCGCGCGCGCATGCTGTCGTACCAGAACCAGGCGGTCGCAGCGACTGCCGCGAAGAGCACAATCAGGTCCACGCCGGGCCGCTGCTAATTCAGTAGCGACGCCTGGCGGCGCAATTCGAGAATGCGCTGGTGCATATCCGCCGCGTCCTCCGCGTCGGGGGCGAGCGCCAGGTAGGATTCGATGTCGGCCACCGCCGCGCGCGGGCATTCGAGGTGCTGCAGCAACAGGCCGCGATCGCGCCACTCGTTGGCATCCTCCGGCACTACGATAAGCAGGCGGTTCATGGCGGATAGCGCCTGCGGCAGCGCCTCGCCTTTCAGGTGAATGGCTTTGAGGTTGCGCAGCACGCGCGCCAGGATTTCGCGTTTGCTCGCCGGTTCCAGGAAAGGCCGCAGCGGTAGCTCGGCCGGATCGATGTCGCGCGCGAGCTCCCCCAGGCGGGCGCGCAATTCGGCTTCCGACAGCGAGCGGCCCTTGGCGTAAGGATCGAGGATCAGGTCGCCGTCGGCGACCGGCAGCTTCACCAGAAAATGGCCGGGAAAGGAAATGCCGCGCAGGTTAAGCCCGATCCGGCGGCCGATCTCCAGGTAGACGATGGACAGGGTGATCGGAATGCCGCTGCGGCGCTCCAGCACGCAATGCAGCAGGTTGTTGGCGGGATCGTAATAGTTTTCCTGATTGGCGTGAAAGCCCAATTCGACGAACAGGTATCGGTTGAGCGCGAGCAGCCGGTGTACCGGCGAGAAGTCGCTCGGCAGGCGCGAACGCAGGGTATGTCCCAGGCGGTCGAGCTCGCCAAGGTAATGCCGGGTGTCGAGCCCCGGCTTCTCGTCCTCGCCGATGAGGAACGCCGCCTCGGCGAGGTTGATGCGCTCCTCGTCCACGGAAACGGACGCTCTGAAACGCTCGAGGGCGTCATCTTGGTTCATGTCATGCGCCGCGCTTGCTGAAATCCCTGAGCCGGAAACCCAGCAGCCACAGAGTCACAAAATAAGCCGCAGCACCCGCGGTCACGGTAAGCGCGAGGCGTGGAACCTTCACCGTCCACGGCGCCTGCAGCCAACCCGCCGAGTCTCCCGCCGTGAACCACAGGGTGAGCGACATGGTGGCGAGCGCCGCCAGCAATTTGAAGCTGAACGCCGGCCAGCCGGGTTGCGGCGAATAAATCCCGCGGCGCTTGAGACCCGACAACAGGAACCAGGCGTTGAAGCAGGCGCCGAGGCCGATCGAGAGCGCAAGCCCGGCGTGTTTTAACCAGGGTACGAAGGCGAGGTTCATGAGCTGGGTGACGGCGAGGGTTGCGATGGCGATTTTGACCGGGGTGCGGATATTCTGCCGCGCGTAATAGCCGGGCGCCAGTACTTTGACCACGATGAGCGCGGTCAGGCCCAGGCTGTAGGCGACGAGCGCCTGTTGCGTCATGACCACGTCGCCGGCGGTAAACCGGTGGTATTGGAACAACGTCGAAATCAGCGGTACCGCGAGCAACGCCAGCGCGATTGCCGCCGGCAGCGCCAGCAGCAGGGTGAGGCGCAATCCCCAGTCAAGGAGCTGGCTGTACTCGGCGTCCGCGCTGTTCGCGTGATGGCGGCTCAAGCTCGGCAGCAGGATTGTGCCCAGCGCCACGCCCAGCACGCCGGAGGGGAATTCCATCAGGCGATCGGCGTAATACAGCCAGGACACGCTGCCGGTTTGCAGGAAGGACGCGAAAATGGTGTTGATGACGAGGGATATCTGGCCGATCGAAACGCCGATCACTGCCGGCCCCATTTGTTTCAGCACGCGGCGCACCCCGGGGTCGGCGAGGCTCGGCGAAATATTCAGAAATAAGCGCGGCAGCATGGCGATTTCGCGCAGGAACGGCAATTGCAAGACAAGTTGCAGGATGCCACCGGCGAATACGCCCCAGGCCAGGGCGATGACCGGTGTTTCGAACCAGCGCGTCGCAAACAGCGCCGCCACGATCATCGACACGTTGAGCAAAACCGGCGTGATGGCCGGGACCGCGAAGCGATTCCAGGTGTTGAGGACGCCCGCCGCGAGCGCGACCAGCGATATGCACAGGATGTAGGGAAAAGTAATCCGCAGCATGACCACGGTCAGGTCGAACTTGACCGGGTCCTCCGAAAAACCGGGTGCGGTGACGTAGACGATGAGCGGCGCCAGCGCGATTCCCAGCAGGGTCACCAGGGTCACCGCCAGTGCCAGCACGCTCGCCACGTGATCGACCAGGCGGCGCGTCTCCTCGGATCCGCGCTTGTTGCGGTATTCGCCGAGAATCGGAACGAAAGCCTGGGAAAACGCGCCTTCGGCAAACAGGCGGCGCAGCAGGTTGGGCAGGCGAAAAGCGACGAAAAACGCGTCAGTGGCAAGACCCGCGCCGAACAGCCCGGCGATGACGGTGTCGCGCACGAAACCCAGGATGCGCGAGATCAGCGTCATGCCGCTGACCGTCGCCAGCGCGCGCAGGAGGTTCATGGAAACATGGTAACGGCTTTGTGCGTAAGCGGCCAGTTGAGCATCGACGGCGGAACACCCGGGTTCCATTTGACGCTCGAAATAGGGCAGGCTGGAGGGCTGGTGCCGGCATATTGCGGGCAAATCATGGCCTCGGAATGGCAGGTTTTTCCGACCCACCAGCAGTGATATGCCACGCCCAGGGGGCTAACCCGGGCATTGCCTGAACGGCTACAATCCTCTATAATCCAGCCCTTTGTTTGCAGCCCAGCAGGGTATAGAGGACAGGTTCATGGCCAATTCGGCACAGGCGCGCAAGCGCGCAAGACAGGCGGAGAAACAGCGGCAGCACAACGCAGCGTTGCGTTCGGGTTTGCGTTCCGCCATCAAGAAAATCATCAAGGCAGTCGCAAGCGGCGACAAGGCCGCGGCGAAGAAGGTTTTTGCCGAGTCGGAGAGCGTGATCGACCGCATCGCGGACAAGCGCATCGTCCACAAGAACAAGGCAGCGCGGCACAAGAGCCGGCTTGCCGCCGCGATCAAGGCGATGGCCTGATCGGTTTGCGGTAACCGTTCGCAGCTGCCTCAAGCTGCGAACCAAGCAGTACCGGCCATCTTGCATGGTCGATAGCCGGAATTCCTTCCTCAGGGCGGATCAGCCTTAGCGGCGTCGTCTTCCGCACGTCCCGCCAGCCTCCCGGGGCGCACCTCCAGTTCGTTGTCCTTCGCGAAATTGAGCAGGAACGTGTACGCCATCGGCTCGATTTCCTTGAGCCTCACGTCCACCACCACGCATTTGACGCCGGCCGAGGTGATCGGCTGCACATAGGGCGAATACGCCATGCGTTGATCGGCTCCGAACACCGACATCACGCCGCACAAGCGTTCCGCCCAATCGCTCGGCCGGAATGGCTTGCCATCCAAGGTGGTGCCGCGGATCACAAACTCGAGTGCGATAGGCGATTCGGGCATGGCTTGTCGCCGGAAAGTACGGCAGGCGTTGTCGGTTGCGACCGTGATGCGAGCCCGAGGGCAGGCTTCTTGTTGCGGCGCATTATAACAGAGACGTCATTCAAAACTGACGTAACACCTTGCCTGGACAACGAAAAATCGGCCGCGGCCGGTGCGTTGGCGGCCTTCGCCCCGCCACTATCGGGTCCGGACGCTGCCATGCGCGACGTCGAGCGGCCAATTTATGCATCCGGCATAGGGGCATTGGCCATTTTTTTGCCACCTCATTTGCCGTCTCGGCGATCTGCGGAAAAAAGTCCTTTTCCGCCATCATTTTGCGTTGCATTTTTTAAATCCTGCGAATATACTCGGCCGCACTACTGCTCATGGGCTTGCAGCATGATAGCTCCGGTCATGGCGAAATTCGGCTTCCGCATCAGGACAAGACACGGTCTGATCGTGGAGAATTTGCTGATCCAGGGCCGCGATGAATCCGATGCTGAACGCAAGCTAAGACAGATGTACCTGCACTGCGAAATTCTCGACCGCACGGTGCATAACTCGAACAAACGCCCGGTGCGCGCGAGTTTCGAGGACATCGTATCCCTGGTCACCAAGTAACCCTCCGCACCGCTGTTCTAGGCCGGCGTCTCCGCCGGAGCCACGAAGCCCACCGCAATCAATTCCTGCAGCAGGTCCCCGTAGTCCTTGGCGCCGCGACTGGCATGCGCGTGCGCGAACACGTCGAGATTATGCGCCGGGCTTTCCGCCAGGCTGACGTTCTCGGCGATGCGCGTGCGGCAGACTTCGGCGCCGAAATTCTCCTCGAGCTGGTGCACGACTTCGCCTGACATTTTGCGCCGGCCGTCGAAACGCGTGACAACGTAACGCCGGTCGATGCGGCGTTTCAGCACGTGCTCCAGCGCTTTCAGCGTTTTCGACACCGCGAGCGCGCCCTTCAGCGAGAGAAAATCAGCCGATACCGGCACCAGGATCCGGTCCGCCGCAAAAATGGCGTTGAGCGAAAGCACGCCGACCAACGGGCTGCAGTCGATCAGCACCGTCCTCGCGCGATCGGCTTCGATTTCGTCGGTGATGCCCTGGTTCAGATGGTTGAGGATGTTCGGACCCTTGCCGAACAGCGAATCGACCTTGGTCAATTCGCTGTGCGAGGCAATCAGGTGCGCGCCGCCGGCTACCGGAAACTTGAGTTCGGAGAGCGGCCTGCCTTCGGTATAAAAAGCGAAAATGCTCTTGGAACCGGAATCGACCTGGTGGCCGAGAATCGACGACAGGTGCGCCTGCGGATCGAGGTCGATGAGCAGCGGCGGCCGGCCGGCGAGGGCGAGCGCGGCGCCGAAGTTCAGCGTGGTGGTGGTCTTGCCGACGCCGCCTTTCTGATTGAAAACCGCGATGCGATTCATTCAGGAATTCGCGATGTTTCCCCGGCGTTGTACGGCAAATATTTTGCTTGCAACAGGCGGCGACTTCGGATAAATATAGCGCTCCGACCGGGTGCGTAAAGTCTGTTTCCCCGTTGCATTCTTGCGGCAACGGCGAGCCGCACCTCGTGTCACGGAATTCATTATGGCACACGGCGGCGGGAGCCGCCGTGCGCGTTTTGGGAGATCGACAGTGAGTCAGATGGCGGGGCGAGCGGGTCAAATCGACCATGCGGCCGTGGCAGGGCCGGCCGTGGCAGAACCGCCTCTCGAGGGCTCGCACGTGATGAACACCTACGCACGCGCCCCCATCGCGCTGTCTTACGGCCGGGGCGTGTGGGTCTGGGATACGGCGGGCAGGCGTTATCTCGACGCGCTCGCCGGTATCGCCGTGTCAGGCCTCGGTCACGCCCACCCACGCCTGACGCAGGCGCTTGCCGAGCAGGCGGGGCGCATTATTCACAGTTCCAACCTGTACCAGATCCCGCAGCAGGAGGCGCTCGCCGACCGCCTGGCCGCGATCTCCGGCATGGACAAGGTTTTTTTCTGCAATTCCGGCTGCGAAGCCAACGAGGCGGCGCTGAAGCTTGCGCGCCTGCACGGCCACGCCAGGGGCATCGATGTTCCCAACGTGATCGTGATGGAAAAGGCGTTCCACGGACGCACGCTCGCCACGCTTTCCGCCACCGGCAGCCGCAAAGTCCAGGCTGGCTTCGAGCCGCTGGTCGCCGGCTTCGTGCGCGTGCCCTACGACGACATCGAGGCCGTCCGGCAGGTCGGCGAACACAATCCCAACGTCGCAGCGGTGCTGATCGAAGTGATCCAGGGCGAGGGCGGAATCAACCTGGTGCACGACGGCTACCTCGAAGCGCTGCGTTCGATCTGCGACGCCAGGGGCTGGCTCCTGATGCTGGATGAAATCCAGAGCGGGATGGGGCGCACCGGAAAATGGTTCGCGCACCAGCATACCGGGGTCAAGGTCGACGTGATGACGCTGGCAAAGGGGCTGGGTTCGGGCGTGCCGATCGGCGCCTGCCTCGCGCGCGGCGCCGCGGCGACGCTGTTCAAGCCGGGCAACCACGGAACGACATTCGGCGGCGGCCCCTTCGCCTGTACTGCGGGGCTGACCACGCTGGCGGTGATCGAAAACGACCGCCTGATGGAAAACGCGGTGCGCATCGGCGACACGATCCGGCGCGGCCTGCAGCAGCGCCTGGCCGGTGTCGCCGGGGTGGTGGAAATCCGCGGCAAGGGCTTGATGCTGGGCCTTGAGCTCGACCGCCCCTGCGGCGAACTGGTGCAACAGGCAATTGCCGTCGGGCTTCTCATCAACGTCACTGCCGACAAGGTGGTGCGCCTGCTGCCGGCGCTGGTGATGAATGAAGCCGAAGCTGAGCAACTGGTCGATATTCTGTCCGGGCTGATTCGCGCCTTCCTGCAAACCGGGGAAAGGAACGTAGCGGTGAAAGCCTGAACGCGGCGCGAATACGGCGCCGCGACTGGCTGTGGCCGGCGATATCACCATGGCGCTCAAACATTTCCTGCAGGTCAGGGATTTCAGCCGCGAAGAGTTCGAATACCTGTTCGAGCGCACGCGCTGGATCAAGCAGCAGTTCAAAACCTACGTTCCCTACCACCCGCTGGTGGATCGCACGCTGGCGATGGTGTTCGAGAAGCAATCGACCCGCACCCGCGTCTCGTTCGAGGCAGGCATCCAGCAGCTCGGCGGATCCGCGATTTCGCTCAGTACCGTGGACACCCACCTCGGGCGCGGCGAGCCGATCGAGGATACGGCGCGGGTGATCAGCCGCATGACGGACATCGTCATGATCCGCACCTATGAACAGACCATCATCGAGCGCTTCGCCGAGTTCTC
>Ga0181537_10004650_pt1 | contig 11345 bp, 9 predicted proteins | sample PEATcosm2014_Bin_39_FD_119765 | JGI IMG/M metagenome (GOLD analysis project Ga0181537, IMG submission 119765) | Peatland microbial communities from MTU Mesocosm Facility, Houghton, MI, USA - PEATcosm2014_Bin23_10_metaG | ecosystem: Environmental > Terrestrial > Soil > Wetlands > Peat | place... | reverse complement strand
GAGTTGGCCTGCAGTGCCGCATTGCCGCGCGGTCTTTAGCATTGCGGGAGTCACGTCGAGTCCCGTCGCGCGAAATCCCAGTTGCCCATATCGCCGCACCCAACGACCCGTCCCGCATCCGACATCGAGCGACCGCGCCGCTGCCGGAATCTTCGCGAGCGCGAGTGCGCGCCGAACTGCCTGGAATTGCTGTTCGTCGATCAGCTGGTTGAACCACGCAGGCGCGCCGGGATGCAAGACTGGCGCTAGCCCCTCTCCATCAGCCGAAACGTAATTCTCCGCCAACTCGCCCCAATATTTTTTGGGAGAATATGCGTTCATATCTGCATCAAGATTGCCTGCTCGCCTCGGACACATTGCGTCCCTTTTCTCGCAGACATCCCTCGAAAACTTTCCCCATCTCTTCGGCGTTACGTTGCCAGGTGTAGTGTCGCGCGGTCGCCTCCGCGCGTACCCCCAGCTCTCGTCGAAGGTCCGCACTCGCATAAATACGCTGGATCAATTCCGCAAGCTGCCGCGAGTCCGTCGGATCCTCCAGAACGAATCCGTCCACGCCGTGCGTCACCAGCTCGCTCACTCCTGCTTGCCGGCTCACGATCACGGGCAGGCCGCAAGCCATAGCTTCCAGCGGTGGAATCGCGAAGGAATCTTCTAGCGATGGACCCGCGTACATGTCCGCAGCAGCGTAATACTTTTCCACTTGCTGCACGATCGGCAGAATCGTCATCCGGTTTTCGAGCCCGTTGCGCCGAAGAATTTCATCATACGAAAAGGATTCGTCGTGCCCCACAACCAGGATCCGCAAATCCGGGATGCCCAGGCTGCTCACCGCTTCGATCAGACACCGCAAGCCCTTCTTCTTCCAATCGTTGCCAATCAAAAGAATCGCAAATTCGCCCTCGGAGAGCCGCAGATCGCGCCGTGCTTTTTCGCGCAGGCTTTCGCGTCGAGCCGGGTTCATTTGGTCCAGATCGACTCCATAATAGATAAGTGGTATCCGTCCATTTCCAGGAAAGCTCCGTTCCAAGTCTTGCTCCATCTTGTTGGAGGTGACCGCCAGCAGGATGTCGCTTCTTGCATAGACTCTACGTTCAAGCGCCATGAATAAATGATACGAAAGTTTTCGATGGATCAGCCAGGGCCACATGCGCACCGGATTGTGCCGCAGCGCCAACTCCTTGTGCACCAGCCGGTAGAATTCGGTAAATACGATGTGGACGGCAATGATGTCTGCATTCCAACAATTGATTCCCGGCGAAAAAACTAAATCGAAGTCGAGTCCTCTAAACAGTCGGCCGCACCATCGCCACAAATGATTAGCCAGGAAGAACCAGATATAACTCGCCAGGTGAGGACCCGGGAGGCTGGGAACGCGATGCCAGGTTATCTTTGAAAGATCTAGGTCCTGAATCGAGGCACTATAGACGTGAATCTCGTAATCCCGCGCCAGGCGTTCGATTTGTTCCGCAACGCACCGCTCCGTGCCATGCCGCTTGTCCAGGAAGGGAGAAACAATGGCGATCCTCGGTTTAGCCTTCATTTATCGACGCCAACTCGAATTCACATCACCTCGACCGCTTCGTTAGCCGGTAAAGACAGTTTCGTCAGAATTGGAATCCGCCTCGAGCCCGCGCCTTGCCGGAAGGTGCTTGCAGAGGATTCGGCGCCTTCGCCTGAATTTCCGGTAGACGAAAGAGAACCCCCACAAGCAGCCAAAGGTAGACATTGTTAACGTAATTTTGATAACCCGTCAAAGCTCCGTAGGTCATCGGATACAGCAACACGAAAGCGAACCAGAAACAAGCCAACGCAATGGGGAAGAAGCGCGTTTGCCGAAGGCGAAACACCACGCCCCAGCTGTAGTACAAGAGCGCAGCCGTCCAAAGAATCCAAAGGAAAGGAGCGATGATTCCCATTTCGACGATCAGACTCCCATACCCCTCTTCCACCCCTAGGTTTAGAGGAGGCCGCCCTATTAGCTTGGCGATATACTGTCCTCCCAGTGATGCTGTACCGATGCCGTTTCCAAGTGCCCAATATCGCCCGTTGAAGACAGACAGCAGCTCTTGAATCGGGTAATCCCACGTACGGTTTTCTAGCTGGTAGGAAGAGCCGCTCGGCAAGAGAGTCTCGGTATAGTACTCAACCCGAGAGCCCGCCTCCTTTGGGAACAGAAAGAGAATCAATACAAGACCCGTTGCGCCGAAAATCACGGAGCGACGAATAGCCTTAATCATTCGGTGGGCTTGGCGCTGACGCCAGGGCGCACCCCACAGAAAACCGGCTCCCAAAGCCACCGCACTGACCATTACGATCATGAACGTGGTTCTAGAACCACTAAGCAAAGTCGCGACCCCAATAATCCCCATCGCGACAAAAACGATCTTGCGACCGCGTGAGTTGCACAACAGCAAATATCCGCTGGCGCCTAGGACAAGAATAAAAGCGAGAATCAGAAACTGCTCGAATCGGCCTGAACTGACGAAGACGGAATCGGGCAGATTGAAGATCTGACTGGTTTGAGTGGATTTTTCAAGGTTTCCGAGGTCCTGAAGTTCTGGCGCGAGCTTGGTTGGATTCAGAAAGGAGTTTCCCAGAATAGCCTGAACGATTCCCAGCGCAGCAATCAGCCCGCTGAGCACTACATTGAAAATCAAGAATTTCCTAAGATCCTCGTCACCTCGGATCAGTGCATAGCCGACATACATGAACGGTATGTAATAGAAATAAGTCTTAAAGCCAAGCAGGCCGTACAGAATGTGAGGTGAGTTTTGATTGAACACCTGCACGAATCCGAGAAAAAAGAAAAAGCTGAGGAATAGCAGAAACGGAGGTCGAAAGCGTTTTTCGCGCCCTCCGCGAATCGCGGCAAAAAGAGAAATATATACGAGAGCCGCGAGGACGTCCTTGCCGAAAAAGAGAGCCAGACCGTTGCCCATATACTTCCGGAATAAGTCTTCGAAAAGCATCCAGGCTAAAAAAAGATAAAACCCGGTACGCCAATTTTTCAGAATGCCTACAGCTGCAACCACGCCGATAAATCCGGCCCCGGCAAAGGTCAGCGTTCGCAAGTTGTCGGCGGCGATTTCTCCGCCCAATAGCCACGCTAGACAAATGGCCAGAACGAAAACGCCCAAGCCAATCACGGCTTGGTTCCTTATGGCGGGAATGTTTCTGCTGATCAACTCTTGAGCTACCCCCAAGATTTCCGCGGAAGAACTTCGATTCAGACCAAATCTTCTCAAGGCCCGTATTCTACCCTAGTCGAGAAAATGCTGTACAAACAGGTGGAAAGCGTAATCGGCTCGAAACGTGCGCTCTGCGTGGCTGTCGCGAACACGAGGTGAGAGTGTCCTGGGTGCTCTCAATGACCACCGAGCTCCTGATAAACCCGCAAATGCTTGCTAACCATTTGATCTGCCGCGAACGACTGAGCGACGCGCCGAAACGCATCTTGTCTAATCTTCTCCGAGAGCGACGGATCTCCAATGATTCTCTCCATACAGCGCGCCAGATCCTCTGCGTCTCCTGTCGCAAACGTCATTCCGGCATCGCCGAGAACCTCGGACAGCGCGCCTATATCGGAAGCTATAACCAATCTTCCCCTCTGCATATTCTCCGCCGCGACTAGACCAAATACTTCTCCCCCCAACGAAGGCATTACGACCGCTGTTGCATCCTCCATGCTCTCCTCCAGTCGCTCCGCCGGAACATATCCAAGAAACCGCACATAGCTCGTAAGGCCGAGATCCCGTACCAGCGCTTCCAGTTCCTGGCGCTCAGGTCCATCGCCGATAATCCTCGCTTGAAACTCGCGACGCTTGGCCTTGAGACGACCTGCAGCTTCTATCAGGACGCGAACCCCCTTTGTGCTGACCAAGCGACCCAGAAACACGAAGACAGGCACTGTTGACGTAACGTCCCTCTGCGGCGATGGTTCGCGAGGCGGAAGTCCATGGGAAATGGTTTTCAATCGATTCAGTTGCAATAGCGATCCCAACCAAGACGTGGGAACGATGTTGGTGGCAACACGCTGAGAAAACCAACGTCGCGGGAACGTCAGCATCCACATCTTGACACTTGTGAGTCTGCCGAGCTTGAAATTGCAACGAATGCATTCGCCGTATCGCCGGGCCATGAAATGACCCGGGCAAAGCGTTTGCGTCGGCTCGTAAATAAGCTGACCATTCGGACAAATGGCCTGAAAGCCATGATGTTCGATTACGGTGGGCTTGCGAAGCAAACATCCCATGATCAGAGGGACGAGCGTGGGACCGGCGAGATGGATTACATCCGCCCTCCGGATTTCCCGAATGAAGTCCATGAAGCCGGGCTTGCGAACGACGCGATACGGCAGTTGCAAATCATTCATACTTTCCGCGGGAGTTTGCGTCAGCAGCGTGACTTTGATTGCCTCTTCGCTGTGCTCGCTCGACCAATCGGCCAGCCCGTCGGCCAGCGTCTTCACGATTGTTTGGACTCCTCCGACAGATGGCGCCCAATCTCGGGCGTAGATCAGCAGCTTCATCGGCGGATCGCATTCCGTTTTTGCGGTTGAGTGTCTCCCTTCTTGAGGAATCCGACACCCCGCAAAACGCTAGCCATCGGTGCCTCCACTTTGTCGGCAAACTCCTTAAACGCTGGGTTCCAGAGGGCGTCGTCCGAAATCAAGATACAGCCCTGCCGTATACACGGATAGGCTTCCTCGTACTCAAATTTCATATGCTCGTATGTATGCAAACTGTCGTGAATGAATACATCGAGTGACTTCAGTTCCGCCAAGAGCCGGGGCAATAGTTCACGCGCATCCCCGAGATGAACATTCCAACGCTCGCGTAGCCATTCGGGGACAACCCAGCCCACTTGTTTTCCACTAGGAAGGTAGGACCCGTCATTCACGTCAATGGAATAGAGCGCGCCCTTCTGATTGCGCTCCATGGCCAGCAGAAAATATGCCGAAGAAACGCCGTTAGCGATTCCTGTTTCAAGAACACATTCAGGTTTTACCGCGCGGATAACGGCGTACTGCATCAGAACACGTTTCGCGTAGAGATCCGCTCCGATCGATGAAGCTCTGCCAAACTCCCGCTCTACACTTTGAAGGTGCTCGTAAAAGCGATGATCCTGAAACGCCTCCCCTAAGAATTGGCTGATCTGTGACGTGGTCGCGCCGGTCAAAGCCGCCAGAAAACGCTCATCCGCGGAGAAAACGTCCCGCAAAACCGCCTTGATAGCGTACCCCGGGTGCTGCGCTCCGAAAGCCAGGCGATTCTTCCAGTTCGCCGACCACCACTGCGGCATAGAGTCTCCGATGATTCCGCTAATCGCGTCGCTACCGAGCAGCGCGTCTCACGCGACGCAAGTTCTCAACGCCGACGAGAGCTCGCCTGTTCTACGGCCATTGCTAGGCCGTCAAGATTCATCTGCGGTGACCAAGTTTCCATTCGCTCAACTGCGTTACGACTGAGCTCGCCGAGTTCGGCGCCGTCCGCCAGCGTGTCTGCCAGAATCCTTGCCAGCACATCCACATTCCCGCACGGAAAGATAAAGCCAGTCTCACCATCCTCAACGATATCGAACCGTCCGCGAATTTCGTCACTCAAGACGACCGGGCATCCACACAGCATCGCTTCGCAGACGACTGCCGGACAGGGATCATATTCCGAAGGAAGAACAAAAAGATCGGCTGACCGATAGACTGGAGGCAGTCCCGTTTGATTCACGAAGCCAAGAAAACGCGTCCGCTCGGCGATCCCAAGACTTTTCGCTGAAGCTTCGAGGTTCGTTCGCATCGGTCCGTCCCCGGCGAAGACGAGAAAAGCTCCCTCGACGTTCGCCTTGGCAAATGCGTTCAACACATCGCCGGGTCTCTTCCAAGGTTGCAGCTTGGCGCAAAACAAAACTACTGGCGCATCTTCAGGGACTCTCCACTCCCGCCGAACTTTACTTCGATCTACTTCGGAAGCGCGCTCGCGCCACCATACATTGTCTACAACAAAAGGCGTAAGAACAACGCGCGAATCTGAAATTCCCATGCTCAGAATGAATTGCCGCCCCGCCTCCGAGGGAATGATCACAATATCCGCAAGACGAAAAATCTTCGGGAGCAGGAATCTCTTGATGGGCAACTTCCAGCGCTTCGCATCTCGCGGCTGCAGACTCGTGGCATCGGTGCCAAAGAGAACCGGAACGCCGCTGAGCTTGGCCGCCGCGATTCCCATCCAGAAAGTCGCATAAGCATATCCGGTATAAAACACAACTGCGTCGAACTTCCCGCGCCGGATCAAATTCAAGATCCCCGGATTAAACAGACCGAAGAACGAACCCAGCCCCGGGCGCCACGACCGATTTTTGACCACCACCCACGGATAGCCCTCTAAGAGCGGGACGTCCCACTTCACCTCGACTCCGAAATCGCGATCGAACTTCGCCTCCGCTCCCTGCAAGCTGCAATACACCACTTGAATCTCAAGCCTCGGATCGTTCGCATATAGACGAAACATGGGCGACGAATACTGCACCGGGTGCGTGCCGACAAGAAGCACTCGAAGAGGGCGCTGCGTCATCCCGCTAATACCGCCTGAATCGGGTCCGCGATTCGTTCCACCAACAACGCGAAAGACATGGCGATATCGTCTTCGATTCGTTCAGTTCCGTATCCTGGGATGCGAATGCCGCAAGCGAACCTGTGAGTCTTCCTCACGCCTTAAACCAAAGACGCGCTCCCTCTATTTTGCCACGCATCGACGAAACCACGTGCCTATCGTTGCGGATGCCGCGAAGAAGTATGTCTGCAACCAATGCACCTGCTCCCCATCCGGTCCGCTCGCCGATCGCGACCCACCAAGCCAGAAAGATGGGCCGTCGCCACCACGGCAGCCGATTGAGCATGATATACGTAAAATTTCGGCAGTAGGTGAACGTTCGGTCGTGTCGGTCTGCCCGATCTAGTTCCCGCGTGCGGGGAGCTAGATGGTGATGGACAAGGACTTGCGGGTCATACAACACCCTAAATCCCTTTTGCTGTGCCTGGAGGCAGAGATCCAATCCATACATACTGGCGTCATCGAAATTCAAGAGCGCCTCAAACGTAAGCGATCGTAAGAGACTACTTCGCCAAATCCAATTGCATTCCATCACTCCGTCTACGAAAATCGGCTTCTCCCCTTGGACACTCGCTATATTTCCCCATTGCTTCCCGTACCAGGAGACAAGGCCAGGTCTCCCTCTCAGCTTCGGGACGGTCGCCCCAGGCACAACCACGCGTCCGCCAACGACTCCCACCGTGGGATCTGCGAAGTTTGGCAGAAGGGTTCGCAACCAGTCCTGGGACACGGTCACGTCGTCGTCAAGGAAAGCTATTAGATCGTTCGTGGTGAGTTGGAGTCCCATTTCGATCGGCGGAAGGTGACCCCGAATTTTGACCCAAGCCGGTCGAATATGAACCTCGGATTGAAAACCGTTTCGGAGATGGTCGAGCGCACTCTCTGTTTCTTTGTCGCCTTCGCGGCCGACGATGAGAATTTCACTAGGAAGCTCAGAGCCTTGAAGAATGGATTGCACGCAGTTAATCAGAGCGCTTTCGCGCCGGTACGTGGGAATCACAACCGAGAATTGTCTAACTTCAAGTTTCACAGCCCTATTAGCCCAGACTTCCCTCGACACGCGTCAGTGGACCTTAACGTTGTACAGCCTGCTGTACTGCCAATGACAACACCATCTCCAACTTTTGAGTAACACGGGCCCACGTGTAACGTAGCATTGTTTTCCGAGCCTCGCGGCCCAATTGTTCGCGCAATTCTAAAGACTTGCAAAGCCGTTCGACTGCCGCGACCAATTTCTCAGTGTTTGCGGGCGGGACGAGCAAACCATTGTAGCCATCTTCGACCACGTCCGCCATTCCGCAGGTTTCGGTCGTCACGACGGGCATTGCTGTTGCCATCGCTTCGAGAAGCGCCAGTGGCATGCCCTCCATCAAGGATGGAAAAACAAAAATGTCGTGATCTGCATAGATTGATACGATGTCCTCGCGTTTGACAAATGGGATAACCCGTACTTTGCTGCGAATCTCCGGCGCGAAGAATGGAGTCACTTCCTCCTTCGGACATAAGCAGCCTGCCACCGTCAGTTCGAGGTCGGGTCTCCTATAGGTTAAGAATTGGAACGCCTCAGCCAGATAATAGACACCTTTGCGGTCCAGCCAGGTACCGACAAACAGCAGCCGAATTTTTCCCTTGTTGCTGAAGTCACGCTGTGTGAAGAAACGCTCTTCCACACCGTTTGGCACATACCACAGATGGGCGGGCTCGCCATCGTGTTTGAGTTCGGGGTATGTCCAAGCCTCGCGGTTGGAAGCAACACCGAAATCCGCCGATTTGATGGCCCAGTCGTACAACGTTTGATGATAGAGCCGAAACCAGAGCCGGTTTTTCCAACCAAAATTCCAAGCTCGTCCCTTGGAGTGCTCTCGCCGCATAATATGCGCCTGACGCTCTAGGATCCCCTGCATCGTAAACACATAAGGTGGCATATCCTTTCGGCCGAATAATCTCCGCCAGACACCGTAGACACAACCGAGAGGAGCATGGATATCGACAACGTCGTACTTGTCCCGCGCTTGCAAAATGCGGCGGGCGACGCGAACGGCAAAAATGAAGGTCTTTAGGCGCTGAGGCCACGCTGGCTTCGGCGATACGTCGTCACCGAACCAGCAGTTGACCTCGTGTCCTAGCTTCTGAAGCTCGCGAGCATGGTTTAGCAAGACGCCAGCAACGCCTGCTTCCCATTGACGAGATACGTCCGTGACAATGAGAATCCTCACAGTCCCGGACCTTTTTCAGCGGTTCGAATTACCGAATTTGCTAAATCACGTTTCGTCAAATTCGCACGCTCAACCACGAGGAGTGAATGCACTTCCTCTACAATGGTCCAGCCTGACGACGGATCCTGGCGAAAAAGACGGCTAACTAATTTCACCGGGCCATAATCAGGATGTGTCCATCCCCCCGAGAAAAGGCACGCATCGTGAAAAATCACCACGCCTCCGGGCCTCACGAAACGGCTCCAATCGTTCCAATCCGCCTGGATCCCAGCATCGGAGTGGTCTCCATCGATTACTAACAAGTCGATCGACGCCGTCCACTCGCTGGCCGCGTCGTGGCTGAATCTTTCGATCCACGTCACTTTTCCACGCGAGCAGCTTTCCACCGCTCGGTGCGCCACTCGCTTCATGAAGTTCAATGCTGGAAAGCGACTAAGGTGGTATGGATCGATCAGGTGAAGCGATCCCTCGGGCGACATTGTCTCGCGAAGCGCCAAGGCCGAAACACCCTCCGCCACTCCGATTTCAACCAATGTTGATCGGTCGTTGGCCCAGCGCCCTAAGGCGGCGTGCTCGGCAGCAGTGTGTTGTGCCAAAGCCGGCCGCAGGCCGAGCCAAGCGTAAATGGGATGGCGCAAGAGGGGGATTAATTTACTGCCATAATCCTCGACGACATCCGATTCGCGCGGGAGATTCAAGACTGCATATTTCAATTTTTTCGTCCCTCGATCATGGCTTCAAGGCAATCCGGCCGGTGTAATCGATTCGGTTTAGGAGAATAGGGACTCGGTTCTCAGCGAAATACTCATCGCAAGCTCGCCGAGACCCTCTCCAATGGCCATAGTCGTCGATAATAATCACACCATTATGCGACAGTCGCGGAAAGAGATGAACTAGTTCATGCTTCGTTGACTCATACCAGTCGGTATCAAGCCGCAACAGAGAGATGGAGTCTGGTGCCGAAGCTGGTATGGTCTCTTCCACCTTACCCTTAACGAAGCGAAGTCTCTCTTCTGGGTAGCCTATCTTTGAAAGCACATTCTTAACAAAGTCTACAGGTGCATCGCCACACCTGAAGCTGGGATTTTCTTGCAAAAGTTCGGAAGCCTGTTTGCCAGAATAATCAGAGTCATTCGAAGTTGGCTCGGACATTCCCTCAAAAGTATCGAAGAGGTACAAATCACGCCTTACATCCTGCAGCTGCAGCAGCGTTCTGGCGACCGCCGCCATGCTGCCTCCCTTCCACACTCCGCATTCAACAATTGCTCCCTCAATGTCGTTGGCGCTCACGTACCGTACCGCTTGAATCAGAGCATGGATTCGCTCTGCGCTGGTCATGGTAAACGGGCGAACTTCTCGAATCGTACCTATCTCTTCGTTGTGAAAGTCGGGAGGGTATTCCTCCCCTTGATCATGCACACGGATAATGTCGAGGCCAAATGCCCGGAAGGATTTGTGGATTGCGGACTTGATCATATCGCTCGCGTTAGAGTAATTCCCTCGACGTTCTCTATCCCGGTCTTGCTCGACTGTGTGCCAATGCTGCCCAGGCGTACTCGATGTCATCTCTACCGAAAAGCCGCATGATTCCGACTCCCGCTAAGTAGAGACTGGCTACAACGGCGATTTTCACTATCGCTGCTACCGGAAGAACCATCGCTCCCCACGTCGCCCCCGCTGCCAGGGCAAATGCAGGTATCGCCCAACGCAAGCCCTGCAGAACCAGAGGCCGCGTTTGCCGAAAAGCCAGCAGCACAACAAACCATGCGAGACTATAGCTTATCAAAGTGGCCCAGGCTGCTCCCAGGGCTGCATAGCGGGGTATCAAATACAAATTCAGGGCCACATTGCTCAATGCACCCGCGGTCGTCGGTACCAGAAGGTATTTTTGCAGATTCGTGGCTACCATTGCACTCACTACGACTGTGCCGAAAAAGGTGCTTCCCTCCGACCAAATTAGCACCGCGAGCAGCGGTGCCGCACCCGCGAACTGCTTGCCATACAGAAGGTTTATGATGAGTCCGGCTCCTATCGTAATCACCACACAAATAGCGCAGGCCAGAACCAAAAAATACCGAAACGTCCGGTCAAGGTACGCTCGAAAAACCTCCTGATTCTTTGCGGAAGTGGAAAGAATTGGTACCAGCGAAGCGATTAGCGCTGCCGGAAGCATTTCAAACATCTCGCTCACTCGGACTGCGGCGACGTACTGGCCTAAAACTGAGTCATTCACCATGTTATGCAGCATCACCTGATCGATGCGCATGTACACCGAAGCCAGAAGTGAACTGAAAGCGATAGGTGCCGCGCTGGCTAGATACAACCGCGCCCGATCTGTTCGGACGTCCAATGACCGCGATAAAAATCGGCGACTGATAACCCAGATCAGAATGGCTTCCAGAGTCGCCACAATGAATCGCCACACGACCACCGTAATAAGCGGGGACTGCAACCATGCGAGCACCACAACGAGCACGAGCCATAGAGATTGGCGAAAAAGATTGATTCCTACGGAATACCATTG
>Ga0181537_10004649_pt1 | contig 11346 bp, 12 predicted proteins | sample PEATcosm2014_Bin_39_FD_119765 | JGI IMG/M metagenome (GOLD analysis project Ga0181537, IMG submission 119765) | Peatland microbial communities from MTU Mesocosm Facility, Houghton, MI, USA - PEATcosm2014_Bin23_10_metaG | ecosystem: Environmental > Terrestrial > Soil > Wetlands > Peat | place... | reverse complement strand
CGTCCACAACAGCACCACGTCAAATTGCCGCCCCGAAAACTGAAGCGTCTGATCGAGGTATCCTTCGACATCCCATATCGGCTTCTCGTCCGCGTCCACGCCCCGCTGCCAATCGCCTGTGCATCCGTCGTTAACGGGATCGGAAAGAAACACGCTGTGACCCAGATTGGTCAGATAGTTGATATTCGTCGGCGAGGTAAATCCCGCATCGATGATGCGCAACCCCGGCTCTGCATGCAGCCGTTTGCGCAGCGCCCCCCACCCGCCCGAGTGCCGCGGATACTTCGGCCCGGAGTACCCTTGCCCGGTGGGTTGTGTCTCCGACTTTTTGTCAAACAGGTGGCGAAGCACTCTTCTCTAATCCTTTTTATTGGGCTGTGAATCCACCAGGTGCATCGTGCTTGCGCGCGCTCTGCCCGGCACGGTCTTATTGAAAACGACACCGCGAGATGGCTCAGTCGATTGCAATGAGCCGTCTGAAACGACCTCGAATCCAGGCTCGCCCCTCTTGCTCTAGAAGGTGCCGCCCACGCTCGGATTGGCCGCGCCCTGCGTCAGGTCGACTTTGCCGCGAAACACCGCGTTGTCTTCGACTGCCAGCCGCAGCGCCCGCACGTCCCCTTCCACCACGCTTCCCGCACGCAACTCCACGCGCCCCGAGGCCACGATGTTGCCCTGCAGGCGGCCCATGATGAGCACATCCTTGGCCGACAAATCGGCGGCAACGTTGGCCGTCGGTCCGATGGTCAGGCGGCCCTCTGAAAGGCTGATCGTCCCCTCCAGTTGCCCGTCTACAATCAAGTCTTCACTGCCCTTCAGTTCGCCGCGAATTACCACTGTCTTTCCGATCCGCGCCTGACTGTTTTCCGTCGCCATTGTTCGTTTCCTTCCCTGAGATTGACTCGAGCCGTTTCACGTTTTCACGCGCCATCTGTCTTTACCGGCGCTCCAAAAACTTCACACGATCCTCTAAACTATTCCGATTACCGCGAATCCTGAGAAAATTAGGCCCTGCCCGAACTATACGCAACCCGGCTGGCCGACTTCAATCAGAGAACCCTACACTGACGTAACGCGTCTAATCCGTTAGGCATGCAAACATTGAAGAGCACAAGGGAGACGATGAGTCGACAACTTCTTCGCAGCGCGCTGCTCATTGTGCCTCTCGTTTTGGCCGGCGCTCTAAGCGCATCGCTCGCGCAGTCCCCCTCACCCGACCCATCCCTCGTCAAGCGCGCTCTCACCAACGAGCTTGCCGGCGCCCGCGACACCCAGCACCCCATGCGCTACCAGTTGCGCAAGTCGAGCCCGCGTCTCATCACCACCAAAGACATCGCTGAAACCAAAGACGGCGCCGTCGCCCGCCTGATCGCCATCGACGACAAACCCCTCGGTTCATCCGATGAACAGAAGGAGCATGCGCGCCTCAGCGGCCTGGTCAGCGATCCATCCCTGCAACGCCATCGCAAACAGTCTGAGGATGGCGATCAAGGCCGTGCCCTCAAGGTGCTGCGCGCCCTGCCTGACGCATTCATCTACCAATACGCCGGCCCCGGCGCCGGACCCTCCGGCAAAGTCGAGAAATTCTCGTTCAAGCCCAATCCCGACTTCGAGCCGCCAGATCTCGAGACCCTTGTGCTCACTCAGATGACCGGCGAACTCTGGATCGACCCCGCCCAGGCGCGCGTCGTGCGCCTCGAGGGCCACCTGCAGCAGGACATCGACTTCGGCTGGGGAATCCTCGGCCGCCTCAACAAAGGCGGATGGATCGCGATCGATCAATCCGACGTCGGCAACCGCCAGTGGCGCATCGTCCGTTTTCAGATGGTCATGAGCGGGCGCGTCTTCTTCAAAACCAGGTCCTACGACACCACTGAAGAAGAGTCCCGCTTCGTTCCGCTACCTGTTGGCCTCGGCTACGTCCAGGCCATCCAGATGCTCCAGAACAGCCCCTCAACCTCTCCTTCCAACTCCGCACAGAGCAGCCACTAAGAGCCGACCGCCCAAACACAAAACAGCCCCACATCGCGTGGGGCTGGTCTGCATTACCTCAAAACTTCTTACTTCACCTTTGCGAACACGATGACCAGTGTGAACAGCGTGAGTGACTCGATGAGCGCGAGGCCCAACACAAGGAAGGTGAAGATAGCCGGCCGCGCCCCTGGATTGCGGGCGACCGCTTCAACTGCTGAACCGACTGCCTTGCCCTGACCCAGACCGCAAAGCCCGGCGGCAATACCCATGCCGATACCGGCGCCAATCGGCACCAGGCTGGCCGCCCCCGATCCGCCATCTGCAAACGCAGGAATGGCAAAACAGAGTGCCGCCAGGGCCATAAACATGTATTGAAGTTTCTGCATAGTTCTCCAGCTTCCCTTTGAATTGGCTGCCAGTGGGTGGTTGAGGCTCACCGAGCTGGCCCCCTCACGCTTGCAGCCTTCCGTTGATCCGAAGCGGAAGCTCTCTCCGGCGGAATCCCTTGAATTGTCCGTTTCAGTGGTCGGTTCTCGATTGTCGTATGCTTCGCGATCCCTTGTCTGTCCGGCTGCCCACTGTCGACTGTTCACTGTTCTTTTAGTGCTCGTGCGCAGTCGCGAGCGACAGATAAATCATCGTCAGCAACATGAACACAAATGCCTGGATAAGCGAAACCGCCACGTGCAGTCCGAGAAAAATCGCCGGCACCGCCACTGGAATCAGCGAGAAGAACACCAGCGTCACCAGATCGCTCGCAAACATGTTGGCATAGAGACGAATGGTGAGCGACATGACGCGCGCCAGGTCCGAGACGATTTCAATCGGAAAAATCAGCCATGCCATCCACCACACCGGCCCCGCAAAATGCTTCAGGTAGCCGATCGGCCCCTGCGCCCGAATGCCGTGGAAGTTGTAGAAGAGAAACGTCACGAGCGCCAGTCCCAGCGGCACCGCCGGATTGGTGGTCGGCGCGGGAATTCCCGGGATGAGTCCGATCAGATTATTCAGCAATACGAAAAGGAAAATGCAGGTCACGAACGATTGATAGCGCTCATACCCGTGGCCAATAATCTGCTCCGCCTGGCTGCCGATCCCTTCTTGAATCAGCTCTGCAATCTGTTGCGCGGGGTTCGGCTTCTCCACTGACAACGTCAGCCGCACCAGGATGAAAAACACGATCAGCCCGCCGGCCACCAGCAATTCCAAAGCAAAAGCATTGCTGATGGCGGTCGCCGGGGTCGATTGAATGCCCACCGCTTGCTGCACAGCAGAGACCGGAGCGCCCAACACAGCATTCAGCAGGCGGGTAATCGCGAGAGGATCCGACATGAAGGATTGGTTCTTTCTTTCTGAAAATAAGGTCTGCCGCGCTCAGGTGCTCTTCGTCAATCTCTGAGCAGTCTGATCACTTCAAAGCCCACGGTAATCACTGCCAGACCGAGGCCGCATAAAAGAGCAACGACAGAGCCTTGGAAACACTTTAGGCTACCATAGATGACCCCCGCAAAGACTGCGAGCCGTATCACAAAGAAGAACACCACAATCGATGCGCTCGCCGGCGTCTTTTGGTTGTCCATTCGCGCATTCGCCACACGTATCAGGTGGCGCCACTCCATCACGCTGGCCGCTGAAATCGCTGCTCCCGTCAACAGCATCGCGCCGTTGCGCCAGCCCGTGCTGATCAGCACCGCCCCCGAGGCCAACACCCCGAGGATCAGGGTGTTGCGCAGTGAACGCTTAAGCATCGCCTGCAATGCCTCATCGGTCAGATTAACGATTGGGTGAGTTTCTTCGGTCGTCATTTCCTGTTTTGAAACTGGTCTCCGCTTCCGTTCGTATTTGCGCCCGACCCTCCAGCGCTTTTCTCCGCAGCCATCGCCATGCGGATCACATAAAACAGCCCCGAGACGCATCCAAAAATCACGCCCACAATCGTGATCCACGATTGGTGCAGCTTGCTGTCGGCCCACGCCCCGCCAAGCCATCCAATCACCATCGCCGAGGGCAGCACAAACGCCACCTGCAGCAACCTCTCCGCCTGCACCAGGCTGTTGATCCCGCCTGCCATTTTGCTACTCGGCTTATCGTCGTCTTTTGGGCGGTCAGGCATCATCGTGGTTATACACGATGCCGCTCGCCCGTGCGACCACGTCAGGTGGCTCTATTTCGATTTCCAGCTAGACTGTTTCCAGGCCTTCACCCTGTATTTGCCTTCATCCTCGTTCAGCGATACAAGGCCAAAATCGATGTTGGCCCCTCCGCCTCCGCTGGTCACACCTGGACCGGACGCACCGTTAATGACCGTAATCTTAATCTCAGCCGAATAGTAGTAAGTCTTGCCGGCCTCCGCCGTAAAGCTGGCCACGTCAATGCTCTTCTTGAGCATCTTGAGCGCCGACTGCCAGCTCACGCAAAGATGGTGCACTCCCGGATCCACATTCACGACAAAATACGAGTTGCCGTTATTCGCCCCGGCCCACGCGCCATCCAATCCATAGCGGATCGTCGCGTGCTTGCCAAAGCCGAGCCCCTGGTTCTCGTCTTCGATAAACACAATCTGCGCCTTGCCGTCAGGCGCAGCAGAGGGCAGAGGCGCATCCTTCTGCGCAGTCACATCAAATTTGACGCTGTCGTCGCCGCAGGCATCCGGCAGAATGGTCTTTGCCTGGGCCAGCGACGCAGACGCGAGCAGGCCGCACACGAGCAGTAAACAATTGGTTGATTTCATTGCCGCCATTTTAGCTGCCGCAATCCTGTCTGACAATCCGCGCCGAACCCTCTTGCTGATGGCGAGAACCCCGCTGTGAAGGCCTAGCCGCGGCGCAATGAACGATATACTGGCACCTGCACCCGCGATGCAGTTCACGCACAGAGGAAATACCGTGTTCGATTCGGAATTTGAGCGCAACCTGTTTGACCTGCGCCGCGCCAAGCTGGCCGAGATCGAGAAGCTCGGGCAGCCCGCCTACCCCAATCAGTTTCAGTTCACTCACACCATCCCCGACGTCCGCGCGCAATACGATGCCGCCACTGCCGAAGCCCTCGAGGCCAATCGCACCACAGTCACCGTGGCCGGCCGCATCATGGCCATCCGCGCCCAGGGCAAGGCCGGCTTCGCAACCCTCCAGCAAAACGGCCAGCGTCTCCAGATCTACGTCCGCCTCGACGCCGTCGGCGAGCAGGGCTTCGCGCTCTACAAGCTCCTCGACCTCGGCGACCACATCGGCGTCTCCGGCTATCTCTTCCGCACCCGCACCGGCGAACTCACCATCCACGTCGAGCGCCTCACCTTTCTCGCCAAGGCCATGCTCGCTCTGCCGGAGAAATATCACGGCCTCGCCGACGTTGAACTTCGCTACCGCCAGCGCTACGTCGACCTCTTCACCAACCTCGACGCCCGCGAAGTCTTCGTCAAGCGCGCCAAAGCTCTCAAGGCCATCCGCCAATTCTTTGACAGCCGTGGCTATCTTGAAGTCGAAACGCCCATGATGCAGCAGATCGCCGGTGGCGCCGCCGCGCGCCCCTTCAAGACCCATCACAACGCCCTCGATCAGGACCTCTACCTCCGCATCGCCCCCGAGCTCTACCTCAAGCGCCTCGTCGTCGGCGGCCTCGATCGCGTGTATGAAATCAATCGCAACTTCCGCAACGAGGGCGTCAGCACCCAGCACAATCCAGAATTCACGATGCTCGAGTTCTACCAGGCCTACGCCAACTACAGAGATCTCATTACGCTGACCAAGGAACTGCTGAAATTCGTCGCTGTCGAAGTAAACGGAACAACGAAGTCTGTCTTCAATGACGTCGAGCTCGACTTCGCCAACGTGCAAGAGCTCACGATGCGTGAGGCCATCATCAAGTGGTGGCCAGAGGACGCCAAACCCACGCCGACCCTCGCTGACCTTGTCGACATAGTTAAATTCAAGCCATTCGTCGAAGTTCTCGAATCGTTCTTTGGTCAAGAACATAAGCGGCTGGCAGCAGAACGAGAGCAATTCCATAACACATCTCTTGCCCGACCAGATACAACCGAAACGGATATGCCCGAAATACGAGCACAGATTCAAAAAATCACGGGCCGGGCGGTGACTGTGGATACAAATCGATGGGCCTTGAACAGAACCTTGAAATATTACGATGGCAAGGCGTATGCGACCGTGTTTGAAATGCTCGCCGAAGAGCACCTCGTCCAGCCCACCATCATCTACGAATTCCCCACCGCCGTCTCACCGCTTTCCAAGCAGGACCCCAACAATCCAGACTGGGTCGAGCGATTCGAAATCTATGCCGGCGGCTTCGAACTCGGCAACGCCTTCAGCGAGCTCAACGATCCCGTCGAACAACACAAACGCTTTGAAGACCAGCTGACCGAGCGCGCCCACGGCGACGACGAAGCCCATCAGATGGATGAGGACTACGTCCGCGCCCTCGCCTACGGCCTGCCGCCCACCGGCGGCGAAGGCATCGGCATCGATCGCCTCGTCATGCTCCTCACCGGCTCCAAGTCCATCCGCGACGTCATCCTTTTCCCCTTAATGCGCAACACAGGAAATAAAGAAGAGTAAGGGACTGAGGTGAAAGTCGATGGGACAATCGTTCAAAGATCTTCTGACGTGGCAGCGAGCAATCGAGTTGACCATTGCAGTCTACAAGGCCACCGCAGAGTATCCCGATTCCGAGCGATTCGGTCTTACAGGCCAGATGCGCAGGGCAGCGGTGTCAGTCGCAAGCAACATAGCGGAAGGGTACGGGCGCTCCACGAAGGGCGAATACATGCTTTTCCTGGGACACGCACGGGGCTCATGTTCAGAGGTCGAAACCCAAATCGTGATTTCTAAGACCCTCGAATTCGGAACGTCTACGAATCTCGATTTGGCCGAGAAGCTCTGCAATGATGTTGGCCGTCTCTTGGGAGGATTGATGAAGTCTGTCCGACCGCAGCAGCCCTCAGTCCCTCAGTCCCTCCGGGGGCCCCAGCGACAGGTCTCCGTCGCTGGGGAGGTTAGCCCCTCAGTCCCTTCCCGCCACAGGAGCATCGAACACCCGTGAACATTCTCTTCGTCGGCGACATCTTCGGCAGCGCGGGACGCCGCATCGTCCGCGAGCACATCGGCCACGTCCGCGAATCACGCGCCGTCGACCTGCTCATCATGAATGTCGAGAACGCCGCGGGCGGCTTCGGCGTCACGCCCCAGATTGCCGACGATCTCTTCGAACTCGGCGCCGATGTGATGACCACTGGCAACCATGTCTGGGACAAGCGCGAGCTGATGGACTATCTCAAATCCGTCCCAGCCGACAGCCACGAGCGCGCCCGCCGCATCCTGCGCCCCGCCAACATGCAGCAGGGCCTCCCCGGCTACGGCGTCTACGAGGGCACTACAGCCAACGGCATCTCCTACGCCGTCGTGGATTTAATGGGCCGCGTCTTCATGAGCGGCACCAACGATCCCTTCCAGGCCGCTACCGACCTGCTCGCCGGCATTCATGCCAAGGTCATCGTCGTCGATTTCCACGCCGAGGCCACCAGCGAAAAAGTCGCAATGGGCTGGCATCTCGACGGTCACGTCACCGCCGTCCTCGGCACTCACACCCACATCCCCACCGCCGACGAGCGCCTGCTGCCCAACGGCACCGCCTACCAGACCGATGTGGGTATGAGCGGCCCCTACGACAGCGTCATTGGCGTCGAAAAGGATCTCGTGCTGCACAGATTTCTCACCGGGCTGCCCGGCAAATTCGAGGCCGCCAAGGGAAACCCCAAGATGTGCGCCACCCTCGTCACCTGCGACCCCATCACCGGCCGCGCCTCCGCCATCGAGCGCATCATGCTCGGCGAATAACCGCGCACCCGTCTAGCCTCATCCCGGGTACGTCGCTTTTCTTTTCTGTATTCTGTCGTCTGTCGTCTGCTTTTACCGCGGCACCGGCTTCTCCGACCGCACCGGCGACTCTTTGGGCACGGGCTTCTCCCTATACATCGCCGCGACGGTATGCGTCGCCTTCAGCAGCCGGCCATTCTTTGCAAACGTCATCGTCCATTCCATTGGTCGCGGCGTCGCTGCGGCATCGGCAAACTTGATCGTCTCCCCGCCTTTGTCTTCCACATCCAGCATCGGCGACATCGCGGGAATCGGTTTCTCGATCTCCGGCCGCGCATTGGACGGCACAACCCGCGGACGCCCGCCCGCCAGCGCCGCGTAGCACAGCGCATTCCCCAGCCAGCCCCGGTTGCGCACCTCTTCCGGCTCTTCCGCGCGAATGTGATTGAACGCCGAGATGGTCAGCGCATTGATCGGCGCCGGCGAAAACAGCGAATAGCCTCGCTTCAAAATTGGAATCACGCGCACCCGCCCCTCGCCATCCCGCGGAATCGACGCCGAAAACACCGTCACGTCACCCGCCCCGTTGTTGCGCGTGTATTGCAAAAAGAGGTGATTCGGCAGCGCCTTGCATGCCACCTGCTGATAGGTCCAGCTCCCCTCTTCAAAGGCCATCCCGTTCAATCCCGCATGCTCGGCAATCGACGATTCTGCATTCGCAACCAGCAGCCGGTCGCCCTGCGTCATCTGGTCCGCCGTGCGAAATTCAATCAACTTGTCAATGTCCAGCGTCTTCGCATCAGGAGAAAACGGCGTCGCCGCCACCGGCTCGGGCACAGTCCTTGCGTGCTTTCCAGGCAGAGTCTGGCCATCGTCCGGCGACTGGGCTTGCAGCAAAACACAAAATGCCGTGGCACAAACAACGACAAGCACGCGGGCGCGGAATCCGTATCGAAACATGCTCAGTTCAGACTACCATCGCGCTCTCTTGCCCGGGTTTCGCCCACAAACAAAGGGGGCAGCCTTTGGTAAGGCTGTCCCTCTTGTTCCCAGGTGTTTTGATTGACCGTTGCTTTAACCCGCCCTCAGTGCGCTGCAGGCGCATGGTGCGCGGCCGCCGGTTTGTGCACTGGCACGGTCTTCTTCTTCTCCCCTAAGATCACGCCGTCGCGCAACACAACCGCTGCTCTTTGCGCTGCTGTGTCCGTTGCCGGAATCTGCGTGTACTTGTCGTAGGTGCCGTCCAGCTCGGCCGCCGGTTGCGTCTTAAACTCGAATCCCGCCACGTAAATCTTTTTCTCTGCGTCGGTCATCGGCGTCTTCAGATTCACAATAAAATCCGCCAGCTTCGAGTCCTTCGCATCCTGCGTCACGGCCATGTCGATCTCATCGCCGGCCGGTGACACCGAGATGATGTCGCCCGGAACCTGCGTATCCTTGTCCTTCAGCAGCGCCCAGAGCTTGTCGGCGTCGTCCTTCGAGCCCAGCGCCAAAACCGTTTCCTTATCTGCCAGCGCCAGAGTATTCAAATCCGGCGTAGAAGCGATCAGGTCGTGAATCTGCTCTGCTGCGCTCTTGGCCGGATCGATATGAAGTGTATCCGGAGGGAACGTAGTCGCCTGCGCCTGCTGCTTCACCGCATCCAGACCGTCAAGACTGCCGTGGTACTTCTTGTAGTAGTACTCAAGCTTGGGCTCGATCTGAGCCTTGTACTGCGGCGGCGCAAAGTCCCATACGCGCCCATAAAACCATACCGCATCCACATAATCGCTTCCGGCCAGATCCTTCGCCGCCTTCGCTGCTGCGTCGGCTGCTGCCTTGGCGTCGGGCGTTGAGGTCGGATCGGCATCCACAGCCTTCGCCTTGCTCTCCGCGGTTCTCTCCGCCTGGGCATCCACTTGTTCTTGCTTGGTGTAGGCATCGGCCAGCTGCAGTGAATCCACCAGGCCTACGCTCTTCGACTGATCGGGAGTGTAGAGGTTCAGCTCAGCCTTGTACTCGTCAATCTCGCCCTTGTAGTCGCCCTTTGAATAATCGTCCAGCGCCATCGCCGAATGAAAGATGGGATTCGCCGTATCGGTCTGCTTCTTCCAGTCGTCCGCTGAAACGCTCGCTGGCTTGGTCGCTGCCAATCCCTGCTTCGCCAGCGTCTGCGCATCGTCGCAGGTCTGCTGATCGCTCGATTTCCCGCTCTTCGGGTCGATGCTCTTGGCGCACGCCTGCTTCTTCAGGTAAACCGAGATGACGATCGCCTTCATATTATTAGGATCGATCTGCAGCAGCCGTTGCGCCGCGCCCATTGCCTTGTCCGCATCGCCAGTCTGCTGATAAGTGTCGATCAGCATGTCCAGCACCGCGTTCTTCACCACGCTCTGAGGATAGGTCGTCAGAAAACTTTCCAGAGCCGCGGCCTTGGCCTTCGGGTCGCTCTGGGTGGTGGCCATTTGATAGGCATTGAACTCCGCCGGATCCTTGATCTGGATCGTGCCCTGATCTCCCTGTGCCTGCAACGCCGGCGTCACAAAAAGACCCGCACATGCCAGCGCCATCACAGTCGCTAAGACAATCTTCTTCATTCAGTGCTCCTGGGAAATACTGAAAATAGAGTGAATATCATGCACTCGCTCTCGGAAAAACAACCCTTCTGCTTGGCGGCTGAGTACCGGAGACACGGTTGAACCATACCACGGTTTTCCAGTGCGGTGTTGGAAGGATTATAGAAATCCCCGTTCGTTGTGACAAGCATAGTCTGCGATCGCCAAAGCATTTCTTTCGTCCCACGCGCAACCGCTGCCGGCCCCGTCTCTCTCAAAAGCTGCGCCCCTTCCAGATCGCTTCCATCACTGGAAATCCCCTGCTTCCGCGCTGCCTCAATAAAAATGGGTTCGACTTCCCGTGACAGCATATCGCCTTAGACGCCAAATTGGCCAAAACTGTTCCCACCCGGTTTTCCAAGGTAACGATCTAACGATCTACTGCAGCAGGCGAACCAGCTCCACCTGCTCGGCCAAAAACGCGTCGTGCCCATGGCTGCTCTTCATCTCCCGGTAGTCGGCCTCCACCCCGCAGCCCTTAATCGTCTCCGCAAATCCGCATACCTGCTCCGCAGGAAACAGCCAGTCCGAACTAATGCCCACAAAAGTGAGCTTGGCCCTTATCCTGCCAAATACCTGCTCCAGAGAGTCAACGCCGCGGAGTGGCTCCCAAGTGTCCATGGTCCGCAAAATTGCAAGGTAGGAATTCGCGTCAAACCGATCGATGAACCGCATCCCTTGATGGTCCAGGTACCCGGCAATGTCAAAGCGCGGGCCCACCAGCCCCCCACCCTGGTCGTCATGCGTCCACGGGTCTTCCCCGTTTCGGTTGGGATTGCGCGAAAATCGCTCCTCAAACAGCGCTGCCGACTTGTAGCTCATCATCGCGATCTGCCGCGCCAGCGACAGTCCCTGCCGCGGCGGCCGCTGCGGCAGATAGTAGCCCCCATCCCAGTCCGGGTCGTTTTGGATCGCCTGCCTCTGCAAATGATTAAGCGCCAGCCCCATCGCCG
>Ga0181537_10004647_pt1 | contig 11350 bp, 9 predicted proteins | sample PEATcosm2014_Bin_39_FD_119765 | JGI IMG/M metagenome (GOLD analysis project Ga0181537, IMG submission 119765) | Peatland microbial communities from MTU Mesocosm Facility, Houghton, MI, USA - PEATcosm2014_Bin23_10_metaG | ecosystem: Environmental > Terrestrial > Soil > Wetlands > Peat | place... | reverse complement strand
GCAGGCCATGTCCTTCTTCAAGCTCGAGGGCGCCACGGGTGCGCGCATCCACGCCGCACCCGCCGCCTCCCCGGGCAAGCACCTCAGCGTCCTGCCCAAACCGGCCGAGCGACGCAAGAGCGCCCCGGAGCGGCGCAAGAGCGCAGCGGCCAGCGAGCCGGCGCTCGAGACCGTCAACGAAACCAGCTTTGCCAGGTACTGAGATCATGAGCGCCATCGCCCAAGCACTTGCGCCGGCCGCCGACGCGACCGCCCAGCAGGCCTCGCAATACCTGACCTTCCTGCTGGGCACCGAGCCCTTTGCCATCGGCATCCTCGGCATCAAGGAGATCATCGAGTACGGCGAGATCACCAGCGTGCCGATGATGCCCGCGTGCGTGCGCGGGGTCATCAATCTGCGCGGGGCCGTCGTCCCGGTGCTCGACCTGCAGGCGCGCTTTGGCCGCAGCCCCAGCGCCGTGACCAAACGCACCTGCATCGTCATCGTCGAGATCGCCAGCGAGCAGTTGCGCCAGGTCGTGGGCATCGTCGTGGACGCCGTCAGCGAAGTGCTCGACATCCCCGAGTCCGACATCGAGCCGCCTCCGCCCTTTGGCACGCGCATCCGCGCCGACTTCATCCGCGGCATGGGCAAGGTCCGCGGCAAGTTCGTCATCCTCCTGGACGTCCACAAGGTCGCCTCCTTCGACGAAATCGATGCCATCGCGGCAGCAGCGCAGAACGTGGCCGAAGTCGAAGCAGCGGCGTGAATGCCATTACCGAAAAGGAATTCCGGCATTTCCAGCGCTTCATTTTCGAGGCCGCCGGGATCACGCTGTCGCCCGCAAAGAAGGCGCTCGTCAGCGGGCGCCTGTCCAAACGCCTGCAGGCGCGGCGCCTGGGCAGCTTCACCGAATACATCGACCTGCTGGGACGCCAGGACGAATCGACCGAAGTCCAGACCGCGATCGACCTGCTGACCACCAACGAGACCTATTTTTTCCGCGAGCCCAAGCATTTCGAGCATCTGCGCGCGACCGCCTCCGAGGCATCCAAATCGCAGACATTCCGCGTTTGGAGCGCCGCCAGTTCGACCGGTGAAGAGGCCTACAGCATTGCAATGGTGCTGGCCGACTGCCGCAACGGCTCAGGCTTCGAAGTGGTCGGGACGGACATCAGTACGCGCGTACTGCAGAAAGCGCGGAGCGGCCTTTTTGTGCTCGAGCGCACGCGCCAGATCCCGCCGCCCTTTCTGAAGCGCTTTTGTCTGCGCGGCCAAGGCGAATACGAAGGCACTTTGCTGGTCGAGCGCGGCCTGCGCCAGTTCGTGCGCTTCGAGCACGCGAACCTGAATGCCACCCTGCCGCCGGACCTGGGCCGCTTCGACGTGGTCTTCCTGCGCAACGTCATGATCTACTTCAACGGCGACACCAAGCGCGACGTCGTGGCACGCGCGCTCTCCGCCCTGAAGCCGGGCGGCTTCCTGTACATCGGCCACTCGGAAAGCCTCAACGGAGTCTCGACGGCAGTCGAGCCGATCGCCCCGTCGATCTACCGGAAACCCTGATGGACGGTGCCGCGCCCCCGCGGGAAGGAGGTCGCAAGACAGGCGGCCTCGCGTCGGTGTTTCTCCAGCCCGGCGATTACTTCGTGGGCACCAACGCCCGCGTGCGCACGATCCTCGGCTCCTGCGTCTCGATCACGCTGTGGCATCCCGGCTTTCGCGTCGGGGCGATGTCGCATTTCGTGCTGGCTTCGCGCAGTACGCGGGGGTCTGCCAGCCTCGATGCCCGTTACGGCGAGGAAGCGCTCGAGCTCATGGCGCGGGAACTCGCCGCCTTCGGCGTGCGGCCCGCGGATTGCGAAGGGAAGATCTTCGGTGGCGGCGACATGTTCCCCGATCACACAGCCCGCTTCTCGGGCTTGCCTCCCATCGGACGTCGCAACGGCGAAGCCGCCTGGAGCATGCTCGAGGCCCGTGGGGTTCGCATCAGCTCGCAGCATCTATACGGATCCGGACACCGGAACATCGTCTTCGACGTTTCGAGCGGACACGTCTGGGTACGCCACGTCAAGAAGAAACCCGGCGATAACGCGTCGGAAGCCCAGTCGGGATGGGCGCCATGAAGCCGATCCAGGTGATGATCGTCGACGATTCGGCGGTCGTGCGTCAGGTCATGGTCGGGTTGATCCAGGAACAACCCGACATGGTGGTGCTGCATGCCGCCTCCGATCCCGTGATCGCGATCGAGCGCATGAAGCTGGCGTGGCCCGACGTCATCCTGCTCGACGTCGAGATGCCGCGCATGGACGGCATAACCTTCCTGAAGAAGATCATGGAGGAACGGCCCACCCCGGTCGTGATCTGCTCCACGCTCACGGAAAAAGGCGCAAAGACCACGGTGGAGGCCCTGTCCGCGGGGGCTGTTTCGATCGTCACCAAGCCCAAGCTCGGACTCAAGCAATTCCTCACCGAATCCGCGCAGGAAGTCCTGGGCGCCATCCGGGCTGCATCACGCGCCAATCTCAAGCGTATTGTCGCGCGCAACACGACGCCGCCCGCCATCAAGCCCAAGCTCACCGCCGACGTGATTCTCGCGCCGGCCGGCGCCAAGGCGATGACGCAAACCACGGACCGCGTCGTCGCTCTCGGCACCTCCACCGGTGGCACGCAGGCATTGGAGGAAGTCCTCACGGCACTGCCCATCGTGACCCCAGGGATTGTCATCGTGCAGCACATGCCGGAAAAATTCACGGCGGCATTCGCCAGCCGCCTCGACAGCCTCTGTCGAATCACCGTCAAGGAAGCGGAAAACAACGACCGCGTGCTGCCCGGGCGGGCCCTGATTGCACCGGGCGGACGCCATCTGGTGGTCAAGCGCAGTGGCGCTCAGTATTTCGTGGAAGTCGTCGACGGACCGGTGGTGAATCGCCATCGGCCTTCCGTCGACGTCCTGTTCCGCTCCGTCGCCAAGTGCGCCGGCGGCAACGCCCTGGGGGTCATCATGACCGGCATGGGCGACGACGGCGCAGCCGGCCTGCTCGAGATGCGCAGCGCCGGAGCGCGGACGCTCGCGCAGGACGAGGACAGCTGCGTGGTGTTCGGGATGCCCAAGGAGGCGATCAAGCGCGGCGGCGTCGAGCGCTCGGTGCCGCTCTCCTCGATTGCCCGCGAAATCCAGGCCTACGCCGCCGCCCAGTAAGGAAAAGCCCGGAGCGGGGAGCCCCGGGCGTCGTGAGGCGCGCGCGGAGCGCGCGCCGCTTGCGTCTATCAGGCGTTTACGATCTTGAATACCGCGACGGCCTCGGCGAGGCGCGCGGACTCGGTCTTCATGCTTTCCGCCGCGGCCGCGCTTTGCTCGACCAGCGCGGAATTTTGCTGCGTCATGTTGTCCATCTTGGACACCGCGTTGGTGATCTGCTCGATGCCGTCGGACTGTTCGAGCGCGGCAGTCGAGATCTCGGCGATCAGGTCGTTCACCCGCTTTACCTGCGTCACGATTTCCGCCATCGTCATCCCGGCGGCGTTCACGAGCTCGCTGCCGGCATCGACCTTGTGCACGGATTCGCCGATCATGTTCTTGATCTCGCGCGCCGCCTGCGCGCTGCGCTGCGCCAGGTTGCGGACCTCGCCCGCGACCACGGCGAAGCCACGGCCGTCCTCGCCAGCCCGCGCCGCCTCGACGGCCGCATTCAAGGCGAGAATGTTGGTCTGGAAGGCAATACTGTCGATCACGTTGACGATCTCAGCGATGCGCTTGCTCGAAGCCAGGATGTCCTCCATGGTGGCCACCACCTGGCCGACCACGCTGCCGCCATTGTCGGCCGCCTGCGAGGCTTCATTGGCCAGTTCGGTGGCTTGCTTTGCATTTTCCGCGCTCTGGCGTACCGTTGTCTTGATCTGTGCCATCGACGCTGCGGTCCGCTGCAACGAGGTGGCCTGCTCTTCGGTACGCGTGGACAGATCCTGGTTGCCGGCCGCGATCTCCCGCGAAGCGTCGGCAATGGTTTCCGTGCCGCTGCGCACGTTGGAAATCAAACCCGCAAGGTCCGTGGCCATATCGCGCACGGCGGCCAGCACGCTGTGCTCGGCCTTCGGCGCCACGTCGATCTTCTGCGCCAGGTCGCCCTTGGCCATCGCGCGCAGCACCGTGCGCGCGTACTCCGGCTCGCCCCCGATCTGGCGCCAGATGCTGCCGATCAAGGCGAGCGACAGGCCCCCGATCGCGACGACCACGACGCTCGCGGCGGCGATCATCGCCCAGATCGAATTGCTCACGCCGCCCCGGGCCCGCCCTGCGCTCTGGGCAAAGGTCGCCTTCGCGGATTCCTGCGCGTCGTGCACCGAGGCCTGCAGCTTCTTGAGGGCGTCCTGCATCGGAAGCACCGACGCGCTCGCGTCCCCCTTGTCGAGGCCCAGGAAAATGCGCGCCGCGGGCATGGCAAGTTTGTAATAGGCGTCGAGCTGTCCAGACAGCTCCTTGCCCTCGTCCTCGTGGCCGCGCGTCGTGCGCATTTCGCCGATCGTCGAGCGCATTTCACCCGCGATGGTGTCTGCCTGGCCGAGCACTTCCTTGTCCGATTGCGCAATCGCCACGGCCAGGGTGTTGTGGAAGTTCTCCAGGTCGTTAGCCAGGCGCGTGCTGCGTTCGAGATAGGGATAGTCCGTATCGGTCAGGGTCGCGATGGATTGCTGCGCACCTGACGAGACGTACGCGACGACGGCGCCTCCGATCACGAAGATGGCGGTGGCTACCGCGGGGAGACCCCAGATCTGTTGTTTGAGCTTCATGGCGTTTGTCCGGCGAGCGAGATCAGTTCCAGAAATTGCGGTAACGGGGTCCTGGCCGGCCTACTTGGCGACCTTGACGCCGGCGCCGACCGCTCCAGAGGAAACGTAGCCGATCGCATGCTTGTCCTCGGATACGAACTTCACGACGTCCGACTCGCCTTCCAATGTCTTGGGCGGCACGATCTTGCCGGCAAAGGTCATCTGCGCCCACATGCCCTTGCTCTGGGCGGGTGTCTTGTCCAGGACCTTGCGGTCGAACGCTGCGCGCAGCGCGTTGCTCTCTGGCAATACGGCCATGTCGATCGTGCCGCCGCTCGGCCAATTCTTGGCTTCGCCGCGATAGGCTTTCTCCACGAATTCCTTGCTGACGGGATCGTCGTTTGCCTTGTTGACGATCACGACGTAATCATCGGCACGTGCGCCTGCCGCGGCAGCGATCAAGGATGCGGCCAACAGGCCATGAACGAAGTGCTTGAACATGACGGGCCTCTCAGAACATGAAGTTGACGGAAGCGGCGAAGAGATTCCAAGTGGCCTTGCCAGCATCCACTTCGGTCTCGCCGGCTGCGACGGGCAGCGCGTATCCGTGGTTGAAGTGTTCCTCCACCCGGAAATTGAGGTTGTCGCGGATCTTGAAATTCGTACCCACCACGAAATCGCGTTCGTAGTAGCTCGGGTCGCTCGATTTGCTCGTATCCGTGACCAGATTGTCGTATTGGACGTAAGGGGTCCACCGGTCGATGCCCAGGTAACCGACCTGGACGTACCAGGCGCGCGAAGTCAGGTCCGCATAGCCGGAAAGTCCGGGCACGCGGTGATTCATGATTTCCGCCTTGACGTCGAGCGTGTCGTTGACGTAATCGACCGATGCCATGTCCCGGTTTTCGTACCCGGTCTGTCCGGGAATCTGACCGTTTCCGGCTGTCGTTTCGATCAGGACCGTATTCGCCGAAAGCAGGAAACGCAGGCCATTGACCGGTGTCTCCCACGTTACGCGCCCACCGAAGGTGCGTTCGTCGTTCGTGCCTGCCTGAAGGTCGCCCTGCTGTTGCTGCGCGGGAAACGGAACGCTGGGCCCGCTTGCCGCCGCCGGCGAGTAGTTGTTGCCGAAGTAACCCTGGAGGACGATCTTGCCGGAGGATCCCAGGTGCCAGTCGTAGTCGAGTCCGACACCTTCGTAGGCATCGTGCACCAGGTCGGCTTCCTGCGAATAGACGACCGGCAGGAGCACGGACATCTGCAACGCACGGGCATCGATATATTCGTTGTAGATCCCGATCGGGAACTTCACCGCGCCGACGTGGGCGCGCAGATCGTCATTGAAGTTGTAGTCGACGAAGAACCAGGTGAAAAAGGTGCCGCCGTTCGTCGAGGTCTCGAGCTGCGCCCAGGCCTTCGATCGATCGTTGATCGTCGCGCTGACGTCGACAGCCAGGAAGTTGTTGTCCCAGGTTCCTTTGTCGCCGGACCCGTCGAAGCTGTTGCTGCTGCTTTTCCAGAAATCCTGGTTGCCGAATCCGTGAAAGCTGAATCGATCTTCCTGTGCCATCGCGCCCGAAGCGCAGGTGGCGAGTGTTGCCGCCGCCGCCCAATGCCGCCAGGTACCCAATTTTTTAGACTTCATCTTTGTCTCCAATTCAATAACGAGCACGCCGGAGCTTTGAAGCGCGCAGAGAGTCTTGCGACGTGTCCTGCGCGCCTCCGGTACAGCGTGCTTATTCGGACAATTTTGGAGAAAAGTTTTGGGTCTAATCGAAGGGAAAGAGCAGAGTTTGCATAGCGCCCTGAGCGTTGCACGCTGAAGCGTTTTCAGAGGGAAAACGCACAAGGTTTTGAGTTCGAAAGACATTTCGCGTGCGACTTGATGCACATCAACTTTGCGATTCGCGATTGGCATTCATTTCGCGTGATGCCTCGCATTCGAGTTCGAGCGCGATAGGCTTGGGAAACAGCTAGCGCAATCCACTTGGGTGGATTCCTTAAAAACTCCTCATTTCCCTTTGGTTTCCCGCCGATGGGTGCGATTGCGCTGACCTTGACGGGAAAGGTAGATTTGCGGCGTTTCCGTCCAATTGAAGGTACGGTTCTCGTAGCGGGCATGGCACGTTGCATCGCCCCGAAGGCGACGCCCCATGCAAGCTTCGACGCTATTCGGCAAGACGGACCGGGGCCTGCAGGTTTTGCAGGCCGACCGGTTGACGCTCTCGCTGCAGGCACGTCAACTGTTGATCCTGATCGACGGCCAGCGCGACGTGGAGGAGTTGTCGAGCCTGCTCGGCGCGGAGGTGATCGAGCGCTGGCTACCCTGGCTCCGGCACGAGCGCTTCGTCGAGGAACTGCCCGCGGCGACCGTCTTTCAGACGACGCGCATCGTGATGCCGGGCAGCGGTGCGGCTGCGCACGCGACGGTGCCCAGCGAGGCGCCGCCTGTCGCGGTCCGCGCGCCACTCAAGCAGACGGTCGCCAGGCCCAACCCGGCCCCCTCTGCCGCGGGCGCGCCCGCGGTCAAAGCACCAAGCCGCGCCCTGCCCGGCGCGATCATCGCGTTCGTTGTTGCGGGCTCCGCCGCGGTGGTCGGGTACAAGGCCCTTCATCGAGAAGAGTCGAGCGACGTGGCGCACGCGCAGGTTGCGCTTGCCCCGCAGCCGGTAACACAGGCCGTCATCGAGCAGCCGCCCACGCCCGCGCCGGTTGCGGGCCCATCCGCAGCACCGGCGCCGCCGCGGATTGGCCCGGGCAGCATTCCTTCCGCCGACACCCCACGCAAGTCCAAATCCGGCGTGGTCGCGGAGAGTGCGCAGTCGGAGCCTCATGGACAGAAAACGGAAGCGCCGCCGGCATCGGCAGGCAGCTCGAATCGGGCGGACGTAACGACACCGCCGCCGCCCTCGCAGCAGGCAACCGTTGCACTGCCTGCGAATGAGGCCAAGGCGGCATCCCCGTTGGTTGCGTTGGGCGCGCCGGCAACGGCGGCTGCGCCGGCGCCGGTGGCCAGCGCAGCTCCTGCAACGGCCTCGGCCGTGGTGAATACCCAGGAGGGTGCTGGCGCGCCGGCGCTCGCTTCCTTGAACACGGTTGCGACAGGCCCCACCGCGCCCCTTGCAGCGCAGGTGATTCTGCGTCCCCGCAGTCGTTCGATGCCATCGATTCCGCGTTCGGCACGCCGGGCCGGTATCGATCGCGGCCAGGTGGTCGTCCTGCTGACCATCAAGCCCGACGGTACGGTCGATACTGTCAAGCTGGTGCGCGCGGATCCGCGGCAGCTGTTCGACTCGGAAGTGGAGCGCACGCTCAAGGGCTGGACCTTCGAGCCGCCCGGACAGCAGGCGCAAAAGCAATTCGAGATCGACTTCACGCCCTGAGACGAAGGTAAGGTTCGGTTCAGGAAGTGCGCCTGCCGGGCTCGATGCAAGCTGGGTCCGCACGCTGTGCGGACGCGCACTGCCAACGCCGCGATTCCCATTGTGAGCGATTGATTTCCAAACGTTAATTGCGCTGGTTTTGACTTGCATCAACATCGCAAGCGGAAATCCCGGCAGTTTTCGAGGAATTGTTCGGGGCGAAAATTGCTGAAGTGGCGTCCTCGAAGTCGCGGAGTTCGGAAGGGTTGCCGTTCCGAGGATCCGGGACTTCCATTCCCAAATCGTTGCGCCATCCGTTCAAAGGCATAGGTCGAAACCATGCAGATGCGCTTCTCACTTCGCGGTTCGCTTGTGATCCTGATCGCGTCCGGCCTATTGGCCTCGGCACTCATCACCGGTGTCTCCTTGCTCGGAGGGCGAAATGTCTCGGTGGCCACACAACGCGCCTACGACGCCAAGGATTTGACGGCGGATATCCTGCCACCACCGCTGTACCTCATCGAAATGCGGCTGGTGCTGTCGGAGGCGTTGGAAGGAACACTTTCCGCGGCCGACGCGCGCAGCGAGGTGGCGCGCCTGGAGAAGGACTTCGACACCCGAGCAGACTTCTGGAAAGGCAATCCGGTCGCATCCGTCAAAGAACGTTTGACCGGTCGCCAACTCGCGGCGGGACGCCGGTTCATCTTCGAGGCGCACGCCATGCTGGACGCGCTTTCCTCGGGCAACGTCGCGGCGGCGCGCGAAAAGCTGAAGGACGCCGATGCGGCCTATCGCGATCACCGCGCCGGTGTCGATGACACCGTGAAGGTGGCCAATGAATACGCCGACGGCGTGATCGCCGAGGCGGAATCGGATCGCACTGGGTCCATGAGGGCGCAGCTCGGCATTTTTGCGTTTGCGCTGGTCGCAATCAGCACTTTGGGAATGTGGCTCATGCGGCGCGTAATGCGCACGATCGGCGGCGAGCCGGCAGAAGTGGCGGCGATTGCCCTGGAGATCGCCAAAGGAAACCTGGGCGCGAGAATTCCGGATACCTTGGCCTCGCCCGGCAGCGTGATGGACGCGATGCGACGCATGCGCGACAGCCTGTCCTCGATCGTCCGGGACGTTCGGGATGGCGTTCAATCGGTATCCAGCGCGAGCCGCGAAATCGCGGCCGGCAACCTCGATCTGTCCAGTCGAACCGAGCAGCAGGCCTCTTCGCTCCAGCAGACAACCGCATCGATGGAACACCTTACCGATACCGTACATCGCAGCAGCGATAGCGCCCGGCAGGCAAACGACCTGGCGAAAGTCGCAAGCGAAGCCGCCAGGTCGGGCGGAGCCATCGTGGCGAATGTCGTAACGACGATGACGGACATCTCGAACGCGAGCCGGCAGATGGCGGAGATCACCAGCGTGATCGACGGCATCGCCTTCCAGACCAACATCCTCGCGCTCAACGCCGCCGTGGAAGCGGCGCGCGCGGGTGAGCAGGGACGCGGTTTCGCGGTCGTTGCCACCGAAGTGCGCGGGCTTGCCCAGCGCAGCGCCCAGGCTGCGCGCGAGATCCGGGCGATGATCGATGACAGCGTGGTCAAGGTGCAATCCGGTGCCCGTCTTGTAAACGACGCGGGAACGTCGATGCAGGACATCGTCGACCAGGTCACGCGAGTGACCGACCTGATCCGCGAAATATCCGGTTCTACCGCCGAGCAGACGACAGGCATCTCGCAAATCGGGTCGGCGATGGCGCAAATGGATCAGACGACGCAGCAAAATGCGGCGCTTGTCGAGCAATCGGCGGCGGCGGCCGAGAGCCTGAAACAGCAATCCATCCGCCTCGAAGAGGCCGTCCGGGTATTCAAACTGGACGCCGAGGCGACGGCCGCCTGAATCGCCGCCGCTCGCGGCAACCGAAAAAAAAGCCCCGCTTGCGCGGGGCTTTTTTACTGCAGAGAGTTAGCCTGACAATGTCCTACTTTCACAGGAAATACATCCCACTATCATCGGCGCTGAGGCGTTTCACGGTCCTGTTCGGGATGGGAAGGGGTGGTTCCGCCTCGCTATGGTCGTCAGGCTGAAGAAGGACGACCTTTCGTCGCGCGCCGGCCTCGCCGGCGCGAACGAAGATCCAATCGGGAACCCCGCTGCGCTCGCTGACGCAAGCTTCGCAGGGCCATCCCTGCGAAGCGCCGAAGGCGCGAAGCAGGGGGGAAGTAACGCATTGGGTGAGTTTGCATCCGTACTCTCAGCTTGGAGAACCAAGCAGCACGGTTATAGGATCAAGCCGCACGGGCAATTAGTACTGGTTAGCTCAAGGCCTCACAGCCCTTCCACACCCAGCCTATCAACGTCCTGGTCTTGGACGACCCTTTAGGGAGGTCAAGCCTCCGGGAAGACTAATCTTCAGGCAAGTTTCCCGCTTAGATGCTTTCAGCGGTTATCTCTTCCGCACATAGCTACCCGGCGATGCCACTGGCGTGACAACCGGTACACCAGAGGTGCGTCCACTCCGGTCCTCTCGTACTAGGAGCAGCCCCCGTCAATCTTCCAACGCCCACGGCAGATAGGGACCAAACTGTCTCACGACGTTTTAAACCCAGCTCACGTACCTCTTTAAATGGCGAACAGCCATACCCTTGGGACCGGCTACAGCCCCAGGATGAGATGAGCCGACATCGAGGTGCCAAACACCGCCGTCGATATGAACTCTTGGGCGGTATCAGCCTGTTATCCCCAGAGTACCTTTTATCCGTTGAGCGATGGCCCTTCCATACAGAACCACCGGATCACTAGGTCCTACTTTCGTATCTGCTCGACTTGTCAGTCTCGCAGTTAAGCACGCTTATGCCCTTGCACTATTAGCACGATTTCCGACCGTGCCTAGCGTACCTTCGAACTCCTCCGTTACCCTTTGGGAGGAGACCGCCCCAGTCAAACTGCCTACCATGCACTGTTCCCCGCCCGGATCACGGGCGCAGGTTAGAACCGCAAACAAATCAGGGTGGTATTTCAACGTTGGCTCCACGAGACCTAGCGGCCCCGCTTCAATGCCTCCCACCTATCCTACACAGATCGGTTCACAGTCCAATGCAAAGCTACAGTAAAGGTTCATGGGGTCTTTCCGTCTAGCCGCGGGTAGATTGCATCATCACAAACATTTCAACTTCGCTGAGTCTCGGGAGGAGACAGTGTGGCCATCGTTACGCCATTCGTGCAGGTCGGAACTTACCCG
>Ga0181537_10004646_pt1 | contig 11353 bp, 12 predicted proteins | sample PEATcosm2014_Bin_39_FD_119765 | JGI IMG/M metagenome (GOLD analysis project Ga0181537, IMG submission 119765) | Peatland microbial communities from MTU Mesocosm Facility, Houghton, MI, USA - PEATcosm2014_Bin23_10_metaG | ecosystem: Environmental > Terrestrial > Soil > Wetlands > Peat | place... | reverse complement strand
GAGGAACGGAGATCAAACGGGGGAAGTCGGCGAGGACTGTCTGAGCCCTCGAAGAGGGCGAGTTCCGCAGCCGCCCGTTTGATCGAGTACCGCAGGGAAGCCCGAAGGGCCGGCGCACCTGGGTCGCCTTTTCTTTGGTTACTTTCTTTTGGCGAAGCAAAAGAAAGTAACTTGCTGCCGGGCAACCCCCGGCGACTTTGATTTTGCTTTTTGGCTCACGTCAAAAGCAAATCCCCCTCAGTCCCCCTTTTTCAAAGGGGGAAGTGGTCGACTCAGCTACGCGCAAGCGGAAGATTCTCCGCATTGAAAATCTCAACTGCTGCCAGCTTGTCCGCCGCCTTGAAACCGAACACTGCGCTGTAGAAATAAAGCTCGGCTTCGAGCGTCACGCGAATCGTCTCTTCGCGCCGGAAGCCGTGGCCCTCGCCGGCGAATGCCATGTAGGCGACCGGGACGCCGCTCGCCTTGAGGGCCGCCACCATGGTTTCGGATTGCGAGGGCAGCACGACATTGTCGTCGAGCCCCTGGAAAAAAATCGTCGGGCATTTGAGTTGCTCGACGTGATGGATGGGCGAACGCTCGAGATAGAGCCGGTTGCGCTCGGGAAACGGCGCCAGCAGGGAATTATTGTATTGCGACTCGAATTTGTGGTTGTCGCCGTCCAGGCCCTTCAAGTCTCCGACGCCGAAATAGCTGGCCCCGACTTTGAACAGATCGTGGAAGGTGAGCGCGCACAGGGTGGCGTAGCCGCCGGCGCTGCCGCCGCGGATCGCCAGCCGATTGCCGTCGGCGAGGCCCTGTTTCACCATGTGGCGCGCGCCCTCGATACAATCGTCCACGTCGACGATTCCCCACTGGCCATAGAGCGCTTCGCGGTAGCTGCGGCCAAAGCCAGTGCTGCCACGGTAGTTGACGTCGAGCACGGCGAAGCCGCGGCTGGTCCAATACTGGTATGACAGGCGCAGTACGGGCGTCGTCATGCCGGTCGGGCCGCCGTGGCTGAAAACAATCAGCGGCGGCAGCGTGCCTTCCGGCGCGGTGTAATCCTTGTTTTTCGGGGCGTAGTAGAAAGCGTGCGATACCGCGCCGCCGGTGGTTGGAAATTCGATCGCAGTTCCCGCCGAAATGGTGCCCGCGTCGGGTGTCTTCTGCATGCTTTGCGCGAGCACCGCGTATTTGCCGGTCTTGACGTCAACGCGCACCACTTGCAGCGGCGTGGTGGGCGAACCTGCAAGCACGATCGCGAAGCCTGCGCCGGCAACCAGGCCATCGAGATCGCTGAAGGGAGTCGCGATGGGCTGCGCTTCGCCGCTCGCAAGGCCGATCCGTAACAGCCTGCAAATGCCTTTCTCGATGGCAATCGCGGTGATTTCGTTATCGCCGGTAAAGCCGTACATCGCCTGCCCGAACACCCATTGCGGACGGCCGAACTCCGCTTCCATCGGGCAGATTGCAGTGAGGCCGGAGTCATCAACGCGGTAAATGTTCCACCAGTTGCTGCGATCGGAGACGACGTAGAGATGGCCGTCGGGCGACCACACAGGCTGGCATAAAGATTCGCTGGGCCCGCCCGCCAGCTTGCGTTTGTTGGCAAGCTTGCCGTCCGGTTGCACGTCGGCGAGCCACAGCTCGGTGCCGTTCCACGGCATCAGGGGATGCCTCCAGCACAACCAGGCGAGCCTGGTTCCATCGGGCGCGAGCCTGGGCGCGGCATAAAAGTCGTAGCCTTCGTCCAGCGTCGATTCGCGTGCCGCGCCGCCGGCTTCCGCATCGACCGTAAGCGCGACCAGCGTGGTCCTGGCTTCCTGTCCGGCGCGCGAGTGATCCTCGCGTACCGCGATCAGCCGCTTGCGCGCGGCGTCGAGCACGAAGTCGGCGTGGCGATGCAGGCCGTTTTGCGTGAGCACCCGCGGCGCGCCGTCGCCCACTTGCGCGTAGAGCAGGTTGTCGGCGAAATTCGAGAAATACAATGTGCCGCCGGCAACGTGATATGCGCCGCCGCCGTATTCGTGAACCCGGCTGCGCAGGTTGAACGGCATCGGCGTGATCTGGCTGCCGGCCTTGCCGCCCTGCGCGCGCATTGCCGCCATGCGCCCACCCTCGCTGGCGCGGCCTTCGAGCCAATACACGGCAGCGCCGTCCAGCCGCGGCTCGGAGAGCGGCGTGACACCCGCCGCGACCTGGCTCGCGGCGATGGGCGACTTCCAGGTGCCGTAGGGGGCGATGCTCATTTTTTCCTTGCCGGCGTGGCCGCGTGGTTGCAAGCCGCAATTATGGCGTCAGTCCGCGCTCCGTTGCCATCAACCTTGGGTTGTCGGGACTTCCGCAGCTGTTGACTTTGCAAAACCCGGGCTTTAAACTGGAGTTGATTGATCGTTCAACCAAGACCCTTTTTAAGCGCCGATCCCATGATGACGCCCCCCGAACCGCGCGAGCGGCTGATCTTCACCGCACTCAGGCTGTTCTGGGAAAAAGGCTATGGCTCGACCAGCGTCGCCGACATCCTGCAGGCGGCGCAGATGCACAGCGGCAGCCTTTACCATTTTTTTCCCGGCAAGCAGGAACTGCTGCTGGCGGTGCTCGGGGCTTATCGCAGCGGCATCGGCCCGATGCTGCTGGCGCCGGCCTGGGAGGGCGTGGACGATCCCATCGACAAGGTGTTCGCGCTGCTCGCGCGCTACCGCGAGAACATCGTGCAGACCGATTGCTTTTACGGTTGCCCGATCGGCAGCCTCGCGCTCGAAATTCACGAGCCCGATCCGCCGGTGCGCGAACTCCTGGCGGCAAATTTCACCGGCTGGATCGACGCGGTGGAGCAATGCCTCATCGATGCCGGGCCGCGGCTGCCGGTGTCGCTCGACCGGCGCGCCCTTGCCGAGTTCGTGCTCACCACCATGGAAGGCGGCGTGATGCTGTCGCGCAGCTACCGCGACGTCGCCTACTTCGATCGCGCAGTGAGCGGGCTCAGGAGCCATTTCGACAGCCTGATGAATACCGCCCGGCCCGCGCGCAAACCGCGCAAGAGCGCCGCGCCAAAAGCCACCAACCTGGGGAGAAACTGAATGCGCATCAAGCCTGCTTCGCTGTTTGCCCTGCTGCTGGCGTTGCTGCCAGCCGCCGGCTGGGCCGCGCCCGCCGAAGGTTTGAAGGCGATGGATTTCCTGGCCGGGCATTGCTGGAAGGGCGCGTTCGCCGACGGCAAGACCACCGATGAACATTGCTTCGAGTGGATGCTCGGCGGCAACGCTTTGCGCGACCGCCATACCGCGCGTGCGGAGGGCAAGCCGGATTACGCCGGCGAGACTCTCTATTACTGGGATTCGGAAAAAAACGTCGTGAGCTATCTCTACGTCGAGAACCAGGGCGGTTTCAGCACCGGCACCGCCAAAAGCGACGGCAACGCGCTGCTGTTTCCGGACGGGCGCTACGTCGAGGGCGGCAAGGCGTTGCAGTACCGGACGCGCTGGACACGCGGCGATGGCTTCTACGAAGTCGTCAATGAAATCCAGAACAAGGACCAGTGGATGGTCGCGTTCAAAGTGAAAATGCAGATGCAGCCCGGTAAGCCCTAGCCCACGGCTGCCCGGCAACCTCACGGAGAGGCACCATGAAACGTCCCACTGCACCCATTGCAATTTGCATCGTGGCATTGCTCGCACTCGGTTCAGCGCTCTGCCAGGCCCAGGAAGTCAGGACCAGCACGCCCCGCACCGCCTCCGGGGAGCGGGTGGTGCGCGTGGAAACGACGTTGCGCCTGCCGCCGGAGAAGGTGTGGAAAGCGTTCTCCACCGACGAGGGCCTTCGCTGCTGGGCCGCCCCGGTGGTGCGCCTGGATTTGCGCACCGGCGGAACGCTCAAGACCAACTACGACAAGGCCAAGGCGATCGGCGACGCCGGGACCATTTCGCTGGGTATTCTCAACTATGTCGAGAATGAAGAGATCACTTACAAGGTGAAGCTCACCGAAGACTTCGCCGCCAGGTTGCGGGCGGAAGACGGCAATCTGCAGGAAGTGGTGCAGCTCCAGCGCCTCCCAGACGGCGGCACCCGAATCGTTTCGTCGATGGTCGGCTGGGGAGAAGGCGAAGAATGGGAAAAGGTGTTCGGGTTTTTCGTCAAGGGCAACGAATGGTCCTACCAAAACCTTGCGAAGTGTTTTTCGCCGGGTGCAGTCCCGGCAAAAAATTAGCGCGGCGCCGCTCTTCCCCGCACGCGGCGGCCCGCTAGCCTTTGCGCAAATTCTCGGCCTTCTTTTCCTTCTTCGCCGCCCTCTTCTCTTTCATGTTCTTGGCCGGCTCCCGCTTGGTCTGTTTCTTGGCGTCTCTGGCTTTGCTCATCGTTCTTCCTTTGCGAGGGTTGAGGTTGCGCTTCCAATCCTAGCCCATAACGAGTGCCGGGGCTACAGGCCGAAGAACGGGTCAACCGTCACCCACGCCACCGGCAGCCTGACGTCGACGCCGTCCTGTTTGGCGCGCGCGACGATGTATTGCATGGATCTGTCGAAACCTTCCGCCGGCGCCAGGGGCTCGTCGAGGGATTTGTAGAAATTGTCCCAGTGAATCGGGACCACGCGTTTAGCGCCGCTGGCGGTGACGAGCTCGCGCCAATAACCCTCCTTGTAAGCTTCATCGCGCGAGCCCAGCCCGCCGATACCGAGGTAGGCGACATCCGCTTTGCGGCCGGCGAGCTCGCCAGGAACGAAGCCGGCACTGCCCTGCACCAGGATGGTCTTGCCGCCATGCTCGATGAGCAGCGTATAGGCTTCACCCTGCTGGTAGTCACTTGCCTTGACCGGCGGCCTGAGCGGCGCGTCGATGGTGCCGGGCGCATAGCCGATGGGCAGGTGGGCGGAGTGGAGGAAGGTCACGTTGAAGCGGCCGAATTTCATTGTTTCGCCGATGGCCGCCACGCGAATGCGCGATTCGGGCAGCCCGGCGCCGCGCGCGATATTGGCGGTCGACTCGGAGCCCGCGACAACGGCGCCGGTTTTTTGCGCGACGATGGCGGTATCCATCGCGTGATCAAAATGCGAATGCACGGGTATTACCACCGCGAGCTTGCTCACGCCCAGATGCTGCAACGCGCGCGTAATCTCCTTGTCATCCGGTGAAATGGCGCCACGATTCATGATCCCGGAGTTGGGCCGGGAGAAGAAACCATCGGTCATGATGGCGGTTTCGCCGTCGTCGAACAGCAGGGTCGCGACGCCGGCAAAGGTAACGGTGAGTTTGCCGTCTCCCGGCGTTCGCGCCGGAGCAGCCGGCATGGCGAGGTCTTTGTAATCGTCGAGGCCGGCGGCGGCAGTAGACGCTAGCGCCAGGCTCAGGATCAAACAGGCGATCAGTTTCATCTCTCGCTCACTCCCGAAGTTTCACAGTATTTCGTTTGCGGATTTTACAGAAGTCGCGCGGCGCCCGCCGATCGTTTCATGCGCCGGAAATATTCCACAAACCCGCCGTCAACTTTGCAACACTTTACACAAAATGACACAGCTTCCAGCGCGTTTCGTTGTTAGTCTTTCGATCGTGTGAACCATACGCTGGTCACCGGTACCTGGAGTTGCAGCAACCGCAATACAGGAAACAACCGAGGGATGGGAATGGAAGCAGGCGTGTTGAACCCGGCGGCGCCGGCGCACGAACCGGCATCGCGGGCGGATAGACTTCTTGTTGGATCGATGCGCTTCCTGGCGCAGGCCGCCTATGTTTTTCTGTTTGTCGCCATCGCTTATTCGCTCGTTTGCCTGGTCGCCCTGGCCGGGCAACGCCACCTGATATTCGAGCCGCAGCGGATACTGCGCGCCGCGCCCGCCGATTTCAAATCCCCCGCTATCGATGTCGCGGTACCCGCCGCAGGCACCCGCCTGGGTATCCATACCCCTCACGGCTGGTGGATGCCGTCGACTGCGGCCACCGGCGCGCGCACCGTGCTCTACCTGCACGGAAACGACGGCAACGTCAGCACCAGCGCGGACGAAGTTGCGCCCTTGAGGCAGCTCGGCTACTCGGTGTTCCTCATCGACTACAGCGGCTACGGCCCCAGCGACGGCGGTTTTCCGAGCGAGGAAGGCGTGTACGCCGACGCCGAGGCGACCTGGCAATACCTGGTGCAGCAGCGCGGCATCGACAGCCGCAATCTTTTCATTTACGGGCATTCGCTGGGCGGAGCGATCGCAATCGAGCTGGCGCGCCACCATCCGGAGGCCGCGGGGCTGATCGTCGAGAGCAGTTTTACCTCGATTGACGAGATGGCGATGCGCGACTGGCAATATCACCTGATGCCGGTCAACCTGCTTCTGAACCAGCGCTTCGAATCTGTCGACAAGGTCGGCGAGCTCGCGTTGCCGGTGCTCTACCTGCACGGCACGGCGGACGAGGTGGTGCCGTTCGACATGGGCGAGGAGCTCTATCGCAAGTCGGGCGGCGCCAAACGCTTTGTCGCAATCGAGGGCGGCAAGCACGACAATAACGCTGCCGTCGGGGGCGCGGTGTTTCGTTCGGCGATCGCCAATTTCATCGAAGGCAATGCCGCTTCGGTGGTTGCCGCAGGCGCCGCGCCCGGCTTGGCGGATCCCGCTCCGATCAGATAAAATCCCGGTTCCCGAGGAGCGTTGCAAGGCGCCGCCGGTGTCACCGGCGGCTTCCCAGGCTCGGGGCATTACTACCGCAACTGCGCTCACGAACTTTTTTCTTAATTGAAAGGAGGGCGTGATGAGCGCCGTACCGCAGACTTCCCGTTCCAAGGATTTTCACGTCGCCGACCTGTCGCTTGCCGACTGGGGGCGCAAGGAAATCGCCATCGCCGAGACCGAGATGCCGGGGCTGATGGCGATCCGCGAAGAATACGCGATGACCAAGCCGCTGCGCGGCGCGCGCATTACCGGCTCGCTGCACATGACGATCCAGACCGCGGTCCTGATCGAAACGCTGCAGGCGCTGGGGGCGGAGGTGCGCTGGGCTTCGTGCAATATTTTTTCCACCCAGGATCATGCCGCCGCCGCCATCGCTGCCAAAAATATCGCGGTATTCGCGTATAAAGGCGAATCGCTCGAGGAATACTGGGACTTCACCCACCGCATATTCGAATGGCCCGACCAGGGCTACTCGAACATGATCCTCGACGATGGCGGCGACGCCACGCTGCTGTTGCACCTGGGCGCGCGCGCGGAGACCGACGCTTCGGTGCTGAAGCACCCGACCAGCGAGGAAGAGCGCGTATTGTTTGCCGCGATCGGCAACAAGCTCGCCGCGCAGCCGGGCTGGTACTCGACGCGGCTCAAGCACATCCGGGGCGTGACCGAGGAGACCACCACCGGCGTGCGGCGCCTGTACCAGATGCACAAGGAGGGCGGCCTCGCGTTCCCCGCGATCAACGTCAACGACTCGGTGACCAAGTCGAAATTCGACAATCTTTACGGCTGCCGCGAATCGCTGGTCGACGGCATCAAGCGCGCGACCGACGTGATGATCGCGGGCAAGGTCGCGCTGGTCGCCGGCTACGGCGACGTCGGCAAGGGCTCGGCGCAGGCGTTGCGCGCGTTGTCGGCCCAGGTCTGGGTGACCGAGATCGACCCGATCTGCGCGCTGCAGGCGGCGATGGAAGGCTATCGCGTGGTGACGCTGGATTACGCGGCGGACAAGGCCGATATTTTCGTCTCCGCCACCGGCAACTACCATGTGATCACGCACGAGCACATGAAGAGAATGAAAAACCAGGCCATCGTCTGCAACATCGGCCACTTCGACAACGAAATCGACGTTGCGTCGCTGGAGCAATACCGCTGGGAGGAAATCAAGCCGCAGGTCGATCACGTGATTTTCCCCGACGGCAAGCGCATCATTATTCTCGCCAAGGGCCGGCTGGTGAACCTCGGCTGCGGCACCGGCCACCCGTCTTACGTGATGAGTTCGTCATTCGCCAACCAGACCATCGCGCAAATCGAGCTCTACGCGAATTCGTCAAAATACCCGGTCGGCGTGCATATCCTGCCCAAGCACCTGGACGAGAAAGTCGCGCGCTTGCAACTGATGAAGCTCAATGCGCAGCTGACCGAACTTACCGACCAGCAGGCGGATTACATCGGCGTGTCGAAACACGGACCGTATAAGACAGACCACTACAGGTACTGATTCGCCAGGGAGGCGAACGGGACCACAATCCTTGGAGAATTGCCATGCGCCTTCTGCTGACCTGGATACTGAACGCACTTGCCCTGATCATGGTGGCATATATCATTCCGGGCATCCATATCACCAGCTTCATGGCCGCCATGATCGCGGCCCTGGTGCTGGCGCTGGTCAACACGCTGATCCGCCCCATTCTGGTATTGCTCACGCTGCCGGTCACTATTCTCACGCTGGGCCTGTTCATTTTCGTGATCAACGGGCTGCTGTTCTGGATGGTCGGCTCCATGCTGTCGGGCTTCGCGGTGGACGGCTTTTTGCACGCGATATTCGGCGCGCTTTTGTACAGCGTGTTTTCCTGGGTGCTGGCGTCCCTGCTGGCGCCGCCGATCCGGCGCGGCGATTAGCACGGGAAACGGGCGCGGCCGATGGAATCGCAGAAAAAATTCGAGCCTGAGTTCAGTTTCGAATTCTTTCCGCCTCGCAGCCCCGAGGCGGTAGAGAAGCTGCGCGTCACGCGCGCCCAGCTGGCGCAACTCAAGCCGAGGTTTTTTTCGGTGACATTCGGCGCCGGCGGCTCGACCAGGGAGCGCACGCTGGAAACCGCGCTGGAAATCCAGAAGCAGGGATTCGAAGCTGCGCCGCATATTTCCTGCGTCGGTTCGACGCGCGAGAGCCTGGGCGCCGTGCTCGAGCAATACAAGCTGCACGGCATCCGCCACATTGTCGCCCTGCGCGGCGACCAGCCGTCCGGCACCATGGACAGCGGCGCATTCCGCTACGCCAGCGAACTGGTGGCGTTCATCCGCGAAACCACGGGCGACCATTTTCGCATCGAGGTCGCCTGCTACCCGGAATATCATCCGCAGGCGGCCTCACCTGCGGCGGATCTTGCGAATTTCAAACGCAAGATCGACGCCGGGGCGAATTCCGCCATCACCCAATACTTCTACAACGCCGACGCTTATTTCCGTTTTGTCGAAGCCTGCGAGGAAAGCGGCATCAACACCGCCATCGTTCCGGGCATCATGCCGATCTCGAATTTCACCCAACTCGCGCGCTTTTCGGATGCCTGCGGCGCTGAAATTCCGCGCTGGATACGGCGCCGGCTGGAATCCTTCGGCGACGATCGCGCCTCGATTCGCGCCTTCGGGCTCGACGTGGTCACCGAGCTGTGCGACCGTCTGCTGGCGGCCGGCGCGCCGGGCCTGCATTTTTATACGCTCAACATGGCGGGCTTGTCCACGACGCTGTGGCAACGGTTGGGCCTGTGACAGGGGCGCATGGCGAGGCAAAACGAATTCGTCGCGCTGGTGCTCGAACTCATCGCACCGCTCGGCGCGAGTTCGTCGCGTGCAATGTTCGGCGGTCACGGCATCTATATCGGCTCGCAGATTATCGCGATCGTAGTCGACGACACGCTCTACCTGAAGGCGGACGAGGAGAGCCGCGGCCAATTCGATCAACGCGGGCTCGAAGCATTTACCTATTCCGCCGAAGGCAAGACTTACGCCATGAGCTATTTTCGCGCGCCCGAGGAGGCGCTCGACGCGCCGCACGCCATGTTGCCCTGGGCAAGGTTGGCGCTTGCCGCGGGGCTGAGGGCCGCCGCGCGCAAAGGAGCAAAGAAGAAAAAAGCCAAAACGGGCGCCCCCGCCAAGCCGAAACCCAAGACCCTGGCCGGGCGCAAGCACTGAACCACCGCGCGTGCGCAGCCCGCACTGGTCTCGCCAACTGCGCGAATTGACTTGATTCGAGGCCGCGCCTACTATCGCCATCGTCCCGGGAATGAGCCCATAGCATGATGACGCGAGCGTTAAATAATTTCCGCCGTTGGCTTTGCCTGGGCCTGGTATTGTCCGCGCTGCCCACACTGGCACAGGCTGGCGCCACGCTGACCGTAGCCGACGGCAAGCCGCTGCTGCTGCGCGGGGCCGCGACATTTAGCGTCGTGGCCGGCGCCAGGCTCGACGCCGGGGACATGCTGGAAACCGGCGCCGGCGGCCAGGCGCAACTCGAGTTTGCCGACGGCCTGATTCTCAACCTCGGGCCCGATTCGAAGCTCTATCTGCTGCCACAGGTGTCCGGCAAACCCATGGATGTCGCGCTGGCGGCGGGTTGGCTGAAAGCGGCGATTCCTGCGGGCCGCAAGGGCGAAGCGCGCAACCTGCGCTACCTGCTCCCCGGGTTCGAGATCGAGACCAGCGACGCCACCGTGGTATTGCATGCCGCCATGGGGCTGAGCGAGGTATTCGCCGAAAATGGAAGCATCAAGGTGAGCGAAGTCGCGCGCGACGGAACGCCCGGCAAGACGCTGACCGCCAAAGGCAGCGACTACGCATCGCGCCAGGAAGAACAAGCGGCGACGGTAGCGCGGCCGCCGACCACATTCCTGGCCGGGATGCCGCGTAATTATCGCGATAACCTGCCGCCGCTGGTGGCGAAGGCAAAGATTCCGCCGCCCGAACCGGTGCGCGATCACGACACCTCTTACGCCGAGGCGAAGGCGTGGCTGAACGCGGATGCCCCGGTGCGCAACGGCCTGGTCGCGCGCTATCAGGCGCGGTCCAGGGACACGGAATTTCGCAGCGGGCTGGCGGCTGAAATGAACCTGCACCCGGAGTGGGAGCGCGTGCTGGGTGCGAAAGGCGCGAAGAATAAATGAACCCCGGAGACAAAGCATGAAACTGATCATCAAGTTCAACCTGGTTTTCCTCGTCGTATTCCTGATCGGGCTCGCCATCACCGGCTACGTGTCGAACGACCTGCTGAAAAAAAATGCGCGCGACGAAATTCTGCAGAACGCCCGCATGATGATGCAATCCGCGCTGGCGGCCCGCAGTTACACCAGCGGCCAGATCCGCCCACTGCTCGACACCCAGATGAAATACCAGTTCCTGCCGCAGACGGTGCCGGCGTATTCGGCGACCGAGCAATTCAACGACGTGCGAAAGAAGTATCCCGACTACCAGTACAAGGAAGCGACGCTCAACCCCACCAACCCGCGCGACCGCGCCGCCGACTGGGAAGCCGACGTCGTCAACGTGTTTCGCCAGGGCTCGAAAGAGCCGGAAATCATCGGCGAGCGCGATACGCCGACCGGCCGCTCGCTGTACATGGCGCGGCCGATCCAGATAACCGCCGAGCCCTGCCTCATTTGCCACACCACGCCTGACATGGCGCCCAAGACCATGATCGACCTCTACGGTCCCGCCAACGGTTTCGGCTGG
>Ga0181537_10004645_pt1 | contig 11354 bp, 9 predicted proteins | sample PEATcosm2014_Bin_39_FD_119765 | JGI IMG/M metagenome (GOLD analysis project Ga0181537, IMG submission 119765) | Peatland microbial communities from MTU Mesocosm Facility, Houghton, MI, USA - PEATcosm2014_Bin23_10_metaG | ecosystem: Environmental > Terrestrial > Soil > Wetlands > Peat | place... | reverse complement strand
TAGAGGCTGGCAGATTTTTTTTGACCCGAACTGCACCACTGCTGAACGAGGCTGGAAGGACGTAACACCATGAATTGCGAACTTGCCCACGAACGTATCGTTCTCGCGGCGTACGGCGAACTGCCCGACGACCAGAGCCACGAACTCGATCGCCATCTCATCAGCTGCGCAGAGTGCCAGGCCGAGCGCAACCAGCTATTCGCGCTGCAGACGCTGGCCGCCCTGCACCCCGTTGTCGAGCCGCCCGCCAATCTCATTGCGCGTTCCCGGCTGCGTCTTGAGGAAGCCCTCGACGCCATTCCGCCCAAGCGCTGGTTTGAGCGCGTCGGCGAGCACTTCTTCTCGAGCGTAGCTCGTCTGCAGTCTGCTCCCGCTGCCGCCATCCTGCTTCTCATCGCGGGCATGGGCGCCGGCTCGCTCGGCGGATTCGAATTTGCCCAGGCGCGCGCCGCCCACGCTGCCGCCCTCAATCCTCAAACGTCCTCCGCGGCAGGTCCTTCTGCGCCCACACTCGCTGCTCCGACTCCCGCCGAGGTGTCGAGCATCTCGAGCATCGTGCAGCAGCCCAATAGCGAAATGGTCCAGGTCGACTACAACGAAGTAGTACCGGAACACATTCAGGGCTCGCTCGACGATCCCGCCATCCGTCAGTTGCTGATGCTGGCCGCGCAAGATGCGGCTTCGACCGGCATCCGCGACAACTCCATCGGCCTGCTCGCGGCCGAGTGCCGCGCCGGCCATAGCTGCAACGCTGCAGGCATCCGCGACGCGCTCATGGTCGCCCTGCGCTATGACAAAAACACCGGTGTGCGCGAAAAAGCGCTGAAGGGTCTCGAGCCCTACGTTTCTGACGACATGCGCGTGCGCGATGCCGTGCTTGAGGCGTTGCTCAACGACAGCGATCCGCGCATTCGCACCGATGCCATCAATATTCTTGAACCCGTCGAGGCCGATACCACCGTGCGTCAGGTGCTCTCGACGGTTGCAACGTCTGACCAGAATCCTCAGATCCGTCTGGTTTCCCGGCAGGTCCTGCGCCGGGCGCCGGAAACTCAGTAGAACAGGCAGGCATTCACTATCCTTCGGGCCATCTCACCGTCCATACAAGAGCGAGAGGCCCGAAAAAAGAGAGATGATAGGGGATAAAAAATGAAGTACCTTTTGAGGCCTTACCGCGTCACCTTCCGCAGTCCACACGCTGGCATTGCCGCTGCCTTGGCGCTTGCCACTGGGTTTGCCCTCGCGCCCCACATGGCTGCCGCGCAAACTGCCGGCATCTCCCAGGTGCTCGATCAAACCAGTCCGATGCTCCATGGCAGCCAGCAGCAGGGCTACCTTGGCGTGCTTGTCGGCGATGTCGATTCCGACACCGCGTCAAAACTCAAGCTCAAAGAAAACCGCGGCGCCGTTGTCACGCTCATCGATCATGACGCCCCCGCGGCCCAGGCCGGCGTCCGCGTCAATGATGTTGTCCTCGAGGTCAACGGACAGGGCATCGACAACGCCGAGGCATTCACGCGCATGATGCGCGATCTTCCTGCCGGCCGCAAAATCACTCTTGCCCTCAGCCACGACGGCGCGCCTGAATCCATCACTGTTGAGCTCGTCGACCACAAGAAGATGGAGCACGACGTCTGGAATCGCCTCGACAATGGCGGTGATCCTGTCTCGAACGCGCCCACACTCGGCATTCTCCCAGGGGCCTCCGGCGACATCCCGTCGGGCGTCTTCCACATGCCCTTCTTCGGCGCCACCACTCTCAACGTCGGCGCTATGGTTGAGCCGCTCACCTCGCAGATGGCTGAATATCTCGGCGTCCAGGGCGGCCTCATGATCAAGCAGGTTGCCCGCAAGAGCGAGGCTGAAACCGCCGGCCTCAAGGCCTACGACATCATCCTCAAGGTCGGCGCTGAAGGCATCGCCACCACCGCCGACTGGGATCGCGCCCTCCGCGTCAATCAGAACAAGCCGGTTCCCGTCACGATCCTGCGCGACCGCCGCCAGCAGACCGTCAACCTTCAGGTTGATTCCAAGCGGCGCCACTCATCGATCAAAGACGCGAAGACACCAGTCTCCGCGCCCATGGTTTAGAGCCCGATCAATCTTGCTGTAACTTGCTCCTCGGGGCGTCGCTCATTCGAGTGGACGCCTCTTTTCTTTTCCCGCGCGCGATCTGCCTACTTCGCCTCCGGCATCCAGCATCCCGGTGTCGACTTCGAAATCGCGATCTCTTCTTCCGTCATGTCCACGCCCACATCGGCAAACAGCGGAGTGCTCAAATACCGCTCGCCCGTATCTGGCAGCATGCACAAGATCGTCGTTCCCTTCGGCGCCTTCGCCGCCACTTTCAGCGCGCCTGCAAACGTCGCTCCAGATGAGATGCCGACAAAAATTCCCTCCTTCTTGGCCAGCTCCTTGCTGCATTTCAGCGCTTCCGCATTCTCGATGCGCAGCACCTCGGTGATGGCCTTCGACGCCACCGCGTCCCCGGCCAGCTTGGCAATGAAGTCCGGGCTCCATCCCTGCATCGGATGCGGCTTCCACGAGGGGTGCGCGACCGCGGCCGATCCGTCCTCGTTGCGGGACTGTTCGATTCCACTCGACAGCATGGGAGCCTCATCCGGCTCGCACACCACGATCTTCGTCTCCGGCCGTTCCTTGGCCAGCACCCGCGCCACGCCCTTCAGTGTGCCGCCTGTTCCGAATCCCGTCACCCAATAGTCCAGCCGCTCGCCCGCAAAGTCGTCGATGATCTCGCGCGCCGTCGTCCGCGTGTGATAGTCGGCGTTGGCTTCATTTTCAAACTGTCGCGTATAAAACCATCCGTGCTTCTCGGCCAGTTCGATGGTCTTCTTCACCATTCCCACCGCGCGCGCCGACGCCGGCGTGATGACCACCTTCGCGCCCAAAAACCGCATCAGCCTGCGTCGTTCCACGCTGAACGTCTCGGCCATCGTCACCACCAGCGGATAACCCTTGGCCGCGCACACCATGGCCAGGCCGATGCCCGTGTTGCCGCTCGTTGCCTCCACCACCGTCTGCCCCGGCTTCAACAGTCCTTTGCGCTCTGCGTCTTCAATCACGCCCAGCGCCAGCCTGTCCTTTACCGAGCCCAGTGGATTGAATGCCTCCACCTTCACATACAGATTCACGCCCTCGGGTGCCAGCCGGTTGATCTTCACCACGGGCGTGTGGCCCACCGTTTCAAGAATGCTTGCGTATCTCTTTCCCATGCGACCTCCAGATCTCGGCAATTGTAAATCGGCGCCGTTTCAGCGCGCTTCAAAATCCTGTCAGTGCATCTTCGGCCCTCAGCAGCCGGCCTTTCTGTAGAATCTCCACGAGGCCGTCATGTCCGACCAAAATCCCACCCAAAACCGCGTGGCTCCGCTCGATATCCCTTCGCAGCAGTTCCGAGTGCTTGGCCACCTGCTCGTTGATCGCATCGCCGCTTTTCTCGATTCTCTGCCCCAGCGGCCCGTGACTCCGGGCGAGTCGCCCTCCCAGGTTCGTCAGCTGCTCGATGCCGACCGCACTCTTCCGCTCCATGGCGTCGATCCGACCGCCTTGCTCGACCAGGCTGCAACGCTGCTCTTCGATCACTCGCTTTTCAACAGCCATCCTCGCTTCTGGGGATACGTCACTTCCTCCGCAGCACCGATCGGCGCCCTTGGCGATCTGCTTGCCTCCGTTGTCAATCCCAATGTCGGTGCATGGGTCCTCTCGCCAATGGCCAGCGAAATCGAGGCGCAAACCATTCGCTGGATTGCCGAAATGATCCACTACCCAACGGATTGCGGGGGCCTTTTTGTCAGCGGCGGCAACATGGCCAACATCGTCTGCTTTCTCGCCGCGCGGCAAGCCCAGGCCGGCTGGAACGTTCGCACCCAGGGCATGACCGGCGCTCGCCTCCGCGCCTACTGCTCAAGTGAAACTCACACGTGGATTCAGAAGGCCGCCGACATCACCGGCCTTGGCACCGATGCCGTCCGCTGGATCCCGACCGATGGCGAAATGCGCATCTCACTCCCGGCTCTGCGCGCCCAGATACTGGCCGACATTGCCGCGGGAGACCAGCCTTTTCTCGTCGTCGGCGCAGCGGGCACCGTCAGCACCGGCGCAGTCGATCCGCTTCCTCAACTCGCGGAGCTCTGCCGCGAATTCGATCTCTGGTTCCACATCGACGGCGCTTACGGAGGTTTCGCTTCGGTGCTTCCCGATGCTCCCGAGGGCTTCGCGGGCCTGCCGCAGGCCGACTCCATCGCGGTCGACCCCCACAAGTGGCTTTATGCGCCGCTTGAGGCCGGCTGCGCCCTTGTTCGCGATGCCACAAAGCTCCGCGACGCTTTCGCTTACCATCCGCCTTACTACCACTTCGGCGACGAGGCGACCAATTACTTCGATCTGGGGCCTCAGAACTCGCGCGGTTTCCGCGCCCTCAAAGTCTGGCTAGCCCTGCAGCAGGTGGGTCGCGAGGGCTACGTGCAGATGATCTCCGACGATATCCGCCTGGCTCGCGCCCTCTTCGATTCCGTCGCCGGCTATCCTGAGCTTCGCGCCCTCACTCACTCCCTCAGCATCGCCACGTTCCGTTACGTGCCGACTGATCTCATTCCCGGCAGCGAAGCAGTCGACGCCTACCTCGATGATTTGAACCGCGCCCTGCTGACTCGCCTGCAGTCGTCCGGCCAGGCCTATCTCTCCAACGCCATCATTGAAGGCAGATTTGCCTTGCGCGCCTGCATCGTCAACTTCCGCACGTCGCTCGCCGACGTCCACGCGCTGCCACCGATCGTTGTGGCTCTGGGCAGGGAACTGGATGCGGCTTCGCGTCCCGCCGCCATAAGCGTCTCTTGAGCCTCGTCTGCCTTTGTCGCCGTTGAGCCGGCCGGGCCCCGTCAGCCTTCGAGCGCCTGCTCCGCGCCGCGAAACAGCGCTCGTAACGCCCGCCATACCCAGCGCGCCATCAGCAGTGTCACCAGCACCAGCCCCGCTGCAATCCCGCCCGCGACCCACGGCTTCCAGGCTGCCAGCCACGTCAGCAACACTGCCAGCACATCTTCACCCAGGCTCAACCCGATGTTCGACAGCGGTTCGGGCGAGGGCGTTACCGCGACCCGCGCGGCCATCTTGCCGCCGTGCGCAGCCAGCGCAATCGCGCCCCCCGCCATTGCCGCCACAAGCTGTTCCCAAGGCTGCAGCGCCGCTGTTGCCTGCCACGCCACCAGCGCCGCCACCGGCACGCGAATGAACGTGTGCAGCGCATTCCAGATCAGGTCAAACGCCGGCACCTTGTCCGCAAAAAACTCCACTGCAAACAGCGCAGCGCACGCCCCGATCACCCACCAGTTCCCCACCGCGTGCAGTCCTGCGGGCAGCGTCAGCCACCGTGTGTGCGCCAGCAGCCCCAGCGTCGCCACGGTTGCATACACGTTCAGCCCCGCGGCAAAACTCACCGCCACCAGCATCGCCACAATTTCTTCGTTGGGCAGGGTCACCCCGCCAGTATAGGCGGCTCACCCCGCGCGGCCTCGCTCGTCCCGATTCCCGAGCACTCTTTTTAAGCCTGTCGCGCGTTGCGCCTTACTTCACGCCTTTGTCGGGATTCCACACGCCCTGTAGCTTCCGCACGTAGAGAATCTGCCCGATGTGATACGCGTTGTGCGCGCCCACATGCGCAATCAGCGACGCGTTGTCTGCCAGCTTCTTGTCGTCCGCCGTCTCCACGGCCTTTTCCCAGTCCGCCATCACCTGGTTCAGCTTCTTCACCAGATCGTTCCACTGCGCCCCATCGAACTTGTCAAAGGTTTCGTTATTATTTCCATCAAACTTCTCGTTGGGCACGCCGTTGAAATCGTTCAGCGCCCGCTGGTCCCAATACCAGATGTGATACGCCAGTTGCCCCACCGAGTGGTTGCCCTTGCCGGGACTCCACATCGCCTGTTCCGCCGTCAGCCCATCCACGGCAATACTTGCCGGCACAAACCAGTCTTCGTTGTCATGCGTCGTGTGCAGTTGTTCCAGCAGCACGCCGCGCAGCGTTGTCGGTGGCTTCTTGTCCTGCCCCAGCAAGGCCAGCGGCAGCGTCAGCATCATCAGCACAGCAAGTTTTTTCATCGGGATCGACCTCGACGAGATTGTATCGCCAGACCGTCTGCAAAACCCTTCGATCGCGGCCGCCGCAGCCTGCCAACGTGCGGCTCCTCCCACGCTCAGTCCGTTTCACACGCTCCCCGCGCGCTTCAACACTTCTCGGTTTGAAACCCCGCGCCCGCTCCCCTACGCTCCATTCACATGCACCGCGCACCGCAACCTGGCACCCTCTGCTTTGCCATCGGCCTCATCGCCCTCGGTATCCTTGCCTTTGTCTATCGCGACTTTGCCATGGTCTGGCAGCCCGTTGCTCCCTGGTTCCCGTCGCGCACCGCGCTGGTCTACGTTGCCGGTTTCATCGAACTCGCCTGCGGCATCGGGCTTCTTTTTCCCGGCTCCGCCCGCATGGCGATCCGCGTCCTCTTCCCGTTCGTCATCCTGTGGTCGCTGCTCAAGGTGCCAGACATTGTCACCGCTCCGCTCGTTGAGGGCTCCTGGTCTGGGCTTGGCGAACTCACCATCCTCGTCTCCGGCGCCTGGGTCCTCTTCGCCAGCCTCACCGGCGCCTCGCACACCCTCGCCGTCGCCGGCCGGCGGTTCCCCATGGCCTTCATCCTCCTTGGAGCGTCTCTTCCCGCGATCGGCCTCTCCCATTTCGTCTATCACGGCGGCACATACTCCCTCATTCCCGCGTGGATGCCCTATCGCACCGCATTCGTCTACATCACAGGCGCTGGGCAGATCGCTTCAGGCCTCGGTGTCCTCTTCAACGTCCTGCCGCGCGTTGCCGCCTGGGCCGAGGTCATCCAGATCGCCCTCTACACCGGCCTCATCTGGATCCCCTCCATCTTTTTGCAGCACACCAACTATCTGCCTGAATTCTTCACGAAGCCCGACATGCGCCTCGCCCTCACCGCCTCCGCGATCTCGTGGACCATCGGCGCCGCAGCCCTCCTCGTCGCGCAGTCGATCCCGGCAAAATCATCCGTCGCTCGGGACGCATGAGTTCAAACTGCCGCGGCCACCGCAGGACTCGCTTTTCCAGATGCCGCCCGATGATGTAAGCTGGCCCCGCCAAATATGAAAAGTCCATTGAAAGCAATCGCCATCCTCGGCATCGTGCTTGGTGGAGTCTTTGGAATGGCCGGCTCCTTCGTTGGTGCCAACCTTCGTCCGTCCTTCTGGGCTATTGATGGCGTGGGCCTCATCGTCGCCACCGCCATCCTCGCCCTTCGCTACTTTCGCGATCAGAACGATGCTGTCGCCGTGGGCTTCCTCGTCTATTCGATCGGCGAAGCCGTCATGCTCTCCGGCACTGCCGCCAGCCTTGAGGCCAGCGTCCCAGCCTTCGCCGCAGGAACCGCCCTCTGGTCCGCAGCCCTCCTGCTCGTCAGCCTGCCCCGCCACTTCGCTCTCTGGACGCGCGCCGCCGGCCTCATCGCCGCTGTCCTCTTCGCCATCACCTCGGGGTCCATCTTCTGGGGCCAACCCGTAAATCCACTGACCCACCCGCTCCCTTTCTTCGCTTATCCCTTCCTCGTCCTCACCTTCGCCGGCTGGGTCGTCGCTCTCCTCAAAGCGAGCTGAACCGGCCACGCATCTCCGCGCGCGCATACGCTGTACCCGCCGGCACAGCCTCGCCTTCCTGCATGTTTGATTTTCTCTCTGATTGTTCCTGAATGAATCCGTGTCACGCGCACGTAGCGCTCATCGTCCGTCGACGGCTACTTCGCTCCAGCCTGCGCCCGCATCCTCACTGGCTGATCTTCCACGTCGCTCCCCACTCGTCAAAACGCATCTCGTCGGTCCCCGCCACGCGATGCATCGGAATCCTGCGCCAGCAATACTCCGCCGGCGGCATCGTATCGTCCTTGTCGTCCTTCTTGCACAACCCCATCCCCGACTCCGGCGCCATATAGCTCAGCACCGTCCAGTTCGACGCGTCCTTTGACACCTCCACCAGCACGTACCCCACTGATGTGAACGAGCTGTTCAGATCGCGCAGCCCCATGAAATATGCTTTGTTGTTCTCGATGCTCAGCAGGTAGCGCAGCTCAACATCCCAGATCGGCGGCGCCGATCCGCCCGCATTCGCCGGCGTCAACCTGGTCGGCATCTTCGCTACAATCCCGCACCAGTCTTCTCCCGTTCGCTTCGTCGCTTGCCTGCAGATCGGCCCCGGCACTTTGCAGCAAAGCTCCGACGGCGCCAGCTTCATGCCCAGCGCCGCCGCGGTCTTCTGCTGAATCTCCTGCGCCTCTTCGATCGGAATCGGCCTCGCCCCGGGCTTCATCGGCGCAGGCTCGGGAATCGCCACGCCCGCATCGATAAACGCCTTCGCCAGGTCCTGTTTCTCTGTCAGGTCAAAGCGGTCGTCCTCGGCAATCGACTGCATCGGATAAAGAAATCGCGGCTCCGCAAATCGCGTCAAAAACAAATTCTGAAACGCGTGTGGACTCGCCCCGTGCTGCAGCAGCAGCTTCACCGCCGCCGCATTCCCCGCCCGCATCGCCGCAATCAGCAGCCCCTCGTTCACGTAGTAGTCGCTCGGCACATTCATGTTCGGGTCGAGACCCGCGCCTAGCTCCTTGTCAAGCCAGCCCATCGCGTCCTTCGAGCTCGCCGCATTTTCAAAAAAAGCCTGCGCCGTCGTCTTCCCGTCTGAAGTCTTCTCGCGCAGTGCTTCCTCGATCACCGACGGCTCTACGCCCGCCCCGCTCGCGTCTTTTAGGAACTTCACATCCACCGACGCCAGCGCCGCGCTCAGATTGGGCAGCGTCATCCGCATCGCATTCAGCGTCTTCTCGAGATCGCCTCCGCCGCTTCCGCCACCGCTCGCTGGTGCTGCCGGCGCTGGTTCAGACGCTTCCGCAACCTCAGCCACCGTCGGCGCGCGTCCCTTCAACCCGCCTGGCGGCGCCTTGCCCGTCCGCACAAAAACAAAGTCGCCTCCATCGTGCGTCGAGTCGGGAATCACCGCGTACTCCGGCGTCTGCTGCGACTTGCCCACCACGAGGTCCTTGATCGATCCATAAAAAAGACCGCTCGCCGTGAAAAGCGCCTGATCGTTTTCTTCGAGAGACCGCAGCAGCACGCCCGCAAACACCGAGTGGTCGCTGCCTCCGCTGTCTGCCACCGCTTCGTCGCCGCCGCTCGCCATCAGGTTGCGCGACCGCCGCCCCAGCATCCGCGCAATGTTGGCCATTCTGCCCGCCTCTGCCTCATCGCCCACGCTCCTGCTGTTTGCCAGGTCGCCGGAGTAGCAGCTATCCGAAATCACCAGCACATGCCGCGCCGGCAGATCGCTCACTTCGTTCAACAGGTCGTCGCTGATGATCTTGTTCGGGCTCATCTTCGAGTTCGCGTCCACCGGCATCCAATACGCGCGCCGCGTGTTCGGGTCCAGATAGCCATGACCCGCGTAATACACCAGCACGCTGTCCGCCGGCTTCACCACGCCCTGATACTTCGCCAGCGCGTCCAATATGTTGAACCGCGTCGCATCCCCGTCCAGCACATAGCTCACTTTGAATCCATACGACTCCGACAGCAGCTTGCCCACCGCCTTGGCGTCGTTCACCGCTGTCTTCAGCGGATTGAGCGGCGGGCGATAGCTGTCGATCCCGATCACCAGCGCATAAAATTCCCCGGTCGCCGCCGGAGCCTGCGCCGGCGTCGGCTCCGCCTCGAGGCCGCGCTGCGTCTGCGCTGCGGCCATCGCCGTCGACAAAGCCAGCGCCGCCAGCAGCCGCAACCCGCCGCGCCGCATCCGTGCCTCTGTAGTGGGAGAAGCTGACCTCATACCTGCACCCGCGAGCGATCCCCGCGCCTCTGCACCCTGGGAAGGATGCCAGTGTAGCGCACGGTTCCTCTGCGCCCAGTACCAAAGTGTCCCAACCTTTCTGCCGCATTACGTATTCATGCATCCAATCGGCGGATACTGGATATGTAGATCGAAGTACCACGCGGCGACCGAGCCTCCCGGTCGCCGTTTCATTTGCCTCGGCGCGGTTCACGCCATGCCTCGGCAGCACAAGAAACTGGCCGCCGTTGGCCCACAATTACTACTTTTGCTTTCTCTTCGCCAAAAAGCAAAAGGTGAATCAATTTTTATTCATTCAAAAAGGGTTACAAGGGAAGGACGTGCATACCCCTCCCCTACCCCCTACGTCTCCTCTTCGCCAAAAAACGGGACGAAAGCACAATTTGCGCGACCCGCTCTAAGCGAAACGGAACGGGCGTAAGCGGGCACTTAGTCCCTTGGTCCCTGAGGCCCTCATTCCCTGGCATTCGTGGTTCAATAGGAGAGATGGGCACTCCTCGGAGATCGACGCTGCGCGGCCGCCGCATTGCTGCCGCACGCAAGGTCCGCGAATACTCCATGGTGGCCCGCGCCCTCGCCTCGACCAGCCACCCAGTCCTCGCGCAGATCGTGCCGGCGCGTTTTTGCAACCTGAGCTGCTCTTACTGCAACGAGTACGACAAGGTTTCTGAGCCGGTCCCGCTCGACGAGATGCTGCGCCGCGTCGATCACCTCGGCCGCCTCGGCACCGCCATGATCGGCATATCTGGCGGCGAGCCGCTCACCCATCCGCACCTCGACGACATCATCCGTCGCATGCGGCGTACTGGCGCCATCGCTGGCATGATCACCAACGGCTATCTGCTCAACGCTGAAAGAATCGAGCGCCTCAACCGTGCCGGCCTCGACCACATGCAGATCTCCATCGACAACCTCGAGCCCGACGACGTCTCAAAGAAAAGCCTCAAGGTCCTCGACAAAAAGCTGCAAATGCTCGCTGAATTCGCGGAGTTCCACGTCAACATCAACTCCGTCGTAGGCGGCGGATTCAAGGATCCCAACGACGCGCTGGTCATCGGCAAGCGCGCTCTCGAGCTTGGCTTTGAATCGACCATCGGCATCATCCACGACGGCGACGGCCAGCTCAAGGCCCTCAAGCCCGACGAAGCGCGCGTCTACTTCGAGATGCAGAATCGCCGCAAGACCAACTACGCGCAGTTCGACAAGTTCCAGGAAGCGATCGCGCAGGGCCGTCCCAACGACTGGCGTTGCCGCGCCGGTTCGCGCTACCTCTACATCTGCGAAGACGGTCTCGTTCACTACTGTTCGCAGCAGCGCGGCTATCCGGGCGTGCCACTCGCTCAATACACCACTGCCGACGTCAAGCGCGAGTTCCTCACGGCCAAGAGCTGCGCGCCCAACTGCACTATCGGCTGCGTTCACCGTATCAGCTACATCG
>Ga0181537_10004644_pt1 | contig 11355 bp, 7 predicted proteins | sample PEATcosm2014_Bin_39_FD_119765 | JGI IMG/M metagenome (GOLD analysis project Ga0181537, IMG submission 119765) | Peatland microbial communities from MTU Mesocosm Facility, Houghton, MI, USA - PEATcosm2014_Bin23_10_metaG | ecosystem: Environmental > Terrestrial > Soil > Wetlands > Peat | place... | reverse complement strand
TCGTGCTCCACGAGGCTGCGTGCCGAGACCATCGTAAGTTCGGCCACTGCGCTCAAGGGCACGCGGGCCCCGTCCCGCCCGCGCAGCATCAGTGCCCCGACATCGGCAGGCGTGGCACCGGCATCGCTCAGGCGCACGACGACCGGCACACCCCGGTCTGACTGGTTGAGCTGCGCCACCACGGTGCCGTGGTAAGCGGCGTCGAGCATGCCGAGCACTTCGGCGGCCTGCAGTCCGTAGAGAGCCAGTTCCTCCTCACGCAGCCGGATCTGGAGCTCCGGCTGGCGCGGCGGTACCTCGAGGTGCACCGTGCCACTCTGCGGCCACTGCTTGAGGACAGCGGCGATCTCCCCCGCGACCTTGTCATCCACGTCGAGGTCCGGTCCGAATACGCTGACGAAGAACGGCGAGACCTCACCAGAGAGGGTTTCACCGATGCGCTCGGCGAGCACGGAGTAGATCTCCACGAGCTGGTTGGGGAACGCCTCGAAAACCGCGCGCACCCGAGTCTCCATCTGCGCGGTGGTGAGTCCCTGCGCAGGATCGAGCTGTATCTCGAATTCACTCTTGTTCGGCGCGTCCGGGTCCTGGCCGTTCTCGGCGCGCCCGATCTGCTCGGCGACGCTCTTTACGCCCGGCAGCGCCGCCAGGCGCGCCGCAATGCGCTGACCGACGCGCGAGGTTTCCTCGAGCGAGATGCCCGGGCGCAGCGCCGCGTGCGCAATCAAATAGTTCTCGCGAAAGTCCGGCAGCAGCCGCGCCCCGAGCACCGGCAGCAGCGCGAGCCCGAGAAGGCCGCTCAGCAGCAGCAGCGCGAGCACCAGGGGCGCGCGCGGCGCGAGCGCTGCGATGACACGCTGCTGCCACAGCTTGGCCCGGGTCAGCCAGGCTGGCTCCGCGGCCGGCGCGTAGTCCTGCATCAGCAGCGCGCACAGCGCCGGGGTTGCGCTCATTGCGACCAGCAGCGACAGGCCGACCGCCAGCAGAAAGGCGGTGGCGAGGGGGCGGAAGAATGCGCCCTGCAGTCCCGACAGCATGAGGATCGGCAGGAACGCCACCGCCACCGCTGCGGTGGCATAGAACACCGGGCGGCGCACCTCGAGGGAAGCGGCGAGCAACAGCTCGCGCATGCCGCCGCGCGTGCGCGAGCCTCGGCGCCGGCGCGTGATGTTCTCAACGTCGATGACCGCATCATCGACCACGACCCCGAGCGCCACCACCAGGCCGCCCAGGCTCATGGTGTTCAGGGACAGGCCCCACATGCCCAGGATCCACACGGTCGCCAGCAGCGACACCGGGATCGCGCTGAAGGAAATGAACGCGCCGCGCCAGTCGCGCAGCGTGACGAGCAGCAGCACCACCACGAGCAGGGCGCCGATCAGGAGCGAGTTGCGCAGCTTCGCGATGGCACTCTCGATGAAGCTCGCCGGCCGCAGCAGTGCCGGGTGGTATTTGACCCCGTGCTGCTCAAGTGCCGGCGCCAGCACCTCCAGGCGGTGCTCCAGGTCACGCGTCACCTCGAGGGTGTTGGCGCCGTATTGCGTGGAGGTCTCTACCAGGATCCCGGGCTTGCCGCCGATGATGGCATCCCCGAAGCGCGGCGCAGAGCCGTCCTTGACCTCCGCCACATCGGCGATGCGCACCGGTACGCCGCCGTGGCTCGCCACCACCGTCTGCCCGAGCGCCTCCACCGACTCCCCGGGCGCCTGCGCCTGCAGCACGATGCGCTGCGTCGGCGTCTCGAGGTAGCCCCCGCCGGTCATCTGCGTGCCGCGGCGCGCCGCTTCGAATACGTCCTCGAGGGTGAGCCCGGCACCGTCGAGCCGGGCGGGATCAACCCACAGCTGCCGCTCGCGAACGTCGCCGCCGAAGATCTGCGCCTGCGCCACGCCCGGCACGGCAAGGATCTGCGGCTTGATGGTCCAGCGCACCAGATCCCGCAGCTCCAGGGGCGACAGGCGCTCGCTGGTGAACCCGAAGTGCAGCAGGTACTCCATGGAGGAGCTCAGCGGGGAGAGCTGTGGCGGGCTCACGCCCGCCGGCAGCAGCGCGCTGGCATCCGCCAGGCGCTCGGTGATCACCTGGCGCTGCAGGTAAGGATCGCTGTTGCGGCCAAAGACCACCTGGATGGCCGCCAGTCCCTGGCTGGAGGTCGAGCGCACCGCCTCGACGTTCTCCGCGCCGGCGAGCAGGTCCTCGAGCGGACGCGTGACGAGGGACTCGACCTGGGTGGCATCCAGGCCCGGCGCCTCGGCCTGCACCAGCACGTGCGGCGGGGCAAAATCGGGGAACACGTCGAGGCGCGCGCTCAGCAGCGCGCCGCCGCCGAGGAGCGCGACGAGGAGCGAGAGAGCCGTGACGATCTTCGGATGCGCCAGGGACCCGCGGACGATGGCGGCGAGCATGTGGCTAGTCGTGATCCTCTTCGGCCGCCGAGAAGCTGCTGATGCCCTGCAGCGACCAGAGCACGCCTGCGCCCTGCACGACGATCTGGTCGGCGTGCCCGAGGCCCTGGACTACCCACCCCGCGCCGACCCGCGCCAGCGGATGCACGGCGACCGCCTCATAGGCGAACGTGTCGGCCTTGCCGCCCGCGATGCGCCGGTAGACGTAAGTGCCCGAGCTTGCGTACACCAGCGCGGCGGCAGGCACCAGCAGTCCCTTCACGCCCGGCGCCTGCAGCAGCACAGCGGCACGGGCGCCCGCCCCGAGGCCCGGCGGGCTGCGCTCCAGCTCCAGCAACCACCCCGCACTCTGCGATTGCGCATCGACGCGCGGCAGGACGCCGAGCACGCGCGCGCTCATGTGCACGCCATCCACATCCACCAACGCCTCACGGCCGACCTCCCCGAAGTGACGTCCGGGGACGTCGGCGCGAACCAGCAGGCGTTCTCCGCGGCCCACGGCGGCCAGCAGGCTCTGACGCTGCGGCTCGCTCAACTGCGCCAGTGGCCCCCACTGCTGCCGGAACAGCAGCGCCGCGGCCTGCGCCTGCGTGCTCGCTTCCACTGACTGCGCCTGAGAAGTCTGCACCGTCCGCAGCGAGGCCTGCGCGCCATCGCGGTAGAGCCCGGCCTGGCGTGCCGCGTCGGCACTCGCGGCAGCGGCGGCGGCGCGCGTGCTGTCGAGGCGCCCGGCGTCGGTCAAAAGCTCAACCGGGTCCAGCACCGTGCCATAGGCCTGGATCTGGGGCGCGCCGGCGAGTGCCTGCGGACTCTCGATGCGGATCCCCACCGCCTCCTGTTGGGTCGCGGTCAGGGATAGCCTCGCCGACTCCTCGCTCTTTTCGTCATCGTCATCGCTGCCGGCAGGTCTGGCGGCGCCCGGCGCCCTGCCCGCGTCGTCCTTCTTGTCGTCATCGTCCTTGCTGTCGTCATCCTTGTGCTCGCCCGCATCGTTCTCCGTGGCTGACCGCGCCGGGCGCGTGCGCGCTTCGTTGCGCGCCTTCGCCTCGTCCGCCTGCTCGTGAGTCTCGGCGGCTGCGGGCCCGAGCTCAGGCGACGCGGGGACGGTATCCGCGGCATCCACGGTCGCGATCAGCAGCATCCAGGGCAACAGGTAGTGCAGTGTCCTCACGCGCGCGGCTCCTCCTCGTTCTCCAGGGGCCGGCGGTAGGCGTCCTCGAGCGCCCCGAAAGCCACCTGTGCCGCGTACGCGGCCTCGAGCACTGCCAGGCGCGCCTCGAGGGCCGCAATGCCGGCGCCGAGCGTCTCGCTGCGGTCACTTGCGCCGGCCTGCAGTGCCCGGCGCTGCGCGCCCTGCTGCTCATCGGCGAGCGCCGCGAGCCGCCGCGTATCGCTCCAGGCGCGCTGCGCCGTCGGCCAGCCGAGTTCTGCGCGATCAATCTGCCCGTAGATCGCAGCCTGCACCGCCTTCAGGTGCTCACCGGCAGCGGTGCGCCGTGCGAGGGCCTCGCCGATCGGGCCCTGGTGCTGATTGAAGATCGGCAGCTCGAAGGAGACCCCGAGCGCGCTCTCGCTGGCGATCTGGTCGAGCGCATCCTCGCGCACCCCCTGTCCGCCCCAGGCGTATGCCGGCTGTATGCGCACCTGCGGCCAGCGCTTGGCAACCTCGCCCTTGAGGCTGATCTCGGCCAGGTCGTAGGCGCGCAGCGCGCCGATGATCTGCGGGCGGGCGATGAGCGCCTCGTTGCGCCAGCGCTCGGGTGTCGGGCTCGCGAGCACATCGATCTGTGCCCAGTCGTCCCAGCGCACCGGCACCCCCTCCAGGGCCGCGAGCGGCACGCCCACCGCGGCCGCCAGGCGGGCGCGCGCATCGACACCGCGCGCGCGGGCCTGCTGCTCGCGCTGCCGGGCGCGCGTCAGCTCCAGCTCATCCGTCAGCAGCTGGGCGCGCCCAAGGTCACCGGCCTTCAGGCGCGCGCTGTCGCTGTCAAGCAGTGCCTGCCTGTCCTTCACCAGCGTGCCAAGCAGCGCCGCCTCGTCCTGCGCGCACACCACGTCAAGCAGTGCCTGGCGCAGGCTCGCGCGCACCTGCCAGATCGAGTCGCTGAGCTCGGACTGCGCCAGCGCTGTCTCGAGCGCCGCCTGCTGGCGCGCCCGGGCACGCTCACCGGGCCGGCGCAGCAGGAAGTCGAGGGATACCCCGTACAGCCATGCCGGGCTTTCCGCAGCCGTCTTCAGGTACTCCGCGAACAGCTCCATGTTCGGGTTCGGTATCTGCGCGGCGGTGCGCTCGGCGGCGGCCACCGCGGCCACCTCGGCACGCTGCTGCGCCAGTTCCGGGTTGAGTGCAAGGGCGGCGGTGAACCACTGCGAGCGGTCCCAGCCGGCCGCGGCCGGCGGCAGCTGTGCCACCGAATCGAGGCGCCGCGCGCTGAAGTCGGCCAGCTCCCGGGCAGGATCCACCGGCTGCGGCGCGGGCGTGCCGGCGCAGCCGGCGAGCGCGGCGGCCGCGAGCGCCGCGAGCCAGCGCTGCCGATGTTTACCTGGTCCGATCCCCCCACCGCGCATGGCTTCCCCGCAACGCCGCCCCTGACCGTGCGGGGCAATATAGAACCGGCGGCTGCCCGCGGGCAACGCGCCGACCGCGGCGGGGCGCTTTATTCCAACATCAAGAAGTCTTCAGTCATTGCGCCCGGAGCGCGTCCGGGGCCGCGCGCCAGCGCTCAATCTCGGCCAGCGACACGCGTGCCGCCCCGCTTGCAAGTGCCGGACTCCAGCCGGCCGGATCGTCCAGCGACGCTCCGGCGGCCAGCACGCCCTCGCCTGCGGGCGTGTCGGGAAAGTAGTGGCTGCGCGTCAGCACCACGCGCACGTGGGCCCGGCGTGCTGCCGCGACACCGGCCGGGGAGTCTTCCATGGCGATCACCGCATCGCTTGGCAGGGCGAGGTTCGAGAGTGCCAGCTCGTAGGCCTGGGGATCGGGCTTCTTGCGCGGCGCTTCCTCGGCGCATACCAGGGTCGCGAAGCGCTCGCGCCACCGCGCTCCCAGGTGCCTGCCGAGCAGCGCCTCGACGTTGCCGCGGCTGGTGGTGGTGACTATGCCAAGCGTGGTGCCGGCGCGCGCACAGTCATCGAGCAGCGCCATGACCCCGGGACGCAGTGGCAGCTGGCCGGTCGCAACGATCGCCTCGTAGTGCCGCCCCTTGAGGCGGTGCAGCTCGGCTGCGAGCGCCGTGCGCGCGCGCTCATTGGCCGGCGCCGCCGGCTGGCTGTCCATGTCGAACAGCAGCCGCTCGCGGCCGCCGGTGACACGCAGCAGCTCTCCGTAACGAGCCTCGCTCCAGCGCCACGGCACACCGGCTTCCGCGAAGGCGAGGTTGAAGGCACTCAGGTGCCCGTGGCGCTCAGTCTCGGCCAGCGTGCCGTCGACGTCCCACAGCAGTGCGCGGATCATTCTCCGGGGCGGGCGGGCAGCACGTGCGCCGCGGGCCGGCGCGCGATGGCATCCTCGAGCAGCAACGGCAGCTCGGCGAGGGAGTCTATGAAGGCATCGCACGGCAGCGTGCGCGGGTCGGCGCCCTCGTTGTAGCCGTAAGGTACGCACACGATGCGCATGCTGGCCGCGCGCGCTGCCTGCACGTCGGTCGCCGAGTCCCCGACCATGAGGGACTCGGCGGGCGTTACCTGCAGCTCCCGGCAGGCATGCAGGAGCGGCTGGGGGTGGGGCTTGCGGTGCTCGGCGGTATCGCCACCGACCACGACATCGATCCAGGCGCTGAGGCCGAGGTGCACCAGCAGCGCCGCGGCGGCGTAGCGGGCCTTGTTGGTGACCACCCCGAGCCGCAAGCCACGCGCGTGCAGCTGTGCCAGCCCCTCCTCCACGCCAGGATAGGCGCGCGCCTGGAACTCGTGGCCCTCGTGCATGCGGTCGTAGTGGAAGGAGAAGCGCTGCAGCAGCAGCACAGGATCAACCGGCCAGGGGCGCGGGCTCAGGCGCGCGACGACGCGCTGGATGAGCACCGGTGCGCCGCGGCCGATCAGCTCGCGCACGCGTTCGAGCTCGAACGGCGCGCTCTGCTGCTCGGCGAGCGCAAGGTTCAGCGCCTGGGTGATGTCGGCCGCCGTGTCGAGGAGCGTACCGTCGAGGTCAAAGAGCACCGCACGCACGGGCGACTTGAGCCATGCAGGGGGACTCGGCTGCACCAGTTTCAGGGACATCATCGCCTCTGCAGCAGCGCCCGAGCGCGCTCGCACAGGGCTTCCTTCGTGAACCCGAGCTCGCGGGCGACCTCCCCGGCCGGGGCCGACTCCCCGAAGCGGTCGATCCCGAGCACGTCGCCGTCAAAGCCGGTGAAGGCGCGCCAGTAGCAGCTCACGCCCGCCTCCACCGCGAGCACCGGAATCGCGCGCGGCAGCACCGCGGCACGGTAGGCGCTGTCCTGGCGCGCGAATTCCTCGCAGCTCGGCATCGAGACCACGCGCGCGGCGATGCCCTCGGCGGCCAGAGTCTCGCGGGCGGCCAGTGCGAGCGCCACCTCCGAGCCGGTCGCGAGCAGCGTCAGCGCCGCAGGCGCGGCGCTGTCGGCGAGCACGTAGCCGCCACGGCGCAGGTCCGCCAGCTGCTGCGGGCTGCGCTCGCAGTGCGGCAGGTTCTGACGTGAGAGTACGAGGCAGGTGGGGCCGTCGCGGCGCTCGATGGCGGCCAGCCACGCGGCGAGCGTCTCGACCGCATCGCAGGGACGCCATACCGCGTTGTTCGGGATCAGGCGCAGGCTGCTCACGTGCTCGATGGGCTGGTGCGTCGGGCCATCCTCCCCGAGGCCGATGCTGTCATGGGTGAACACGTAGATGACGCGCAGGCGCATGAGTGCGGACATGCGCACCGCATTGCGGCTGTAGTCGGAAAAGGTAAGGAAGGTGCCGCCGTAGGGGATATAGCCGCCGTGCAGCGCAAGGCCGTTCATGAGCGCGCTCATCCCGAACTCGCGCACGCCGTAGTTGATGTGGTTGCCCCAGCGGCGGCGGCGCACCGCGACCGCCGCCGCGGCGGCCGTCAGGTTCGAGCCGGTGAGGTCGGCCGAGCCCCCGAGCAGCTCAGGCAGGTGCGGCTGCAGCAGCTCGATGGCGTTCTGCGAGGCCTTGCGCGAGGCGATTGCCGGGTGGGCCTGCACCACCTGCTCGAGCGCGGCAGTGCTGATGCGCGGCCAGTCAGCCGGCAGCGCACGCTCGCACACGCGCCGCTGGAACTCGGCGGCGAGCTGCGGGAACGCCTGCGCGTAAGCACTCAGGCGCTGCTGCCATTCGGCCTGCAACAACGCGCCGCTCTCGCGCGCATCCCAGGCGGCACGGATGTCCTCGGGCACGACGAACGCCTCGGCGCTCCAGCCAAGCGCGGCGCGCGTCGCCGCCACCTCGGCCGCACCGAGGGCGCTGCCGTGTACGTCGTGCGAGCCGGCCTTGTTGGGACTGCCCTGGCCGATGACGGTCTTGCAGCAGATGAGCGTCGGCCTGCCGCTCTCGGTCGTGGCCTCCTTGAACGCTGCCTCCAGCGCCGCAGAATCATGCCCCGCGACGTTCCTGATGACGCGCCAGCCGTAGGCCTCAAAGCGCGCCGGGGTGTCATCGGCGAACCAGTGCTCGACGTGCCCGTCGATGCTGATGCCGTTGTCGTCGTAGACCGCGATCAGCTTGGAGAGCCCGAGGGTGCCGGCGAGCGAGCACGCCTCGTGGCTGATGCCCTCCATGAGGCAGCCATCGCCGACAAACACCCAGGTGCGGTGGTTGACGAGGGTGTGCCCGGGACGGTTGAACTCGGCGGCGAGCAGCTGCTCGGCTAGGGCCATGCCAACCGCGTTCGCCAGCCCCTGCCCCAGGGGGCCGGTGGTGGTCTCTACCCCGGGCGTCACGCCGACCTCTGGGTGCCCCGGGGTCTTGCTGTGCAGCTGGCGGAAACGGCGCAGCTCATCCAGCGGCAGCGCGTAGCCGCTCAGGTGCAGCAGCGCGTACAGCAGCATCGAGCCGTGGCCGTTGGAGAGCACGAAGCGGTCGCGATCCGGCCACGCTGGATCTGCGGGGTTGTGCCTGAGGTAGCCCCTCCAGAGCACCTCGGCGATCTCCGCCATGCCCATCGGCATGCCCGGGTGGCCGCTCTTGGCCGCTTCCACCGCATCCACCGCGAGCATGCGCAGTGCGTTGCACAGCTGCGCGCGGGGCGCCGACAGGGGCCTTACTTGGGCGTTCATGCGCTTGAGCCTCCTTACTGGGCGCGTCGTTTCAGGTCGATCAACCTGAGGATCATGGGCGTGAAGATGAACTGCATCGCAAGGCCCATCTGGCCGCCCGGCACCACGATGTTGTTCGGGCGGCTCATCCACGAGTTGTGCAGCATCGAGACGAGGTAGGGAAAGTCTATTCCCTTGGGGTTCGCGAAGCGGATGACCACCATCGACTCATCCGCCGTCGGGATGTCGCGGGCGATGAAGGGGTTGCTGGTGTCCACGGTGGGCACGCGCTGGAAGTTCACGTGGGTGCGGCTGAACTGCGGGCAGATGTGGTTCACGTAGTCGGGCATGCGGCGCAGGATGGTGTCGACCACGGCATCCTGGCTGTAGCCGCGGTGGGTGCGATCGCGGTGCAGCTTCTGGATCCACTCAAGGTTGATGATGGGCACGACGCCCACCAGCAGGTCGACGTGGCGCGCCACGTCGACCTTGCCATCCACATAGGCGCCGTGCAGCCCCTCGTAGAAGAGCAGATCGGTATCTGCATCCATCGGCTGCCAGTCGGTGAAGGTACCGGCGTCGGCCTTGAGTTCCTTGGACTCGGCGGCATCGTGTACGTAGCGGCGCACGCGACCCTTGCCGCTGGCGCCATACTCCTGGAACGTCTGCGCCAGCTCCGCGAGCAGGTTTGCCTCGGGACCAAAGTGGCTGATGGCCTCGCCGGTGCCGCTGTCGGCGGCGGCGACACGCTCGCGCATCTCCTTTCTGTCGTAACGGTGGAACGAGTCCCCCTCGATGACCTGTGCCTTGATGCCCTCGCGCCGGAAGATGTGCGCGAAGCTCTTCATGACGGTGGTGGTGCCGGCCCCCGAGGAGCCGGTGACCGCGATGACCGGGTGCTTGGTCGACATGTGTTGCGTGCTCGAGGAACGGGCGGGGCTGCGCCTTGCGGCGCAGCGCGTTAGAGGCGCGCCTCGGGGCGAAACAGCGAGCGCTCGTTGAAGAGCGGCGAGCTGAAGGGGCGGTCGGCGCCGCTCGCCCACTCGGCGTGGTAGCGCTCGATGCGCTCCACCTCGTTGCGCGAGCCCAGGATCAGCGGCACGCGCTGGTGCAGCGCCTCGGGCTTGACCTCCATCAGGCGCTGGCTGCCGGTGCTGGCACGGCCGCCGGCCTGCTCGACCAGCAGGCTGATCGGGTTGGCCTCGTACAGCAGGCGCAGGCGCCCCGGGCGGGTGCGGTCCTTGGTGTCCTTGGGGTACATGAAGACCCCGCCGCGCATGAGGATGCGGTGCACTTCGGCGACCATGGAGGCGATCCAGCGCATGTTGAAGTCACGGCCGCGCCCGCCGCTCTTGCCGGCCTGGCACTCGGTCACGTAGCGGTGCACCGGGGGTTCCCAGAAGCGCGCATTGCTGGTGTTGATGGCGAACTCACTGGTGTCGGCCGGTATCTGCAGCTCCGGGTGCGTGAGGATGAAGTTGCCGATCTCGCGATCGAGCGTGAAGCCATGCGTGCCCTTGCCGACGCTGATCACGAGCATGGTGGCCGGCCCGTAAATCGCGTAGCCGGCGGCCACCTGCCTGAGCCCCGGCTGCAGGTAATCGTTGGCGCACGGCGCCTCGCTGCGCTCGTGGCGCAGCACCGAGAAGATCGTGCCCACCGAGACGTTGACGTCGGTGTTGGAGGAGCCGTCGAGCGGGTCGAACACCAAGAGGTAGCGGCCGCGCGTGAACTCGGCGGGTACCGCAATGGGCTCCTCGAGTTCCTCGGAGACCATGCCGGCGAGCAGGCCGCCCCATTCGCAGCTGCGCACCATGACCTCGTGGGCGAGCACGTCGAGCTTCTGCTGGATCTCCCCCTGCACGTTCCTGCCGCCATGCTCGCCAAGATAGCCCCCGAGCGCCCCCTTGGCCGTCATGGCCGAGATCGCCTTCACCGCGGCGGCCACGTCCACCAGCAGCGCGCCGAGGTCCTGCGACTCCGGGATGCCGTTCAGCTGCTGGATGAGGAACTTCGAGAGTGTCGTGCGCCCGAGATGCATGGTATCGGACTCCTTATTTATGGTTCTGTGGGGCGGGCTGGAACACCCGGCTTGCCCGGATGTCTTCGGCGGCGATCGTGGTCAGGTCCTCGGGCGTGAACTCGCGATCGCGGTCGGCGAACAGCCGGCTCGCCTGGCGCAGGCGCGCGCGGTCGAGCGCGTTGCGCACGCTCCTGGCGTTGGCGAAATGCGGCTGCTGGATGCGGTGCGCGAGGTACTCCTCGAATGCCGCCCGCGCCTCATCGGTGAAGTGGTAGTTCTGCTGCGTCAGCAGCTTGTCGGCGATGCGCAGCAGGTCCTGTGGCGGGTAGTCCGGGAAATCCAGGTGATGCGCGATGCGCGAGCTCATGCCGGGGTTGGAGCGGAAGAAGGTGTCCATGCGGTCCTTGTAGCCGGCGAGGATCACCACCAGGTCGTCGCGCTGGTTCTCCATCACCTGCAGCAGGATCTCGATGGCCTCCTGGCCGTAGTCGCGCTCGTTCTCGGGGCGGTAGAGGTAGTAGGCCTCGTCAATGAAGAGCACCCCGCCCATGGCGCGCTTGAGGACCTCCTTGGTCTTGGGCGCGGTGTGGCCGATGTACTGGCCGACGAGGTCGTCACGGGTGACCGCGACCAGGTGCCCCTTGCGCACGTACCCCAGGCGAAACAGGATCTGCGCCATGCGCAGCGCCACGGTGGTCTTGCCGGT
>Ga0181537_10004643_pt1 | contig 11355 bp, 8 predicted proteins | sample PEATcosm2014_Bin_39_FD_119765 | JGI IMG/M metagenome (GOLD analysis project Ga0181537, IMG submission 119765) | Peatland microbial communities from MTU Mesocosm Facility, Houghton, MI, USA - PEATcosm2014_Bin23_10_metaG | ecosystem: Environmental > Terrestrial > Soil > Wetlands > Peat | place... | reverse complement strand
CGGAGGTGTCCCACTCTCCTACCCATTCGAGAACGCCATTGACGACAACGAGATCGAACGCATTGTCGCGAAATGGAAGTTTCGTGGCGCTGCCCTGAACGAGGTTTACATTGAGGAGTCCTTCTTGCCGAAGCCGGACGCCAGTGAACTCCAGTCGTTCCGTAATAGCCTCGACCGAATATACATCACTCACCGCATGAGCGAGAGCTTGCGTGATCGCTCCATAGCCCGAGCCAATATCGAGCGCAACCAAGCCCTCCTTATTCAATCCGAGGAGCGGCAGCCACGACGCTCGGCTCTGCGACTGGACCACGGAATAAACCATTGCTTGATCCTTCTCGAAGTGCTTTATGACCGCCTGCCGCCAGCCGTCCCTCTGGGCATCTGAAAGCAGCGAGAGCGCCTCGGGTTGAGGCACTTCGCCCCAATAATGTTCTGGATCAAAAAAACGTGGAATTCCTTCACGAACCTCCCATCGCCGGTTGCAACTCCGGCAGATGAGGGCGGTTCCATCCTCAGATAAGTTCGCAGAGCACTCAGGGCACGCCAGAAGTACCCACGGGTTTTGCAAAGACTGTTCCTCCCTCGCATCGAAGCCACTTGGCTGTTCGACGAGAACAACGGCACGTGCACGACCGCTACCACTCGAAAGACAAACGATCCACTATAATCAACAAGACAGACTACACCATAGCCAGATCGTGCCAGGCGGCCCCGTCAGAAAGACGGTGGAATGCTTCGGCATCGAACCATCGCCTTAGCGAAACGTAAAAGCCGATTTTTTGCCTGCTCGTTGACGGGCCGGTTTTTCCGTTCGAGCTGCCATCGCAGGGACTGGAAGCAGACTGAATACAACCCCGATTCCATACGGTTCCAATTCAAATTCCTGTTCGCATCTCTTGCGTTCGAGATCATAGGGCGCAATGTGCGAAGGTTTGTGCCGATCGGAGTTGCCTCTGACCCAGGTTACATTCCTGACGAACTTGGTGGTACGAACCCGCGTGGAGCCGACCCACAACCAGCGCTCGTCAAGACGAAGCACGGCGCGGCATCAGCCCAAAACCTGTCCAGTTTTTTCGCTCACCTGGTTGAAGCTAGTCATCTGTTCGATCTGAAGAGTTTTGCGGTTGGCAATAACGACGTGGCCATCGACTGTGGTGAAATAAACTCGGTCCCCGAAAAGGTAGCCGTCGTGAGACCTTTGCGCCGCGATATCGGTGCGGGGACTGGAGGTCGTAAGGCATATAGCGTCACGCTGCTCAAAGCGGGTGACCCAGACTTCGCCATCAAGCTCAAACACGTGATTGGGGTGCGAAAATGTGGCTTGGTCGTGGCGATCCTGCGATAGTCCGTCGGCCGCGAGAATCTTGCCCAAGGGTCACCGCCTAGAACATTCCATTCCCTGACGACGCTTCCGGTGGTCGTGATTTCCACCACCATGTCGAGTCCAGTTACAGCGATCAGGAGATTCCCCTGGTGCGTTGGACAAACGTGATGATCTTTAAAGCAGGGCAGCGAAATGTAGTGCTTTAGCGTAAAACCTGGAGGTTCATAGATCAGCACTTCGGTAGAGGTGCAGGCATACAGCTTATTTCCGAGAAGTGAAGCAGACTTGAACAGAATGGCGGGCAACTCTTCTGAACAGACATCAGGCGGAGAACAGAGACCCGCTACCACGGCTCGTGGATGCTGCGGTCGTTCTCGGGGGCTCGATTGTCGCCGAAAAAGTTCGCACCAGCGGGGCCATCAGCTTGTTGCAACAGGGGTTGCTGCCCGAGCCGTGCTCAGGGTTCCGGTGAAATCTAATCGGGGCCAGTCGATTTTGCTGGGCTGCCCGTTCTTATCTCGAACGGAACTCCGGAAGCGACATTGCCGCGCGTCAACTTTTGCGAGACCAACGGAGAGGTGAACTCCACCGATTGTGAATTGAACACTCTTCCTTCTCACTCGGCTTTGCGAGATGTTTTCGAGTGGATTGTCTAACCGTTCTGGAACTATCGCACAGATTCGGTAAAAACGGCTGGGCTGGATATCCCGAACCCAGTGGCCGTGATGCTTACAGTGGCTGCCGCGGGAGAAAGGGTATAGAACTCGGTTGCGATTCCGTTCGCGCCGGTCACGACCGTGTTTCCATTGGAGAAAGTTCCTCCGGCGCCATTATCCGAAAAGGTGACGCTGTTGCCGGAAAATGGATTGCCATACTGATCCGTAACCAGCACGGCTAGAGCCTGGGGCAATTGCGTCCCCGGCGGCGCATATTGATTGTTGCCGCTGCTAACCACAATCGTCGTGGCAATCGGGGCAACGGAGTATTCCGCGTAAGTCTCCTTGTTCGGAGTTAGTGTGATATCTGCCGGCGTGGCGGTAACGAGAACCGTCGACGGCGCGCTCGGCAACCGCAGGGAACTATAAAGAGCCATGCCCGAGGCGTTGGTGACGACCGATGAATTGGGAGCTGATCCCTTGTTGGCGGTGAACTTGATAGTGACGCCCGCGACGGGATTTTTATAGGCATCTTTCACCTGAGCGATGATGGGTTCGGCAATTCCGAAACCGTCTGCACCAGTCTGTCCTCCTCCGCCATAACCAATCATCATTGTGGCAGCGCCGGGCGTCGCGGTAGCAGTAGTGGTTACGCTGCCGGAGGCGACGCCATAGACCATAACCGTGGCCGTTAGCGTGTAGGATCCAGCTTTTTGCGGGACAGTATAAGCAATCGATGCATTACCATTAGCATCGGTGGTGGCAGAACCGGTTCCGCTTCCGGAATAGGGGCTGAACACGCCACCCTTGCCGCCGTCGCTGAAGATGATGATGGCACCCACGTTAGGCTGCCCGGTGTAGGGGTTGGAGACATTGATCTGGATCGAAGCGGGCAACACGGTCGCAGCCGGTGCACTCTGCGCGCCGCCTGAGGTCACTGTGATGGCGCGGAACAAGCCATAGACGCGTAGAGCATAGGTTGCCGGGCTAGCCGCCGTCTCGGCTGCGACATAAACCTTCCCGTTTGCAACAGTCTGCGTGACAAAGTGACCAGGCGTACCTAACGTGTCGCGTCCTCCTGCCGCCTGATTCGTGTCGTAGAGCAGCTTCATGGAAACCGCGTCAAACGCGTTAAGCCCGTCGCTTAGCACCCACAGAATTCCGTTGCTATTGCCATTGGCGGAAATCGACGGAGAATGGCTGCCCGTGTGTTTTGCAACCGTTTCGACCGGAGTGCCGAGCTGTCCGCTGGGCAGCACCGGAAAAGCCATGACCGGTGCGGCATCGGGCGCGAAGTATACCGTGTTATTCCAGTAAGCGGGTGTGCCAAACAGCACATCGTTCGGAACCTCAGGCTGCTGCACCAGCGTCAGTTCCTGAATAATCTGACTATCTGCCCCAGCCGAGTAATGTCCCATGTTATCGCGATTCAGAACGTAGACCATGCCATACTTGCCGCCGGCGATGAGTTCGTGCGGATAAGGACCGGTCTGATCGGGAAGGACAAGAGCTCCGGTTGAACTCAAATCAAAATCGTTGGAGTTGAGATAAGCCACATTCCACGGGGTGAAATAATCCTGAACCAGGTATTGGTTATTCGAATCCACCTCACCGGGAATAAGCTTTACCACGCTGTTGCAGTAGGTCTGCCCGCCACTTTGGATGTCATAACCGTTACTGTCCGCTTCCGCCGTTTCAAAGAAAATGTTGTTGTTCTCGTCGGCCGCGATACCGCTGCCTGCCTGCCAGATTGAAGTCAATCCTTGATCAGGCGAGGTATTGAAAATTCCGGTTTGCGTTAGCGTGGCTTCGTTATAGGAAAGCATCCAGCCGCTATTGGCATCATTACACCCGTTCGAGCCGAATGCCAGGTAGAGCGTGCCATCGAGCAACAAAAGGCCGGGACGGTTCTTCTGGTGAAGACTGTTGAAGACGGTTTTATGTCCCAGTTCGCTGACGCTGGTGGCTGTGATCAGAACGGGAGTGGCCAGGTCATTCCCAGTCGTGATGTCGACGGCGTGCAGATGGTGTTGAACGGTGGTGCCGTTGACGACAGTCTTGGCCACCAGATACATTGTGTTATTGGCGGGATCGATAACCGGAGTCCCGATGATGCCTTCCTCACTGAATCCCACATACGAGCCGCACGGCAGTGTCTTGTTAGCGTTTTGGGCCGTGGTGATCCCTTGAGAGGGATTGGTGTAGTTGACCCACCACAGTTGTGCGCCTGAATCGGCGTCAATCGCGTAGACGGAATCCGCCATGGTGACGATGTAAACGACGTTGTGGACTTGCCCGTTGATCGTCACATTCGGCATGTACAGCGGCTGCGCCATCACCACATTGTCGACGGGGGCGCTGAAGAGAAGGCCGAAGCCGGCCTTGTTGACATTGCTTGGAGTGAGCAGCGTTTCACTGGCGTTAGCGTTGCCGCGTCTGTTATCCGCCCGGGTGGTTGTAAACGGGTGCTGCGCGAACGAAGGCGACAGCAAGGAAATGCAAGCCAGCAGCGCCAAACAGAGATCGCGGACGATCGTCGATCCAGATCGTCCACGCGTCGTCGCACCCGACAAATGTGGCGCATCCGACCGGGGTTTCGTCTGCCCTGACAAAAATTGGCGCATCTCCTGGTTCCTCCAAAAATCAATTGCTCGTCTCACACCTGTACACGTCATTTTGCACATCGGGGGATGGGACCTGCCAGGAAACAAACCGATATTCATCAACGATGAGAATCGGAATTGATTAAACCGATGGTATACACCCGTAGCTGTGGAATCGCAAATCAATTGATCAGTTGATCAGTTCGTGTGCGCAAACCATTGCACATCATGTTGATCAGCGCATATTTTCGGCCTTTAGCGCAAATGTGCCATTCCTTGTTATCGAACGCTAAAATTCTTGCAGACCGTCACCAGCAACTGCATTTCGCAAAGTAGCTCCCGGCGCCATCGCCCTTCCGCGCCTGTGTCGAACCCGTGCTCGCGAATGTAACGCAATTATTAGCAGTTGATTTTCTAAAATTCTAAAATTCTAAAATTCCCCTGGGGAATTGGGAAATTGCGGGTTCCGACTGGCCCTGTCACTCAGAACTCTGTTTCGCAAACTGACAATTAGAACTCGGTCCACCGACTTTACGTCGTTCCAGCACAACGCCGAGAGAGTCTGTCGAGCTCAGCCTGTATGGACCTTCGTAGGTAATACCAATTCTTGCGGAGGTCCGCCAAGCCAGTATTGACGCCTTTTCCCCCAGCGGATTCCCATTTCTTGCATCTCTTCGTCTCTTCGCAGAGCCGGTCGATGATTAGATGATTACCGGTCAGGAACCCAGGTGTTTGAAATTATTAAATTATTAGGCGTATCGTCACGTCGAACACTCGGAGACTTGCATTAGTTCGGGATGCGGAATTCTGGCTGCGGAATCGTAGGTCTAGCGAATCGGGGGAGGGCTCAATTCACAACCGCCGAACCCTGGGAGGAAATGGGTCAGCTGGCAGGGACGAGTGGCGCGGGAACAGCTCTTTGCTTTTTGGGCTTTTTGTGACCTACGCTTCCATTCATAAAACCCATCTGCTGGGATTCAAGCATCTGCGATACTTCAGCAGACCGCGAAATGCAGGTTTCGTGGCGCTCTGGCTTTAAGCAGCAACCACACCGCGAGCACGGATACGGGCGGGGATCCCGATGACCGTGCTATCGGGGTGAACATCTCTCGTTACAACCGATCCTGCTCCTACGATTGCGCCGCGTCCAATTCGCACGCCGGGCAAGAGAACGGCGCCCGCGCCGATCATCGCGGCGTTTTCGATCGTTGGACCTTGAATGTCCTCTTCGTGATAACCCGCTGCACCGATCCGATTGTCGTTCGCGGTAAACACTCCTGTGCTCACAAATACGTCGTTGCCTATGATGCAGTTTCCTGTGATGTGGGTGAGGTCCATGATCTTGGTTCCGTCACCAATGCGCGTGTTGTAGTTTATCGTTACGTACCGGCTAATAATGCACCGCGAACCAATTACACACTGCTCTCGAACTGATGCACCGTCACCGAGCAGAGTATTTTCGCCAATCTCAACGTCGTAGAAAACAACGGCTCCGGGGCCTATCTTCGAGTTCACCCCTATGATGATCGCTCTTGTAAAAGATGGGGTCCTTGCCGTGGCACCGGCACCCTTGGGTTCTTTACCGATAAGGGTATAAGGAAAGACCTCGACCCCAGCCCCGATATTCGCACCACTGTTCACTATCACGTGGGGGTGAATGATTACGTTGTCGCCGAGCCGAACATCCTTGCGAACAATCGCGAATTCTCCAATCGACACGTTGGTGCCCATATCCTTTGTTTCGACAACAGCTAACTGACTGATCGCCATATTAGTCTAGAATAATGGGGAACCCGGCTGATCACAAGCGCGAGTTGATTCGGTTTGTCTGGCAAGCTCCTCCCGCAACAGAGCGAACACTTTGCGCCGCGCTGTCAAATTTGCGCAAGTCTGCCTCCATAAGCTTCAGCAAAATCCGTATATGAATTCTTGATTCTTGATCGGTCCTGGAAAGGCGTTGAATGAGGACTCGCGAAACGCGATCAGACGATTTCCCAAGGGCGTGTGCTCAGAACACGCGTCCTTTTCTCGGTCGTATCTAAGCCCCCGAAACGCTACTTCGCTGCTTCTAGTAATCTTCGCATGGTGAACCGCATGATCCAGTTGTATTTCCCGCACTGGAAATTGGTGTTTACTATCCCGTCAAGTGCACTACGCTGCGCGGTATTGATAAGATTCTCCGCGGTTGTGATCCGCGAGATCCCTGCTAAGCCCAACGGAGCCGCGATGGCAATCAAATGGCTTTCTCTTGTACGCGGTCGAAGGATCCGGGTAGGAGACATCCGGCCGTCCCCGGTACCTCAAAATGAGGTCACCTGTTGCTTAGCAGCCCCACTCCGCCTCACCCGGTTTGGCAAAATAGCGTCGCAAATCCTGCGACTCTTTTTCTGTAGAGGCAACTTCCAATATGGCGAGGCGGGCGGCCGTGACCATCCGACTTCTTTCTGGCGATGATACCTCATTCCACGATTCCGGTGTCGAATTGCCCTTGCAGCCAAAATCTGGTGCCAGAGCCTGATGATAGTGGTGGAAAAGTTCCGCTAATTGTTCCGCTGATACTTCTTGGATCGACATCAGAAATACCCTTTCTCCGATCAACTAATACTAATCGAGCGCGCCCGGTTCCATGTTCCGTCCTTAGGCTGCCCGATCAACGGTTTGTTTGTTCTACCGCTCTGCCGAGATTGTTTCGTCGTTCGAATCGGCAGGCAGACGCACTCAATACGTTGCCCACGGATTCCTCCTCTCGCAGAACGCCCAAAAAAATCGGATTTTGAAAGCGATGCCCCGCCAGGCACAGCATACTCATCAGAACATTTACGGCCATTTGGATAAGCTCCCCACATTGAAAGCTCCTGAACGACACTACTTATTCGATACGACGGGCAGTAAATTTCGAATAAAACTTTCATAAATAATTCGTAAAACAAGTTGTGACCGCCTTAGTGGATTTTATTATCCGGCGCATTCACTCAACCTAAAGGTCAATGGAAAAATATCATTCGGACCGTATGGTTAACGGCGAAGTGGGGTACTTGGTAAAATCGTAAAGTGAACTTGCGTGTAAGCTTGGGTTGTTGCCGTCTGACCAATCGCCACCGCCCGGAAGTCCGTGAGCCGCCGGTTGTACTTGAAGTTGTGGAACATTTTTTGCTGGTGACCCTGGTTACCTTCCAAAAGTGTTACGCACAAGTGTGCCGGGGGAAGCGGTCGACGTTTTTTGACGCAAACCTTGACTGGGACAAAGTTTCAGAGGACTGGGAGAGGCTTTTTATGGAGGTTGTTCCCCAATGTCGTACGACATCATGACTTAAAGTTAAGTGGTTGACTGAGCTTGACGTAAGTTGGAAACAAACGGATGAGTCGTGATGAGATCGGGACATAGGATGGGTTATTGAGCGTTTCGAAGCCTCTACTACGTTACGGCGGGTTTGTTGCTTCTCTGACGACTGCCCGGTTTGTGGGCACTTTGATCACGGCTGCTACTTTTCCTTTTTTAGTCCGGCGTCTCGGCGTCGATGTCTACGGGCTCTGGAGCTATGTGGTGGCAGTGGTTGGCTTCACGGGACTCGTGGCCGATCCGGGACTTACGACGTATTCCTTTCAACAGGTCGCAGCCCGCCGTCAGGCGGCCTTTCAGACGGTTTCCGATGTTGTCGTGTTGCGCCTTATAGCCAGCGGAGTTGCTGCCGCCGCCGTTCTGATCGCGGCAACGTTCGAACCCCAGCAGGGTGCCCGCGTTCTTCTTAAGTTTTACGGCATAACGACCGCCTTCACCGGTGCCCTGTCGTTGGATTATCTGTTCTCGTCGTTCGAACTTTTCCACGTGCAATCGTGTACTTCAGTTGCTCAGCAAAGTCTGTATGCTGTTGGCATTTTCACCATGGTTCGATCGCCCAGGGATGTCATCTGGGTACCTGTAAGTATTATTGGTTCTTCGCTGTTGACGATGCCGGTCGCGTGGTTATTTTTGCGGCGTCACGGATATCGGTTCAGGTTTTCGGTCGCACCAAGGCGTTGGGTCGCGATCCTGGTGCCCAGTCTCCACTACGCGTCGTCTACATTGATGTCGACCCTCTATCATCGCAGCGGCAGCATTGCAGTGCGATGGTATTTGGGCGAGCATGCCTTGGGCTTGTATGCCGGCGCGGCGAGGCTGGCGGGCATCCTGACTAACTTTCTGACGGTCACGCAGAGCGTGATGATGCCGCGGATGGCATTGCGGGCGAAGTCTGGCGATGGGCTTTCGCGACTCACAAGGATTGCAACTTCTTTCCTGGCCTTGTTCGGCGTTCCAGTGACCGTCGGTGCCATGGTAACGGCTCCGGTGGTTGTGCCTTGGCTGCTCGGCGCTCAGTTTCGGGAGGCGGTGCATACTTTCGACTGGATAGCACCGCTTATTCTTACGGCGCCGCTGGCGGTGTTGTTCGCGGGAACAATTCTTTACGCGATGGGGCGTCACCAGGACTATCTTGTTTCCACCTTAGTCGGAGCGGTGATAGCCGTGGTTCTTTCTCTCATTCTGCCACCTTTGTTCGGAGTTCCCGGCGCCTGCGTCGCCTATGTGTTGGGCGAGTTAGGGGTTGCGCTCTGCGCCTTCTTGCGCTGTCCGCGTGAGGTTCGCACAGCCGCGAGAACCCCGCTGCTCGGGTTCGCGTCGATTGCCAGCCTGCTCATGGGGATTGTGTTGTGGGCTACGCTTTCAAAACACTTGCCACCATTGGTTCTTATCGGACTTGGTTGCATGGTATATCTAGTTGGTTGGGCCAGTTTCGGACGCAAGCTCTTAAAGCGCGAAATTGAGAATCTTGCATGACGCAAGATCAGGGGGGCCAGCACTCGATCGGGAATCAAATGGGGTCGGCTCGCCGAACGAAACTCGAACCGGGGTCATCGCGCTTGCTCAAAGTCGGAGTTCTGCTTTCGGGAAGAGAACAATTCAGTCCGTTTTACGGGGGAGCGGTGGCACGCTGGACGTACGAGGTGTACAGCCGCTTGACAGATTGCATGGAGGTCACGGTTCTTGGTTACCCCACTTCTTCTGAACATTTGTATAATTTGCCTCACCGTATTAGCGGAGTTTGGAGAGCTTGCGATGTGATCTCCCAAATCCCCTTGCTTCGGCGTTGGGACGAGCCGCTCTGGTTGCGCGGCTTGAGCAAGTTCTTGGGAGAGTTCGATGTGGTCCACATCCATAACCGTCCGCAATGGGTTCCACAGTTGCGCCGGTTGGGTTATGAAGGGACAATCTGGCTGCACCTTCACAATAACCATCTGGGTCACTGGACAGCAGGCATGCTCGAAGCGCTGGCGCCGCAACTGGACGGCATCGCTGTGTGCAGCTCGTTTTTGCGTGGAACGTTCACGGATCGCTCGCCCAGCGTGGCAGCGAAGACGAAGGTCATTTCGAATGGCGTAAATATGAGGTTGTTTCGTCCTCGGGAAGACATTCGCGAGGCGAAGACCATATTTTTTGTCGGAAGGTTGGACGAGGAGAAGGGAATTCTTCAGCTTGTTCGCGCCTACGCTCGTTTGCTTGATCGTCACCCGGATACGGTTCTCGCGATTGGAGGAACGACCGGTTTCGGAAGTCATCGGGAGACCCCTTATGTGCGCGAGGTGCGGGAATTGGCGGAATCATTGGTCCGCGATCGGAAAGCGCGCATCCATTTTCTGGGATATCTTGATCATGACAGGGAGCTGCCGGAATGGTTTCAGCGAGCGACTGTTTTTGCCTGCCCATCGCTGTTCGAGGAGCCTTTCGGTATGGTCAATGCTGAGGCCATGGCGTGCAGAACCCCCGTCGTTGGCTCAAACCGAGGTGGTATACCAGAAGTAGTGGGTGAGGCAGGAATTCTGGTGGATCCCGAGGAAGTGGAGACTTTCGCAGGTGCGCTCTCGAGTCTCCTCGAAAAGCCAGGCTATCGGGCCTCGCTTGGGGTCGCGGCACACGAGCGTTGTCGGGAAATCTTTGATTGGGACATCATTGCCCGACGCTGGGCATTTACGCTGATGGACAGGTCGGCTGCATGACACACAGGGGTGGCGGCGTGAGGAACGGTTTTCGCACTTGATTAAGACAAGAAATGGCGGTGCGCACTGAAAGCCAAACAGAATGCTTCAGCAGGGCGCGTTTTCTGGATTACCGGGCTGTCCGGCGCAGGCAAGACAACTCTCGGCCGAGAATTGTGGAGTCGGCTGCGTGCGGCTGGTCGACAGGTGACTTTCCTCGATGGCGACGAGCTCCGTGGTGTGATCGCCGAAGATCTTGGCCACAGCGCACCTGACCGGCGGCGATCCGGGATGCGCAATGCGCGGCTGTGCCGCTTGCTGGCTCAGCAGGGTGGCGATGTCATCTGCGCGACCATTTCGTTGTTTCACGAGGTACAGCGTTGGAACCGCGAGAACATAGCGGGCTACTTCGAGATCTACCTTCGAGTTCCGATGGATGAGCTGCGGCGTCGGGATACGAAGGGCATCTACGCGCGGGGTCAGCGCGGCGATGCACGCGACGTCGTCGGCATCGACGTGCCGGCGGAAACTCCTGAAGCGCCCGACCTGGTCCTCGACAATTACGGGGCGGTCGACGTTGAGAGCGCAGTCGACCGTATCCTGACAGCATATTGCGAAAGAACGCCGCATTCCGCCGGCGTAGTCGCCTTTAAAACGAAAGCCGAAACCCTGGAAATGCTGGCGCCGATACTGCGCCATGCCCGCGTCCTGCCGCAGTTCCGATTCTCGGTTGGCGATTGGCATTCAGATGCCGATG
>Ga0181537_10004642_pt1 | contig 11356 bp, 8 predicted proteins | sample PEATcosm2014_Bin_39_FD_119765 | JGI IMG/M metagenome (GOLD analysis project Ga0181537, IMG submission 119765) | Peatland microbial communities from MTU Mesocosm Facility, Houghton, MI, USA - PEATcosm2014_Bin23_10_metaG | ecosystem: Environmental > Terrestrial > Soil > Wetlands > Peat | place... | reverse complement strand
GCGGATTCTGCGCCTGGCGCCTTGACGCCGGACAGATCAGGACTGGACTAAGTTGGCGAAAGCGATAGACGAAAAGCAAAAACCAGAGCAGCCGAAGGAAACGATGCCGGAGTTCGTGGCCTCTATCGCTTCGGTGCTTGTCATTGGTCTCTTCATCATCACGTTTTGCATGCAGGCCTTTGAGATTCCAACCTCTTCCATGGTCGGAACCCTCCTGATTGGCGATCACGTCTTCGTCGATCGTGTGCGCCTCGCTCCCAAGTCCAGTTTCGTGGACAATATCATTCCCTATCGTGATCCCAAACGTGGCGACATCATCGTCTTTGTCTCGCCTTCAGAGCCTGGACTCTTTGTGGTCAAGCGCGTCATCGGTGTCCCCGGAGATCGCATCCACCTGCGCGGAGGCAAGGTTTATCTCAATGGCCAGTTGCAGGATGAGCCATACGCCATCCACTCCCGCGGCGACTACAATCCCTATCGCGACGAGTTCCCAGCAGTTGCTCCTACCCGCGACGATCAGCTCGCGCCAAACTGGCAGCTTACCCAGCAGGATCATATCGTTGGCGATGATGTGGTCGTACCTCCCGGCAACTACTTCGGCATGGGAGACAATCGCGACGTCAGTTATGACAGCCGTTTCTGGGGTTTCATTCCACGCGAAAACGTCGTTGGCCGCCCCATGTTCATCTACTGGTCCTTCGAGACTCCCGATGATCAGTACACCAAGACCGAGGTAGGCCAGCGCGTGGGTTTCTTCTTCCACATCCTGACCCACTTCTTCAATGAAACACGCTGGTCGCGCATGCTCCACGTGGTGCGCTGATGCAAGGCCGAATACTGCGCCAGGGAATTCTAGCGGTGATCGTCTTATCCGTTGCCGCTCTTATTCTTCCGCCTTTTATCAACATTGGGCGTTACAAGAGCCGCGTCACGCAGTCCATGAGCAACGCTCTCGGTCGCCCCGTTACGGTGGATTCGGTCGAATTGCGTCTGGTGCCTCAGCCCGGTTTCTATCTCGAAAACGTGTCCGTCGGCGACGATCCGGCTTACAGCTCCGAGCCTATTCTGCATGCGGAGGAAGTCACCGCATACCTGCGCATAAGCTCGCTCTGGCGCGGCCGCCTGGAGATCGCGCGGCTCAACCTCAAGTACCCCAGTCTCAACCTGGTGGAGCGCGAAGACGCAAGCTGGAACCTGGAATCGCTTCTATGGAAAGCCTCCCGCACTGAGGCCGCACCCACCGCCGCGGGCCTCTCCGCTTCGCGCACCCGCTTCCCCTACATCGAGGCATCCAACGGCAGAGTCAACTTCAAGTACGGACTGGAGAAAAATGTTTTCTCCTTTACAGAGGCTGACTTCACCCTCTTCAGCCCTGCTGAAAATCAATGGCGCATGAGGCTTTCCGCCCGTCCGGTGCGCACTGACATGCCGGTTACCGACACGGGAACACTCAAGGCCGAGGTTACGATGCAGCGGGCCCCTCTTCTGCGCGATGCCCCGCTGAAGGCGACCGTCTCCTGGGAGCGAGTGCAGCTCGGCAACCTCACCCGCCTCATCTACGGCGAGGATCGAGGCTGGCGCGGCGCGCTTGAAGCCAGCGCCCAGTTCGCAGGAACTCCTGCTGCGCTCCACTTCACCACCGCAGCTCGGCTACGCGAATTCCGCCGTTTTGATATTTCCAGCGGCGATGAGGCTAACATCAACGCCACCTGCTCCGGCGAACTCAACGTGAGCGACGACATCCTTCACAATACCGAGTGCCGTGTCCCGCTCGAAGGCGGAGTGCTTTCTGCTCGCGGCATGCTGCGCGGTCTGCGCCAGCCGCGCTATGACCTAGCTCTCACGGCGGAAAGCCTTCCCGTAAACGCCCTGCTCAACCTCGCGCGCCGCGCCAAACGCGATCTTCCTCCAGACCTAGCGGCCCAGGGGACTATCGCCGCATCCTTCCATGCCCGGCGCGTGAGCGATGCTCCCTCCGAGTGGGTGGGCAACCTCGTTGTAAGCGATCTGGTACTGCACTCCTCCGTGCTCGGCAAAGACCTATCAGTCTTCAAAGCTGAAGCCATGGCGAACACCATTGAAGTTTCCCAGCCGCGCCGCCGGGGACGCTATTCCGGGCCAGCAGCACCAGCACGCGCCCTGGTGGTTGAGAGTTTCGATCTTCCCCTCGGGGCCGCGACTCCCGCCACAGTTGAAGGTCTCCTGGATGACGAGCACTTCGCTCTGCACTTCAAGGGAGATGCCCGCCTCGAGCGATTGCAGCAGTTCGCCCGCGCCGTCGGTGTCGGCGTACCGCAAATCGCCCTGGCAGGCCCAGCCACTCTGGACCTCACTGTCGGAGCCAACTGGATTGATTTTGCCAATCCGGCAGTCACCGGCACGGCGCAGTTGAAGAATGTTCGCGCTGAAGTACCCGGTCTCTCAGTCCCGCTTGAGATCTCCAGCGCACATGTCGAATTTGAGCGGAACCGGTTTAGCCTGCGCAACGCCACGGCCACCGCCGGCAAGATCGCACTTGCAGGTAGTGCCAGCTTTCCACGCTCCTGCACTGCCGATTTACCCTGCGAATCCACGTTCGATCTCACAACAGACGAGTTCAATCCCGAGCGTTGGAATGAGGTGCTGAACCCGCGCCTCAAGAAGCAACCCTGGTATCGGCTCCTGGGTACCGTCGGCGACGGGAATAGCGTGATCGCCAATCTTCACAGCACCGGCCACCTCAGTGCGCGCCGACTCATCCTGGCGGCCAACACAGGCACCGCTTTCGAAACCTCATTCTCCATCTCTGATGGCATCTTGAGGTTGAAAGACACTCGCGCAGAGGTTTTCGGGGGCGAAGTCAACAGCGATTGGAAGATCGACTTCACTGGCAACGAGGCGATTTTCGAGAGCACAGGAACTGCCACCCGCGTTCAGGCAGAGAAGCTGGCTCCGCTCGTCAAGGCCAACCTCGGCTCTGGAACCATCGCGCTCAGCTACAAGCTGAAGATGGCTGGGTTGGATGCTGTTGCGCTTGCAAAATCCACCGTTGCGCAAACGGAGTTCTCATGGAACGGCGGCGCACTCAGAATTTCTCCCGACGCCAAAGCTCCACTGCGCGTGCTCACCGGCCAAGGCAAAGCCACCCTCGATAAAGCAGGCTGGACTATCTTCGACAGTAAATGGAAGACTCCCTCTGGCATCTATCAACTCAGTGGCACTGCCTCACGGGACGCGGTGCTTGCTCTCGAGTTCACTCAGGAAGACGGCGCAATTTGGAAGGTGACGGGTACTCCCCTCAAGCAGCAACTCAGCGCGCCGCCTGCACCGCAGCCGACGCAAGCAGCCAGCCGCAAGTGAATTTGCTTCGCTCCCTTGCCGCTCCATTTCTTCTCGTAACGCTCCTACTCGCGGCCCATGGTCAGCAGGTGAAGTCCCGCGCTTATGAGAGCGCCGAGCGAAAGATCACCTGGATCGCCGAAAACGGGCGCAGCGAGCATCCCTCCACCCGCCCCACAGTGCTAACCGCCGCCGAGTGGAACGCCTACATCAACCAGGGCGGCGTCGACTTGCCGGAGGGCGTCACCAAAATCAGTCTTACCACCCAACCCGCCATCATTCATGGCGATGCCGAGGTGGACTTTGACAAGCTCACGGCCAACCGTACCCGCAAAAACCCGTTGCTGCAGCTTTTCACCGGCAAACACCATGTCACGGCTACAGCTCACGCTTCGGCCATCCATGGGATTGCCACAATTCAGGTGGACACGATTGCATTCGATGGCGTCGAAATTCCGCGGATTGCTCTCGAATATTTCGCTGGCAAGTATCTCCGCCCCAAGTATGGCAACGCGGTCGGCATGGATTCCGTCTTCCGCCTCAAAAACCGCATCGACACAGCCGTCCTCGGGACAGATCAGGTCACTCTGACTCAGCGCTAACTTGCTTTATACAAATACCTTGCGAGGTTGCTGCACGTTCCCACCCCTCCGCCATGTTAGTATCAAGGTTTCGGGCATGTTGTAGAGATTTTCCGGCAAAATGCTGGAAGGTGTCGGCTGCCCGTCGGCTCGGCCTTATCGGCCCGCCCACTTTTCCGAAGGTTTTCCCGAGAGAGATACGGATGTCGGCAGAAGAAACACAGGCAGTGAACCGCCGCGTACTGAGCGGCATGAGACCCACAGGCAAGCTCCACATCGGCCATTACGTCGGAGCCTTGCAGAACTGGGTCCGTCTCCAGAATGATTACGACTGCTTTTTCTTCGTAGCGGACTGGCACGCCCTCACCACCGACTACGCTGACACCTCGCGCGTCAAAGACAACATTCTTGAGATGGCCTTCGACTGGCTCGCCGCTGGACTCGACCCCGAAAAGGCCACCATCTTCATCCAGTCGCACGTGCCCCAGCACGCCGAACTGCACCTGCTGCTTTCCATGATGACCCCGCTCGGCTGGCTTGAGCGCGTGCCCACCTACAAGGAACAGAAGGAAAATCTCAAGGAGAAGGACCTCAACACATACGGCTTTCTGGGCTATCCCGTGCTGATGACCTCGGACATTCTGATGTACCAGGCGTCCTACGTGCCCGTGGGCGAGGACCAGGTTCCCCACGTGGAGATCACTCGCGAGATCGCGCGCCGTTTCAACCAATTCTACTGGCTCGATTCCGCTCGCAAATATCCGTTCAATCGCGCTCTGCCCGACGCTCAACGCGTCCACGTCTTTCCCGAGCCACGTCCCCTGCTGACCCCGGCTGCCAAGCTTCCCGGCACCGATGGCCGCAAGATGTCGAAGTCATACGGCAACTCGATCTTGCTCAGCGATCCCGAGCCCGAGATTCGCAAGAAGCTCAAGACCATGGTTACCGATCCGGCGCGTGTTCGCCGCACTGATCCCGGTAATCCGGATATATGTCCCGTTGGCGACCTGCACAAGATTTTCAGCTCCGCCGAGAAAATGGCCGAAGTACGCGAGGGCTGCACCACTGCGGGAATCGGATGCATTCAATGCAAGAGCTGGGTTGCCGACAATATCGTCGCCGTGCTCGCGCCTATCCAGGAGCGCCGACGCGAGTACGAAGACAATCCGAAACGCGCATGGGATATCCTCGAAGCCGGCTCCGCCCGTGCCCGACTTGCCGCCGACGCAACTCTGGTCGAAGCGCGTGAGTCCATGCATATGTCGCTTGCCTACCAGTCGCCGGAGAGAGCCTCAGAGTAGCCGATGAGCGAAAAGCCCACCACTCCGCCATCCGCCGCCCAACCGGGGACGGCCAAGAGCGCCCGCCCGGACGCGCGCAAGCCTGCGCCTGATCTCGCCGAAATCTTTCCGTTCTCGGTCAGCGTCGGAGCCGTGTATGACGGCCCGCTCGATCTCCTGCTCGATCTCATCCGCAAGCAGGACATCGACATTTATGACATTCCCATCGCGCAGATTACCGCGCAGTATCTGGCCTACGTCGAGCACATCCGCAACTTCGACATTGATCTCGCGGCGGAGTTTATCTACATGGCTTCGCTGCTCATCCAGATCAAGTCGAAGATGCTTCTGCCGCGCGACCCTGATGCCCCGCCCGATGAGCAGGATCCTCGCCTTGAACTGGTAAACCGCCTCCTGGAGCACGAGCGCTATAAGCAGGCAGCACAAATGCTTCTCCAGAAGCAGCAGCTTGAAGAGGCCGTGCTTACCAACCCGGCGCTTAGAGAGTTCCGCGACGCCGAGGGCACTGAGCCTGAGCTCACCGCTGATGTCATCGACTTAGTACGGACTTTTCAGCAGATTTTGGATCGCGCCAAAAATCGTCCGAGTATTTCGTTTAACGAGGAGGCCGTTACCGTCGCACAGATGATTGACTACGTGCGCCGCCGCCTCATGGTCGAAGATCGGCCTATTCGTCTAAAGCAGCTTCTACGCCATCTGCGTTCGCGCCCGGCGTTGATCTGCTCATTCCTCGCAATTCTCGAGATGATCCGCTTGCAGGCCGTGGTCTGTCGGCAGGATGATGTCTTCGGCGAGGTCGTATTGAAGAAGTCCACCGGCTTTGACCGCCTAGTGGATGAAGGCAGCAACACCGTGCGCGATGACTGGCAATAATAAAAGTTTGTTCCTGACAAGCGAGTCAAGATGAGTTTGAAAGCAAAAGTCGAGGCCATTATCTACGCGGCCGAAGAACCAATCACGCTGGAGCAGATTTCCGCCCTGTTGCGGGACATCGTGCTGGCTGACCTGGCCTCCGCCAAGGAAAACGCCGCCATCTCCGAGGCCAACTCCGTAGCCGAAGCTCTCGCCGATGCCGAAAGCGTTGCGGCCGAAAACAAAGCCGCCGAAGCCGACGACGTCGAAAGCACTCTTCTACCTGAGCTAGCCTCCGACGCCGCTGAACTCCCCAGCCCTGAACCCGGTCCGCTCATGCCCGAAGAAGCCGCGCCAGCCGGGAAGAATGCAACTCCCTCCGATACAACCGAAGAGAGTCCCGCTCAGCAGGATTCCGATTCGCCTGTCGGTGAAGTCTCTGCCGAGCCCTTGGCTGAAACTCCGGCCATTGAAACTCCGACGATTACCGAACCATCTTCTACTGGCGACGTGTCTGTCAGCGCCGAACCCGCTCCCGCTGAGTCCGCCAGCGTCGCTGCCCCTGAGACCACATCGCGCAAACGCCAGCCCAAAAAGACCGAGCAGGAGATTGCCGAAGACAAAGCGATCCGGGCGCGCCTTCGCGAGGTGCTCGCCCAGCTCATCACCGACTACTCCAGTGAAGATCGCGGCATGGAAATTCGCCAGGTTGCCGGCGGCTTCCGCATGGCTACCAAGCCCGAACATCATGACGTGGTGCGCGCTTTTGCCAAGAGCCTGAAGCCGCCGATCCGTCTCTCGCTCGCTGCGCTTGAAACCCTCGCCGTGATTGCCTACAAGCAACCCGTCACAGGCCCGGAGATCACCGACATTCGCGGAGTCGAATCAGCTGGCGTTCTCGGCACGCTGCTTGATCGCAAGCTCATCACCACGGCCGGACGCAAGCAGGTCATCGGCCGTCCCATGCAGTACAAAACCAGCAAGGACTTCCTTCTGCGCTTCGGTCTCAACGATGTGAACGAGCTGCCCAGTATGGAGGAGTTCTCGCAACTCGCATCGGATGGAACCATCGAGATCACACCCTCCGAGCCACATGAATCTCCCTCGCTCTTCGAGCCCGAGTCCCAACCCGTTCCCACCGGCGCCGAAGCCGATGAGGAATCTCTTTCAGCGGAATCTCACACAGAGGCCACAGCCGAAGCTCAGGCGACGTCCTCCAGCAATGCCGTAGGGTTGGATATTCCCGAAGGCGGCAGCACCGAACCTGAAGCCTCGCAAGCTCAGCAACCGCAGTCGGATACCGACTCCGGCAACACTCCCGAAGAAGCGCCTCTCGGCGAGCGCCAGTAGTTTTTCGGAAGTCCTCCAGCGGCCATTGTGCCCTGGCATTTGTCATGTTTTACCTACTTCGATCGCCTGACGGCGAGCGGTTTCAGCGGAAAGGCTGTGAGCACCATGGAAGCAAAACCTCAAAGACTACAAAAAATATTAGCGGCAGCAGGACTCGCCTCACGTCGTAAGGCCGAAGAGCTGATCGCGGCCGGAGTCGTCAGCGTGAACGGCGAAATCGTCACCGAGCCCGGCTCCAAGGCTGATCCCCGCGTTGACGAGATTCGTGTGGATGGCAAACTCCTGCGCGGTCCCGAGCGCCATGTCTATATCGCGCTATACAAGCCCAAGGGCCACATGACCACCGTGAGCGATCCTGAGGGACGCCCCACCATCATGGATCTGCTCAAGAACGTGGACGAGCGAGTCTTCCCCGTCGGCCGCCTGGATTACATGAGCGAAGGTCTTCTGCTGCTGACCAATGACGGCGAACTCATGGCGCAGTTGACCAAGGCCGGCTCGCACGTGGCAAAGACCTACATGGTCAAGGTGAGCGGTAAGCCCACCGAGGAAGAGATCGACAAGCTGCGCAACGGCATCATGCTTCCGCCCGAGCCCGGACTCACCGGCGTACGCGGCAAGAAGCAGCCCGGCGTGGAGCGCCGCTCCTTCTCCGTACTCACTCAGCCCGCGACCATCCAACTGGCAGTCGATCAGGAAAACCCCTGGTATGAGGTCACGCTGACCGAGGGACGCAATCGCCAGATCCGCCGTATGTTTGAACAAATCGGCTACCACATTGAAAAGATTAAGCGCGTGCGTTACGGCTCGCTCACACTCGACGTTGAGCCCGGTGAATTCCGCCACCTCACGCCCAAAGAAGTGAACCAGCTTCGCAAGTCGCTCGAGACGCCGTTCAAGCCGCGTCCCGTCAAGACCAAGCGCATGGACGATCGTCCTACGCGTGCCCCCCGTGTGGATGCTGCACGCTTCGTCAAAGGCCGCCGCGGCAAGCCCAGTGCGGATGCACCGGCTCCCGCACCCTTTGTGCGCCGCGCAACTGCCGGAGACGCACGCCCCAGCGCCGCACCACGTCGCGAGTACAAGCCTCGCGAAGAGGGTGGAGAGACCCGCACGTTCAATCGTCCGCGCGGGCCTGAGTTTGGCCGTGATACGGTTCGACGCGATGAAGGCTTCGCCGCCAAGCGTCCTTACGTGCGCAAGCCCGCAGGAGAGTTTGGCGCACGGCCTGCGGCAGGCGGTTTTGAAGATCGCCCGAAACGCCCGTACTCCAAGCCCGCTGGCAGCTTCGACCGCAAGCCCGCAGGTGATTTCGCCAAGCGTGACGGCGGACGCCCCGGCGGCTATGCCAAGCGCGAGGGAGGCTACACCAAGCGCCCTGCCGCCCCTCGTGAAGAGGGATTCGACGCTCCGGCAAAGCGCGACACCAGCAAGACAGGTGGCTTTGGATTTGCCAAGTTCAACAAACCGAAGTTCGTGAAGCCGAGCAAGCATCGCGACCTTGGCAGCGACAAGACCGAGGGCTTCGCACCCAAGCCGTTTGGCGAGAGAAAGCCGTTCGGCGACCGTCCGTACTCGAAGCCTTCCGGTGACCGTCCGTATTCCCGGCCCGCCGGGGATCGTCCCTTCACCAAGAAGCCCTATGGCGCATCAGGAGACCGCAAGTTCTCCAAGGGGCCCGGCAAGCCCGGTCCTTCGGCATCACGTGGCGGAGATTTCGCGCCGCGCAGCGACTTCAAGCCACGCAGTGGTGGCGATTTCAAACCCCGCAGTGGAGCGAGTGATTTCAAGCGCCCTTCCGGTGACTTCAAGCCTCGTTCGGGTGGCAGCTTTGGCAAGAGCTTTGGCGCAGGACGCAGCAGTTCCGGCCCCTCGCGCGGACCGGGCTTCGGCCCCAAGCGCACGGGCTCCGGCGCTCCTCCTCGCGGAGGACGTCCTACGGGTTCCGCTCGTCCGGGCCGTCCCTCAGGACCGCCGCGCAAGCGCCGGGATGAGGAGTAAGATAAATGGTTCCCAGCATCGAGGCATGTCATGGGTAAGTTTGCGGAGATGGTGCCAGAGCGCGTACGCGCTCTGGCCTCCTACGTACCAGGCAAGCCGATTCAGCAGGCAGAAGCTGAGTTCGGCGTGAAGATGATCAAGCTCGGCTCCAACGAAAATCCTTTTGGCCCATCTCCTCTCGCACTGCGGGCCATGGAGACGGCTTCCAAGTCCGTCAATCTTTATCCCGACAACGATATGGTCGCATTGCGGGAGCGTCTTGCCGCGCATCACGGCGTCTCGCCTAACCAACTCATCGTCACGGCAGGTTCCACCAATCTGCTGGATATCGTCGCGCGCACACTGCTCGCGCCCGGCCTCAACGCCGTTACCAGCGAGCGCTCGTTCATCATCTACCCCATCGTCACGCGCTCCGCTGGAGCCGAATTGCGACAGGTGCCCACCCGCGACGACGGCTTTGATCTCGATGCCATCTCTGACGCGATCGACTCCGACACGCGCCTCGTCTTCATCGCCAATCCCAACAATCCCACAGGAACCCTCATCCCTGCTCGCGAGATGGATCGCTTCCTCGACCGACTCCCGGAGAAGGTTGTGGTGGCGCTCGATGAGGCCTATTACGATTACGCCGAGTGGATTGCTCGCGAACGCGGCGTCGATTACTCGCATGCCATGGACTACGTTCGCCACGAGCGCAGCGTGCTCGTGCTGCGTACCTTCTCAAAGGCTTTTGGACTCGCCGCTATGCGCGTTGGCTACGGCCTCGGTCCGGCAGAGCTCATCAGCTATCTCACCCGCCTCAAGACTGCGTTTATCGTGAACGGTCTCGGCGAGGCCGGAGCGCTCGCCGCCCTCGACGACCGCGAACACTATGAGAAATCCATGCGCAACAACTCGGCGCAGCTTGCGGTGCTTACCCGCCAGCTTCGCGAACTTGGCTACGCTCCGGTAGAGAGCTGGGCCAACTTCCTCTACATTGAAACCGGAGAAGATGCCTCTGCTCTTGGCCGACGTTTGCAGATGAACGGCGTCATCGTTCGCCCACTCACCGGAGCATGGGGTGCGCGCACCGCGATCCGCGTCAGCGTCGGCACGCCCGAGGAGAACCGCAAATTCATTGAGGCTCTGAAGCACGCCACGCAGGGAGCCCACGCAGGATAAGAATTTCCAACAGCAAAGGCCACCCGCGCTGGGTGGCCTTTGTATTTCTACCCACTGTGAACGCTTACGCCGTGAGCAGTCGCGCTCCATCGGCAGTCACCATCAGGGTGTGCTCGTAGTGCGCCGCGTAAGAGTGGTCGCGTGTGCGGATGGTCCAGCCATCTTTCATCGTCACCGTTCGGGAAGTTCCCATGGCAATAATCGGCTCGATGGTGAAGACCAATCCCTCGGTGAGCACGTCAGAGCAGCTGCGGTCGTACTCGTTGGGAATAAGCGGGGCCTCATGAATCGTGCGCCCAATGCCATGGCCGGTCAGGTCGCGCACCACGGCGAACCCGGCAGCGTGCACCGTCTTCTGAATCTCGCGGCCAATGTCGAAGACCCGCGCACCGGGACGTACCGCTCCGAGGCCCGCATGAAATGCACTCTGGGCGCAGTCGATCAGGTGCTGCCGCTCCGGCTTGATCTCGCCCACGCCAATGGTCTCGCAGCAGTCGCCCATGTAGCCGCCTACCTCAACTGTAACGTCGAGCTTCACCAGGTCGCCATCGGCCAGCTTCCGTGCGCCGGGAATGCCATGCACAATCTCATCGTTCACGCTGATGCAGCTATATCCCGGAAAGCCATACACCAGCTTTGGCGCTGACTTTCCGCCGAAGCTGCGCATCACCGCTGCGCCCTCTTCGTCCAGCTCGCGGGTGGTAATGCCGGAACGAACGGCTGCTTTCATGGCCTCTAGCACGGCGCGCGTAACCTTGCCAGCCAGCTCCATTCCCTCAAGCTCTTCGGGAG
>Ga0181537_10004639_pt1 | contig 11356 bp, 15 predicted proteins | sample PEATcosm2014_Bin_39_FD_119765 | JGI IMG/M metagenome (GOLD analysis project Ga0181537, IMG submission 119765) | Peatland microbial communities from MTU Mesocosm Facility, Houghton, MI, USA - PEATcosm2014_Bin23_10_metaG | ecosystem: Environmental > Terrestrial > Soil > Wetlands > Peat | place... | reverse complement strand
GCTCTGTCCTTCTACACAAACGGTTCGAGCTTGGCGAGGATGGTCGGTAGATATTCCGCGACCGTCGGATGAATATGCATGGCGCGTTGGATGACCGTGTACGGCGCCTTGGCGTACATCATGTCCAGCAGGACGTGAATCACTTCGTCGCCTCCGACTCCAAGAATGGCAGCACCCAGAATTTGTCTCGTTTCTCTATCGGTGCAGATTTTGATGAAACCCTGGGTCTCACCTTTTTCGTAGGCTCGGCTCACTTGACTCATCGGATATTTCGCAGCCAGGGCACGTCGCCCGGATTTCCGCATGTCTGCGTCTGTCATGCCGCAACGCCCCAGCGGCGGGTCGATATATAGAGCATAGGCTTGGATCCGGTCGGAAACCCGGCGATGGTCTCCGTTAAAGAGATTGTCCGCAACGATCTCGTAGTCGTTATAGGAAGTATGCGTGAAGGCGCCGCGGCCGTTGCAGTCCCCCAGCGCCCAGATGCCCGGCACGTTGGTTTGGAGTTGATCGTCGACGATGATGTAGCCGCGTTGGTCCGTCGTGACCCCGGCCCGTTCGAGACCCAGGTCGCTTGTGTTGGGGACACGCCCGACTGCTAGAAGCACGTGCGTGCCTGCCACTTCCTTCGGGTCTTCGCTGCATTCCATGCGGACGGAGACTCCGCCATCGCGTTTCGCCAGCGAGATACATTCCGCGTTCAGCCGGATGTGTATGCCCTCAGCCTCCAGGATTTCGCGCACAGTTTGGGAGACGTCCTCGTCCTCCCGTCCAATCAGGCGCGGTCCCATTTCCACAATCGTAACTTCGCTCCCGAGCCGACGATAGATCTGAGCGAACTCCAGCCCAACATAACTTCCGCCGACGATTACGAGATGCTCGGGCAAGAAATCGATGTCCATCATCGATGAGTTGGTGAGGAATGGTACGTCATGAACCCCCGGCATGTCGGGGATACGGGCCCGCCCGCCAACGTTGATATAGATCTTGTCGGCTTGCAGAACTTCATCGTTGACGATGACAGTATTCGAGGACTGAAAGCGGGCTTGGCCCTGTATGACCGTACAATTTGTCGTCCCTCGGAGCCATTTCTCCACTCCCTTGTTTGACCGCGCGGAGGCTGCATCTTTGCGGGCTTTCACCCGCTTAATATCGACCTGCAGATCGCCAGTGGCGAAACCATATTCCGCTCCTCGGCGGGCAACATGGATCGCATAGGCACTCGCCACGAGCGTCTTTGTCGGGATGCATCCCGTATTCACGCAGGTGCCGCCAAATTTATGGCGTTCGATAATCGCTACGCTTTTTCCGGCACCCGCAAACCTAGTCGCGAGGGAAGGCCCTGCCTGTCCCGTCCCGATAATGATTGCGTCGAAGTGCTTCATCGTAGTGGTCAACGTGCCTCCTCGACGTGGAGCTTTCCGTCCTGGGCCGCGTCTTCGGGGGTTTTGCCGTCCTGACGCGCGACAATGTAGGCGGCGTACCAGCCCGACCAGTGGTGCTTCGGAGCCGTAGGTTCGTATTCGCTGTGGTGCTTCTCAGCCTCTAGCAGGAACCCGGTCAGCGTCGCGACATCCAAATTACTCAACCCTCGGCCAGGCAGACGCGTCGTAACTTCCTGATACAGCCATCCATTGCCGTCGGGATCACGAAACGTGGCGAACGAGTTGTAGCTGGCATGCTCGGGTGCTGGCCCGCTGACGCGACCGCTGCCGTCGCTGCGGAACTGAGCCCCCGGCGTTCCGGGGTGGAATACGTCACTCACCTCAATCCCGCGTGCGACAAGATCTTTGCGCGCCGCCTCAACATCGGAGACGATCAGGTAGAGGCCTTGGGCCGAGCCGGGCACAGCGGATGTCATCTTGGTGCCGAACTGCACCGAGCACCCGGAGCCCGGCGGCGTGAACTGGACAATCCGGAAGCCGTTATCGAATGGGAAATCTGCATCGAGCCGCCATCCCAGCTTCTTGTAAAACTCTTTCGCACGGTCGTAATCCGCGACGGGGATGACGATGACTTCCAGTTTCACATCCATGACCGTTACTCCTTATCTACACCTGTCTTTTAGATAGTTTGTTCACCGCGTCGAGGTGCAACTCAGGCCGCGCCCTTTTCTCTCGCCTCTCTGTTCCGGGCTTCAATGGCCTTGACAGAGTTAACAAACGCCTTTTCCAAAACGCCCTTGCCGATGGTCCCGACGACTAAGCCGAGCAGCCATCCCTTGAGGTTTTTGCCCTCGCGTACGACCACCACGTCAATGTCGGTCAGGCCGTCGGGCCGGCGCTTAAAGGTGTAGGAATGACTCGACGCGCCTCCCCACGTGTTGGAATCGGTGGTTGTGAGGACGACGTGGTTGGGATCGGACCAGTCGTAGTGCAGGCGTTCCCAGATTCCGCTGGAACCTTCCGTGACGTCGGCTTCTGACGGGCCGCGGCTATGCACCTTGAGGTACTCGTCAGTGCTGTTGCCAAAGAGCTTCGCGCGGCCTGGCCCGAAATCGGTGAGCCCGGCGATGTACTGTTCGGGCGTCAAGGTGGTTGTCTGATGCAGGTGGATTGTGGACATGCGTTCTCCTCGTCGTCGGGTTTGGCGTTAGTCAATTGAGCGGCCTTGGCGGAGGCGACCCTTCAATGCCCGTGTAAATCGGTAATCAACCTGAACCCTCGAACATCGAGTTTCCCATCCAGAAGGGTAGCGGCGTCCGCGATGAAACGTCGGAGGACCGGATTCTCCCGATGTCGGTTGAAATGTTTTTGCGCTTCGTAGCGCTCGTAAATGAACCACGATGCAGGATCTGCGGTGGAGCGGTGCAAATCATAGATCATCACCCCGCTATCGGAACGAGACGCTAGAACAAGCTCCTCGAGCCGGCCCGCAAGCTCTTCTTCCTTTCCAGTTCTGCTGCGTAGAAACACAGCGTTAGCGATGCGCTCTGTCATGTTCGTTTTCCCTCATGAGTTATTACGGTCGATACTGCTCACACTGGCTTCTTCGGCTAGGCGGCGACGAACTGCTGTCCGCCGTCGATGTCATAGGTTGCGCCCGTGACGGCGGTGTTGGTCATGATATGTACGGCGAGCGCGGCCACGTCAGCCGGCCCAACGACGCGTCGGATGGGAAGCGTGGTGCGAAGCTGGTTGCGACGTTTTTCAAGCTGATCGCCCAGCAGTTCGGCGGACAAAGGCGTATCCACGAATCCTGCGGCGATGAGGTTGACCCGCACCGGCGCGATTTCAAGCGCCAGGTTAGCGGTGAGGCTTGAAAGCGCGGCGGTGACTGCGCCAGCGATGCTCATGCCGAGCGCTGGGCGTCGACCGCCAGTGCCGCCCATGAAGATCAGTGCTCCTCCCGGTCTCACTTTGCTGGAAGCGCTGCGGGCGACGTAAAGCGCTTGTAACAGGTGCTCACCAATAAGATCGCGAATCTTCGCGAAGTCCATATCGGCGAGGCGTCCGTAGTACGGTCGGCCGGCGGTCACCATCACATGGTCAATCATGGGCAGGTCACGAAAGAACCGCTCGATCGCAACAGGGTCCGAGGCGTCGAAGGCTGCTGTGCTCAGCGCATCAACTTCGCTCGCCGCCCGCTTGAGGCGTTCAGGGTTGCGGGCGGCAAGAATCACCTTTGCCCCCTCCGCGCGGGCGCGTCGCGCAGTCTCAAACCCGATGCCGGCGCTTCCGCCGATTACGACCACGGTTTGCCCCAGGAGTTCCGGTTCCCGCTGGATATGAGAGGCAGTGACTGCATTGCTCATAATTCCTCCGATCAACCTGACGCCAATTAGGCCAGAATCGCGACGACGAATCTATTGGACGAACGTATCGATTTGCCACCAAATTATAGATTCGACATATGGCGCAGAGTAGCGCGTAATTTATTCCACGGATCCCGATACCAAGGTATTGCCGATACCATCGTCCAATTGATTCGCCGGAATATCTCGGGTGTAATCCATCCATCGCAGCCGATTCGGTCGACGAGCGACATCGCAAAAACTGTCAGGAGAAAAACGATGAGTATTATCGATAAGGCGCTAGAAGCAAATCGCAACTACGCAAAAAACTACAATCCAGCGCTGGGGAAACATCCCGCCCCCAAAATCGTAGTTGTAACCTGCATGGATCCACGGCTCTCAGACCTGCCAGCAATATTGGGTCTGCCGCAGGCCGATATCGACGTTATCCGAACCGGCGGACCGGCGGTAACGGAAGATGTTCTCGGGGAAATTGTTGTTTCCAACCGCATCCGGAAGCACAGAGATACTGCTTCTCAACCACACCGGCTGCGGGTTCACGACCTTCACAGATGAGGATCTGAACGCGAAGCTGAGCGCTTCTACCGGTGATGCGTCGCCCGCTCCGATGCGCTTCTTTTCGTATAAGGACCCCGAGGAAAATACCCGGGAGCAGATCAAAAAAGTCAGGGCGCATCCCTGGATTTCCAAAGATGTCCCCGTTCGCGGTTTCATTTTTGATGTGGACACCGGCAGATTGAGCGAAGTCAAACTACTCGAAAACGAGCGCGCTGCCTGATCGGAGCTCAAACTAAATGTAGCGCGGGCAGGCACAGCGCTCCAGCCAAAGTTTTAAAGGAAGGATGGCAAGAATATGCCGGAAGCGACCTGGAAACCTCACGAGAAGCACGGAGAGCTGACCACGCAGAGCGACTTGCCCGACAGCGTTTATGCGTTTCCGAAGCAGCGTAAAGAACCACTGACTGACGCGCAACATGTGCGCAACGCGGTGGCGCGTTTCGATCAAGTCATCGACGTCTCCGATGCCGAACGTGCTTTGGCGTTCGCGAACATTGAGAAAGCTGCAAAGTACTACGGCGTTGACCTCGCGGAAACGTCGTGGCACGACCTGGGCATTCATCCTCAAAAGAATAGAAAAGAGGCTGCTGCCAAAGGCGCCGTGACACGCAAACGCCGAGTGCAGAGCTAAGAATCCATTGGTCTAAACTTTATTTGATCTAAGCTTTGTTCGTGAACTGTTCGCGCACCGTACAAGGACATGAAATATGAGCAGTTAACGGATAAACGGCCTTATCGGACAACGGTGGCAAACGATACCAAAGTATCGCGATACCTTGGTCCAATTGTTTTGTTTTGTCTCGTCAGGTTTTAATCGCATGAAGGTACGAAGACGAAAGAATCAGAATCAGCAGATGAGCACTGTTTATCGAGATTTGAGCCGACAATGAGCAGCGTACAAATCGAACAGAAGAGCTATGAGATGCCCCCGCGAGAGGGAATCAGCATCGCGCAGTTTCTCACCGTCGCCGACATCGAGCGATCGGCTCGCTACTACGAAAAGGTCTTCGGCGCTCGCATTCTAAGCCTGGGTGACGGCAACGCGCCTGGGTACCTTCAGCTTGCGAATATCTGGATGATTCTGAACGTTGGGGGCGGGCCAACCCCGGATAAGCCGACGGTAACGCTCAGCCTCCCCGACCCGAATCACATCAACAGCTTTATGAATTTCCGCGTTGCGGATATTCAAGCGTGCTACAAATTATGGAAAAGTCGAGGAGCCGAGTTCATCACGGTGCCGATTCCCAAATACGGCGAGATACGCTGCTACATCCGCGATCCTGACGGCTATATCATCGAAGTCGGACAGAGCACCACCGTCACCTACGGTTAACGCTCGGGCCCGGACGGGATGCGGATTTAATCTTCAAAAATAACTTTGTAGCCTGTTGGAGCAAAAGCATGTCAAGCAACAGAGCAGAAAGCGCCCTTGAATCGCCGCTCACGTCGAATCCTCTTGATGTCATTCCGGACGAAATACCATTCGATGTGCCTTATGGCCGCCCCATATCACTCGAGCAAGCCCAAGCGGTTATTCAAACAGCCGTGGCAGAGGCCAGGAAGCGGGATTGGAAAATGAACATAGCGGTAGCCGATTCCGGCGGTAACTTGGTTGCCTTCCAACGTATGGACAGCGCGATGCTCGCTTCCATTCAGATCGCTCAACACAAGGCGCGAGCAGCCGTCACCTTCTGGCGACCGACGAAGGTCTTTGAGGATGGTATCCAGCTTATGCATCTCAACTATCTGCTCGCCTTCGATGGGGTCATTGCCTCTCGAGGCGGTATTCCATTGATCGACCAGGGCGATATTATCGGCGCCATCGGTTGTTCCGGAGGCACGGATTCTCAGGACGAAGTCGTGAGCAAGGCGGGGGCGGCAGTCATTAACAAACTCCCGGCAAGGATCAAGTGACCTTGCCGAGATACGAGGGAGGCGCATTAAATTTCAGATTGTAGATTTCAGAGATTTCAGATTGCAGACTTGTGGACGAAACGCAGCGGGTTTAAAATCTGCAATCTAAAATCTACAATCAGCTAGGGCTAACTGGGGTCCCCACGCCGGATCTTAATCTCAAGTCCCTTCAAACGTTGCCCGGGGCTGGCAGGGTCAGGACATTCCGCGCGTTACGTGCGCTGAAAGTGCAGCACACGAGCGAGCCATTCATGAGATGACTTCGCCTAGGGTTTGTATCCGTCCGCCATCCACTTTGCGAATACCTCAATGCGAGCCTGTGGCCAAGGACCTTCCCCTATTGGGGGAGGCGGCGGCATTACCGCGCCACCGATTCCCCGAATGCGGTCGTAAATGGCAGCCGCGTGCGTCTTGACGTCATCATAACTTCCCAGGTTGAACGTTTTGCTCATGCCTCGAATGTCTCGCTTGGATTATACGTATGCGGCGCCCGTGTCTCGTGACTCTAAACCGGAATGCCACTGTTCATCACTTCATTCAGCCGTCTGGCTAAATCGTAGTGTACGACTCGTCACGTCTCGCTGTTTGCAAAACATTCCGATAGACTTTCGAAGCACGCCCGCGAGGATCGATTTTGAACGCCTCCCATCCTCAACAAATATCCTCACTCAAGCCAAAAGCCGGCTTGAATGGCCCACCGTCGGCGTCGGGAATCGCGTTGCGCGCCGGCCCTAGCGCGCGATTTGGCCCAGGTAATATCCGAGCCGATTTTCCACGTCCCCCGGTTTGTGGAAGCCGAGCGCCAACAGCTCTCCGATCCCCTCCTGCACCGCGGGTCGACCGGTCGACTGAGCGAAGCAATGCACGCATCCCACCCGGCGCCGAACACTTGATACGAAGGTATTGTCGATACTATCGTCCAATTGCTTTACTCCTTCACGTCTGGCCTAATTGCAATCGTTCCAGACGCACCTTGATTGGGCTTAGGGAAATTTTTGTTGTGAAAGGAAGCGCCATGTCAAAACTTGTGACGAAATCAGTGGGGCAACAACAACAACAGAAGATAGAAACACGCACCTCCGTGCAACGCATCGCCGGCTATACCATGGTTGCGACAGGTGTCGCAGTGCTCGCCGTCCTCGGCGCCGCGGCCCTTTTCGCGCAAGGCCAACACAAGGACAACGACAAATACTCGCTCAAATCGCCGAGCGGAATCGCCTTCTCCGACTTCAGGGGATACGAGGACTGGTCGGTGGTCTCTTCCGCCCGGACCGACGAAATACTGAAGGTCATCGTCGCCAATCCGCAGATGATCAAGGCGTTCAAGGCCGGCGTTCCGGTTAACGGCCAGACTTTCCCGGATGGCTCCAGGATCGCGAAGCTCCAGTGGAAGCTGAAGAAGAGTACGGAGGCCCCTTTCGTCGTGGAGGTGCCGGACGTCTATTCCCAGGTCTTCGTCATGGAAAAAGACAGCCAGAGATTTTCGAAAAGCGGCGGATGGGGATACGCGGTGTTCAACTACGATGCCGCATCGGACACGTTCGCGGCCGATGCCAAAAGTCTCTCAGACTGCGGTTTCGCCTGCCATACGCCGGTGAAGGCGAAGGACTACATCTTCCACCCGTACCAGAAGCGTTGAATCGGGCCGGGCCTCGCCATCACGTAACCCGCGCGGGGAGGTTAAGAGGACTCGGACGGTGCCCCACTCTAACGTCGCGTTCGTTCGATCTGCCGGCACCGATCTGCCGTTTGCCAGATTGATTCGGAGTTAGCTGGTTTGCTAAGGTCGTCGTCATGTCCGAGCAGGTCACGTCCGAGCGTTCCCCCGAACAGATACATGACCAGATACGCGAATTGCTCGACTCCCTTTATCGCGTGGATTCGGGACGAATCCTGGCAACTCTCATCCGCTTGCTCGGTGATTTTGATCTTGCCGAGGAGGCAATGCACGAGGCCTTTGCGGCGGCGCTGAGTCTGTGGCCGACCAGTGGAGTGCCCGGCAACCCGCGACCATGGCTGATTTCGACGGCCCGATTCAAAGCCATTGATACTGTGCGTCGACGGGCAAGATTTGATGCGTCTCAAGACGAGCTCGCGCGACATCTCGAAACACAATGGAGTTCGTCGGAAGGGTCCAATCAAGAGAACAGCAATGAGGAAAGTCTTGAAGACGACCGGCTGCGCCTGATTTTTACCTGCTGTCATCCATCTCTGGCGCCGGAAGCGCACGTTGCGCTCACCTTGCGTGAGGTATGCGGGCTGACCACCGAGGCGATAGCAAAGGCCTTCCTCACCTCTCCGCGTACGCTGGCGCAGCGCATTGTGCGTGCCAAGGCAAAGATCCGAGAGACACCGATTCCGTACGAAGTGCCGACGGCGCAGGAATTGCCTCAGCGACTGGGCGCGGTGCTTCAGGTCATCTATCTCGTCTTTAACGAGGGCTACTCTGCTGCGGAGGGAGCGGAGGTAACGCGGGCTGAGCTGACGGGCGAGGCGATTCGACTGGGCCGCTTGCTGGTCGAACTCAAGCTGATCGAGCTCCGGCCAGAGCCGGAAGTCATGAGTTCAGAAATAATGGGACTGCTTTCCCTGATGTTGCTGCAGGAATCCCGTCGCGCCGCGAGAACCTCTCCGACCGGAGAGCTGATTTTGCTGGAGAATCAGGACCGCGCGCTCTGGAACAAAGAGCAGATCGCGGAGGGAGCGGCGTTGCTGGAGAAAGCCCTGAAATACCAGCAGAAATCCCGCCGCTTCGGCTCTTACACACTGCAGGCTGCGATTGCGGCCGTTCACGCGGAGGCGGAATCGGTCGCTGCGACCGACTGGCGGCAGATTGTTGCGCTTTATGATCAATTGCTACGAATTCAGCCTTCGCCAGTTGTACGGCTCAATCGTGCCGTGGCCATTGCAAAGCGCGATGGTCCAGAGGCCGGTCTGGCGCATATCGACGCGGTGTTGGAACATGGCGAATTGGCAAATTATTACCTCGCGCATTCCGCCCGTGCGGATATGTACCGAAGGCTCGGCAGGACAGCCGAGGCTCGTGCTTCCTATGAGAAGGCGCTGGCGCTGACCCATCAGGAACCAGAGCGGCAATTCCTGCAAGAGCGGATTCGCCACTTGAAATAAGAACAACGGAGTAGCTGTCGATTTTCAGAAAACCGAGGGGACAACGTTTCCCCAATTTGTCGACGAATACATACTCATGAATGCACAAAGCCCCTTTTTCTCGGATCTCGCGCTCTTTGCGAGAAGTTCATCGGTCACAGACCGCGTGCGCCGGATCGCATGATAAGCTCTCCGCGAAAAACCAGTCGAGGTTCATCGTGCCCGCTCGTCGAAAACCGCGACGAGGGGGCGGCCTCTCCGTGGTGATCCAATCAAAATCAAGAATCGGACGGTTTGAGCCGGCCCCCCGTAAGAAGAAAAATTTCTTGGACGAGTTGTCGATTCCGGTCGGGCCGTTCGACTATATCGTGAAGGCGGGGCAACCGGCCGGCCCGAGCCGTTACAGGAACAAACCCGAAAACAAGCCACCCAACCATCGCTCAACCCAAAGGAGATTTCGCAATGCGATTCATGGTCATGGTCAAAGCAACCCCAGAGTCAGAAAAAGAAGGCGCCCTCCCCGATCCGCAGCTGCTGCTCGAGATGGGCAAGTACAACGAAGAGCTCAGCAAGGCTGGCGTCCTGCTCGCCCTCGATGGCCTCCATCCCAGCTCCAAAGGCGCACGCATCAAATTCTCCGGCAATTCTCGTACCGTCATCGACGGCCCCTTCACCGAGGCCAAGGAGCTCATCGCCGGCTTCTCGATCTTGCAGGTAAAGTCCCTCGCTGAGGCCATCGAGTGGGTCAAGCGTGGCCCCAACTGCAACCCCGGCGGCGACTACGAAGTCGAAATTCGCCAGATCTTTGAGATGGAAGAATTCGCACCCATCCTGTCCGACGAGCAGATCCAGCACAAAGTAGCGAAACGAGCTCAGCTGCCAAATCAGACCGCGAACAAATAGCCGCACTTGCATCCACGGGCCGGGTGGCCCAAAACAACGCGGTTTTCGTTGTGTGGGAATTTGGAGTCGTTTCTGATTTAGCGAAACTGAGCTGAGTCATGCTGGATCCCCACGCAAGCCAACCCCGGGCTTGCATGGGCCACCCAGCGAATCTGGCTCATCACAAACCGGGCTCATTAAACCGGGGACGCCCGTAAATGAAGCAAAATCAGATGGCGCTGAAACTCGGCTGCTTCACTCTCTTTTTATAAGGATTGAATCCCCACTCCCGGCAGGCTATTCTCTACCATTCTCGGGGAGAACCTTACCATGCGTTGCAACTTCGTTCTGCGCACTTTTTGCTTCTTTTTTTCCGGCCTGCTGTTTCTTCCATCCTGCCCGGCCCAAACTCCGCCGGAGAGCAAATTTTTCTCCACCATCGCGGAGGAACGTTTCTCCACCTACCAGATGAAGGGGAATGGCGATCTCTGGCCCTCATGCTGGGCAGATGACAACAACCTGTATGCAGCCAATGGGGATGGCACTGGCTTTGGCAAGGCTTACACCGACATGGCGGTAAGTCGCATTATCGGCATGCCGAGAGCGTTGACCGGCACCACGATCGCGACCAATGTCGGCACGAACTGGAGCGGCGATGTCTATACCCGCAAACCGACGGGTATGCTTTGCAGGGGGGGAGCTATCTATCTCGCGTTTCAAAATCTGAATGAATCCACCTTCGATGACGCGCCGGCTGCCTCGATCGCCAAATCCGTCGATAACGGAGTCACCTGGACCTGGGATACAAACGCGCCGATGTTCGGCACGCCCAGCAACGCCGCGAGCCCAAAAGCCTACAAGTTCACCACTATCTTCTTCCTCGATTATGGCAAAGACTCCGCGAACGCGATCGATGGTTACGTCTATGCCTACGGTCTCGACAACAACTGGCGTTCTCAGGAGACGATGTTCCTCGGCCGCGTGCCTGCCGATAAGGTGCAGGCGCGAAAGGCCTGGGAGTTTTATGCGGGCACAAATGTCGATGGAGCGCCCGTCTGGACCACGGATATCACCCAGAAAATGCCCGTGCTCACCGACACGCGCCTGCTCTATCCCGTCATGTTCGGACCGGATTGCCCG
>Ga0181537_10004638_pt1 | contig 11358 bp, 11 predicted proteins | sample PEATcosm2014_Bin_39_FD_119765 | JGI IMG/M metagenome (GOLD analysis project Ga0181537, IMG submission 119765) | Peatland microbial communities from MTU Mesocosm Facility, Houghton, MI, USA - PEATcosm2014_Bin23_10_metaG | ecosystem: Environmental > Terrestrial > Soil > Wetlands > Peat | place... | reverse complement strand
TACTTGTCGACTCGTTTTGCTATGGTGCGGGCCATCGAGGGCGCGCGAGGCGGCAACGAAAGTGAGACCAGTGCAGATGGCGCGCAAAGCCGCGCCTCACAGCCGCAGCCAGGCTCACGGCTGGAGCATCGAGGACGCTCTGGAGCTCTATAGCGTGCCCTCCTGGGGACTGGGCTACTTCGCCATCAACGTGGCCGGCCACGTGGTGGTGCGCCCCGACACCACGGCGGCGCACGAGATCGACCTGCTGGAGGTGGTGCAGGGTCTGCAGGAGCGCGACCTGACGGCGCCGGTGGTGATCCGCTTTTCCGACATCCTGGCGCATCGCCTGCGCCACCTGCATGCGGCTTTCGCCCGGGCGATCGCCGAGAACGACTATCGCAACCGCTACACCGCGGTGTATCCGATCAAGGTCAATCAGCAGCGCCTGGTAGTCGAGGAAGTGTTCCGCTACGGCAAGGAGTTCGGCTTCGGACTGGAGGCCGGCTCCAAGCCCGAGCTGCTGGCGGTGATGGCGATGACCGAGGGCGCGGACGACCGGCCGATCATCTGCAACGGCTTCAAGGACTCGAGCTACATCGAGGCGGTGATCCTCGCCACCAAGCTCGGCCGCACCATCATCCCGGTGATCGAGAACTTCTCCGAGCTGGAACTGGTGCTCAGCTACGCCGACATCTACGGCGTGCGGCCCAAGCTCGGCGTGCGGGTGAAGCTGGCCACCGAAGGCTCCGGGCGCTGGCGCGATTCGGCCGGGGACAAGTCGAAATTCGGATTGTTCATCACCGAGATACTCGAGATGATCGCGATCCTGAGGGGCCGCGACATGCTCGATTGCCTGAAGCTGGTGCACTGCCATCCGGGCAGCCAGCTGCAGGACATCCGCCGCGTCAAGGACGCGATCAACGAGCTGGCCCACGTGTATGCGGAACTGCGGCTGATGGGCGCAGGGCTCGAGTACATCGATGTCGGCGGCGGCCTTGGCATCGACTACGACGGCAGCGGCACCAACTATCCATCGTCGATGAACTACACGCTGAACGAGTACGCCAACGACGTGGTGTATCGCGTCGCCAGCGTCTGCAATGCGCGCGGCATCCCGCACCCGCTGATCATCAGCGAATCCGGGCGCGCCATCGCCGCGCACCACAGCGTGCTGATCTTCAATGTGCTGGGCCGCTCGGCGCTCGACCGGTTCCGGGTCGACGGCCAGGACGCGGATGAATTCGGCGGCGAGAAGGCCTTGCCGCAGCCGGTGCGCGACCTGCTGGACGCGTATCGTAATATCGACGAGCGCCGGCTGGTGGAGTGCTATCACGACGCACTCACGGCCCGCGAGCAGGTGCTGCAGATGTTCAATCTCGGCCTGCTATCGCTGGAATTCCGCGGCCTGACCGAGCGGCTGTACTGGGCCAGCTGCGCGCGCATTCGCGACGTATGCCGGCGGCTGGGACGCTTTCCCGAGGAGCTCGAGGATCTGGAGAACGTGCTGTCGGATACCTATTTCTGCAACTTCTCGATCTTCCAGTCGCTGCCCGACAGCTGGGCCATCGACCAGCTGTTCCCGATCATGCCGATCCACCGCCTGGCCGAGCTGCCCTCGCGCAAGGCGGTGCTGGCGGACATCACCTGCGACTCCGACGGCAAGGTCGACCGCTTCGTCGGCCCGCGCGACGTCAAGCGCACGCTGGAACTGCACGAGCCGATCGCCGGAGAGGACTACTACCTCGGCGCCTTCCTGGTCGGTGCCTACCAGGAGACCCTCGGCGACCTGCACAATCTGTTCGGCGACACCAACGTGGTGCACATCAAGCTGCACGACGAGGGCGGCTGGTGGATCGAGGAGATCGTCAAGGGCGATACCGCCAACCGGGTGCTCGAGTACATGGAATATGACGTCGCCGAACTGTCGCCGGCGCTGACGCGCGACTGCGAGCGCGCGGTGCGCGAGGGCCGCCTGACGGTGTCCGAGAGCCAGGCGCTGAAGCGCTTCTACGAGAATGAGCTCAACGGCTACGCGTACCTGGAGCCCTAGCGGCGCGGGTCACCACATGTCCTTCAGCCGCGCCGTCACATCCAGCGTCGACGGCTGCCCTGCCGCCAGCAGTGAGTCACCGAGTTGCGCGCCGTGGAAGGCGGCCGGCTCCATGGTCTTGAGCACCTTGTCGCTGATGAAGCGGCTGCGGCCGCCGTAGACATGCGCATCGCCGGTCCTGGGCTGCTGGGTCAGCGGGAATTTCAGCGGCACGCACAGCTGCAGCTCGTTGCGCGCACGGGTCATCGCGACATACAGCAGGCGCCGCTCCTCGTCGATCAGCTCGGTGCGGCCGGTGGCGAATTCCGACGGGAAGCTGCCGTCCACCACATTGAGCACGAACACCGTGTCCCATTCCATGCCCTTGGCCGAGTGCACCGTGGACAGCACCAGGTAGTCCTCGTCGAGGGTGGGTGTGCCGGCCAGGTCGCTGGTGGCGTTCGGCGGATCGAGTGTCAGCTCGGTGATGAAGCGTTCGCGCGAGGGGTACTGGCCGGCGAGCTGCTCGAGCTGGTCGAGATCGCCGATGCGGGTGTGGACCTGCTCGTAGATGCGCTCCAGGTGCGGTTTGTACCAGTCGCGCACCTGGCGCACCTGGCCCGGCCACGGCCGCTGCGGCTCAGTCAGCTCCTGCAGCAGCGCTTGCAGCTTGGCAAACGCGGCGGCCATCGGCTGCGGCGGCACGAAACCCTGCAGCGCCGCGACGCGTCCGTCCTGGGCCTGCAGCAGCTCGACGCACTTGCGTGCGTTGACCGGCCCCATGCCCGGCAGCAGCTGCAGCACGCGGAACGCCGCCAGCGAGTTGCGCAGGTTGTCCGCCCAGCGCAGCAGCGCCAGCATGTCCTTGATGTGCGCGGCCTCGAGGAATTTCAGCCCGCCGTATTTCACGAATGGAATCTTGCGCCGCGCCAGTTCCAGCTCGAGCGCGTCGCTGGCGCTGGCATTGCGAAACAGCACCGCCTGGCGCCTGAGCGGCACGCCGGCTTCGCGCCGCTTGAGAATCTGGCCGCAGACGTACTCGGCCTGGCCGCTGAGGTCGTCCACGGTCACGTACAGCGGCCGTGCGCCGGCGCCGCGCGTCGACAGCAGGTGCTTGCGATGCTGGCGCGGGGCCTCGGCCATGAGCGCGTTGGAGGCGTCGAGCAGGCCCTGGGTGGAGCGGTAGTTCTGCGCCAGTGTGACGGTCTCGGCGCGCGGCCGGTAGTGATCCGGGAATTTCAGGATGTTCTCGACCGCGGCGGCGCGAAACGAATAAATCGCCTGGGCGTCATCGCCCACCACCGTCACGCCGGCGCCATCCGGCTTGAGCGCGTACAGGATCTCGGCCTGCAGTTTGTTGGTGTCCTGGTATTCATCCACCAGCACATGATCGAAGTTGGCCCCGACATGCTGCGCCAGCCGTGGCTCGCCCATCATCATGTGCCAGTAGAGCAGCAGGTCATCGTAGTCGAGCAGCGCATGGCGCTGCTTGCGCTCGACGTAGCCGCGGAACAGGCGCGTGAGGTCCGCCTCCCAGTCCTTGCACCAGGGAAACTGCTGTTCCAGCGTATCGTGCAGGCTCTTCTGCGTGTTGACGCGCCAGGAATAGATCGCGAGGCAGGCGTCCTTGCGCGGGAAGCGCTGCTCCTTGGCGGCCAGTCCAAGCTGGGTGCGCAGCTCATCGAGCAGATCGGCCGAATCGCCGCGATCGATCACGCTGAAGCACGGCTCGAGCTGCAGGTGCTGCGCATAGTGGCGCAGCAGGCGATTGCCGATCGAGTGAAAGGTGCCGGCCCATACCAGCCGCTGCAGCATCGCCTGCGCCTTGTTGCCAAGCGTGTCGCGCAGCGCCTCGCGCACGATGTCGTGCGCGCGCCGGCGCATCTCGGACGCCGCGCGCCGCGTGAAGGTCAGCAGCAGCAGCCGCGCCGGATCGACGCCATGCACCACCAGCTGGGCGACGCGGTGTGCGATGGTGTTGGTCTTGCCGGTGCCGGCGCCGGCAATGACCAGCAGCGGGCCGGCCCGCCAGCCCTTGTCGCCGGTCGGCTCACCATAGGTCACGGCCTTCTTCTGCGCCGTGTTCAGGACGTCGAGGTGGGTAACGGCTGGCATCGGCGCAAAATATAATGCAGGGCGGCCCTGATGGTGCGGCTGAATTCGGCCGGCGGCGCACTTTGCAAAACGTTAGTCTGGTGGCATGAGTGTCGAGCAGCTACGCACGGTATTTCAGGGCCGGGTCATCACCGTCAACGTCGAGACGGTGCGGCTGCCCAATGGGCATGTCACCGACCTGGAGATCATCCATCACCCCGGGGGCGCGGCGATCGTGGCGGTCGACGCCTCCGCCCGGGTGTGCCTGATCAGGCAGTACCGCCACGCGGCCGGCGGCTGGATATGGGAGTTGCCGGCCGGCAAGCTCGAACCCCGGGAACCGCCGCTGGAAACAGCCCGGCGCGAGCTGAGCGAGGAGGCCGGCAGGACGGCCCGGAGCTGGCATTCACTGGGCATTTATGTAAGTTCTCCAGGGGTTTTTACCGAATCCGTGCACTTGTTCATGGCCCTGGAGCTGGATTGCGTCAGTATGTCGCACGAAGCGGGCGAGCTCATAGAGGTACACTGGGTCGAACTGGAGGACGCTTGTGCTCGCGCGCTGCACGGAGAGATCAATGACGGCAAGACAGCCCTCGGGCTGCTGCGCGCCCGCTCGGCTTTGGAATCTTTGCAATCCGGGTCCTTGTGAGCCCGCGGCTGCACCAGCAAGGCCATGAGCAGGCGCGATACCAAACCGGAAACGAGGCCCGCGACTGCGACTGAAACTGCCAAGGCCGAAGCTCAAGCGGCGGCCGACCTCAGTCTGTCGCTGGAAGATACTATTGCGCAGAAGATGCGCGGCGTTCCGACCAGGAGCTGTACCGGCGTGGTCGGCTACAACCCGTATGACGCGGAACCTGCCAAGGCCAAGTCCAAGGACGCCAGCGGCAAGACCAAGCCGACCGACCTGCGCAAGCTGTCCGAGTGGATTCGCCTGCAGCGCCAGGTGGCCGAGCTCAACCCGGACGCGCCGAAGAAAAAACCACCGACCTGAGCGTCCAGCGGCGTGTTCGTCAGCCGCAGCGTTGAATGTGGGTCATCTTGCGCTCGCGGCTCAGGCGGTAGAAGCGCCTTAGCTCCGCCAGCGTCTCGCGTCGACCGGTAGCCAGCTGCGCCGACAGCTGGCGTTCGAGCCGGCGGCAGAAGCGCGCGGCATACTGATTGGCTTCCCGATACAGCTCGCAGCGTGCGCCGGCAAGGCGCACATCGACGCGTGCGCGCTCGAACAGCAGCCGGTGCAGCTCGGCCGGATAGCGCGCCGGATCCTGCTCGCGCAGCAGCCACCAGCTGGTCACGTACTTGTCGATCTCCGCCTGCAACTCCAGTTCCAGCAGCGATACGCCGCGGTCGTGCGCCGCATTCCAGGCCAGGCAGATGAAGTGGCTGACCCCTTCCAGCGCGGTCCAGTAATCGGCCAGATTGCCGCCGTGCAAGGCTTCAAGCGGGTTGGCGGCGGCCAGCCGCTCGAGCAGCTGCGGATCGAGGAACAGGCCGACCGCGGCGGCGTCGCCCTCATCGAGCACCAGCACCTGTTCATCGGTGTTCGAGTCACGCACCGTATTCGGCAACCGCTCGCGCTCGGTGAACAGGAAGTCGCAGACCTTGTATTGCAGCGGCAGGTCGTAGATGCCGGCGAGCAGCTCCTGCAGTTGCTGTAGCACCATGGTTGCGCCGCGCTGCGCCGTCAGTTCTGCAGCAACGCCACCGGGGCGGCTTCGATGCCGAGCTGGCGCAGCAGCCCACGCGCGCGTGGGCTGCCGGTCTTGAGCCAGATCTCGTACAACCGCAGGATGTCGGCCTGGGTGTAGCGGCGTGCTGCATCGCTGATTTCACCCAGCGCGTCCACCAGCGGCAGGAACTTGGCTGCAAGCTCGGCATACACCCGCGCCATCACCTGCCTGCGGCCACGCGCCAGGCCGTCGGCGAGCGTGCCATAGGCGCGCCCGCCCATGGCGATGTGGTAGTTGATATCGATCAGCTTGCGGGCGAAGCTGTGGGCAAAGAAGCCCGCAATGAACAGCGACACGTCGCCCAGCCGCTGCAGGCCGCGCTCGCGTTCCTGCGCCGTGGGCGCCTCGAGTGCATCGGACAGCATCTGCACCAGTGGCCGCAGCCGCACACCGTCCGGGGTGCGCTCGTACAGGTGCTCGGAGCGCGCGAACAGCGTCAGCAGGTTGACCACGTATTGCTCGGTCTGGTCCTCCACTGCCACATGCTGGTGCGCAAGTGCGCCCTGCAGTGCATCGTGAAAGTACTCGCGCAGGCTCGATACCGCCAGTACGCCATCGTTCGGTTCAGACTGCTGCATGACTTCGCCCTCGAGCAAATCCGCTTCAATCGTCAACGCTTTGAGTTGAACATGAAAGACGCATAGCCTTAGATAACTCGATCACGATTCCTACAGTGCAAGAACTCTGCCGTGCTGGCAGTAACCCCTGCCGAGTGCTAATAGGCCGAAAAACATGTCTGAATTCACACTCATCATCGGCAACAAGAACTACTCCTCATGGTCGTTGCGGCCATGGATGCTGTTGCGGCACCTGGGGCTGGCGTTCGACGAGCTGCAGATAGCACTGGACCGGCCGGATACGCGCGCCCGGCTAGCACAGCACAGTCCATCCGGGCGCGTGCCGGTGCTCAGGCACGGCGCGCTGACGCTGTGGGAATCGATCGCCATCGGCGAATATCTATGCGAGCTGACCGGCAACGGCTGGCCGCGCGAGTGCGGCGCGCGGGCGCACGCGCGCGTGCTGAGCGCCGAAATGCATGCCGGTTTCAGCGCGCTGCGCGAGCAGTGGCCTATGAATGCCCGCGCCACCGGCCGGCGTACGCCGATGACGGACGGGCTGCGGGCCGACGTGCAACGCATCGATGCGTCATGGGCGGATTGCCGCCGGCGCTTTGGCGCCAATGGGCCGTGGCTGTTCGGCGATTACTCGCTGGCCGATGCGATGTATGCACCGGTGGCACTGCGCTTTCGCACCTACGGCGCGCTGCTGTCGCCGCCGGCGCAGCTGTACCTGGAGGCGGTGCTGCACGATCCGCCGCTGCAGCAATGGCTGGCGGACGCGGCGCTGGAGCCGTGGACCATCGGCTACTCCGAGGTCGGCCTGCCGGGCGGCCGGTAGCCGGCTAGCGGCTAGCGGCTAGCGGCCGGCTGCTTGCCGGCTGCGCTGCTGCCGGTCAGCCCGATGCGCAGCGCCCGGGTGGCGACGAATACCTCTCGCAGGAACATCAGCAAGCCGCCGATGAAGCTCAGCATCGCGACGATGAACAGCGTCGCGATGATCAGCGACACACGGAAATGCACGAAGGCGCCGAGAAACAGGGTTACCACCACCATCGACACCAGCAGCGCGCAGATCGTACACAGTGCGATCGCCCGGCCCAGCAGGCGCGCTCGCTGTTCCAGGGTACGCAACGCGCCGTCCAGCAGGTGCAGGTCGCGCTCGTGGGTGTTGCTCTCCTTCTGCTCCAGCGCCCGCGCCCGATCCACCACGCGCGCCAGGCGGCTGGTCAGCATTGTTAGCGAGACGCCGACCCCGGACAGCAGGAACACCGGCGCGACCGCGGTGCGTACCACCTCGCCGATTTCCTCGATCTGCCCACCCATGCCGCCCGGATCCATCGACGCCCTACTGTTTCTGCGACGGCCCGGAACGCCGCTGGAATCGATAGGACGAGGGCGAGTCGGCCGCGCCTTCCATGCTGTCAGTACCGGACAGCTGCTCGTTGAGCAGCAGGTCGGTGCCGCGCAGCTCGGCGCTCTGCTCGATCAACAGCCCCTCGGCGCCGGCCGACGCCCGGCAGTCTGTCGCATTGGTGGTCGCTGCGAAGCCGTAGTCGCTCTTGCTCCAGACCAGCTTGCAACCCGAAAGCACCGACAGGTCATCCGGCATCATCGATTGCATGAGGTACGGATTGTCCACCGCATGCTGCCAGCGGCGCGGTTCCTTGAATACATACACCGACTGCACCATGTGCTCTTTCTTCTTGTCGAGCTCGAAGGTCCAGACGTGTTGCGCCAGTATCCGGCGCGGATCATCGAATGCGGTCTCGCGCTCGAACATCACGACCTGGCCGATCGCCAGCGAGTTCACCGGGTTGATCACCAGGGAAATGGCGGCGTGCTCGCCGCTGGGGTCGCTGCTGGCCTGCGCGCGATTGTCGTACTGGCCCGGCAGTTCCTGCAGCAGCTTGTCGAACTCGCGCTCGTGCTTGGTGCTCTCGGTGCTGCAGGCGCCCAACAGCAGCGCGCCGACGCAGGCGGCCGCTCGCATGGCAATGACGTCGATGGTGTCAGGCATTGAAGTCGCGCCACTCAACGCGGTAGTTGCGGCCCAGGGTCATGATGCGCTCAAGCAGTGCACTATAATCCATGCCGGCCGCGCGGGCCGATTCCGCGAAGTCCTCCTCGCGCGCAAGGTTGGGATTGGGGTTGGCCTCGAGCATGAATACGCTGCCGTCCTCGCGCACGCGAAAATCGATGCGGGCGCAGCCCGACAGGTGCAGCGCACGGTAGATACGTCGCGACAGCCGGTCAAGCTGCTGCAGCACCGCCGGCGGCAGGTCGTCGGCCGCGCGGGTGGTGATGTCGTAGCGCTTCTGGTACGCGCGGTCCCATTTCACCTTGCGGGTCGCGATCGCCGGCAGCGACTCGGGCAGCGAACCGAAGCGCATCTCCCACACCGGCATGCGCGTCAGCCGCTCGTTGCCGAGCATGCCGACGTATAGTTCGCGCCCCTCGATGTATTCCTCCACCAGCGCATCGGAGCCGATCTGCTCGTGCATGAACTGCACGCGCTCGCGCAGCTTGGCGATGTCATCCACCACCGATGCCTGGGCGATGCCGAGCGAGGCGTCTTCGGTGGCGGACTTGACGAACAGCGGCGGCCGCAGCCGCCGCGGCACCGTGACGCGCTGCCCGCGCCGGAACACGGCGAACTGCGGCGTCGGAATGCGGTGAAACGCCAGCAACTGCTTGCACAGCACCTTGTCGCGCGACAGCAGCAGGCCGCGCGGATTGCAGCCGGTGTAGGGGGCGCGCATCAGTTCCAGGAACGCGACCACGTGCTGGTCGTAGGTGACGATGCCGTTGAATTCCTCCAGCAGATTGAACACCAGCTCCGGCTTGCTCTCCATCAGGGCGGTGCGCAATTCCGTCAGCGAATCCAGCACGCCGAGGGTCTGCACCTTGTGGCCGGCGGCGCGCAGCGTGGAAATCACGTCATATTCGGTGCGCCATTCGTCGATCTGCTTCTCGGAGAACCCCTCCAGGCTCTCGGGCGGCACCAGACTCGAGTGCACCACCACCAGCGTACGCAGTTTTTTCATGCGCGCAGGCGCAATCCCTGGCTGCGCATATACAGCCGCACCATCCGCCGCAGCATGATCCTGGCGGTGCGCAGCGACTCGCGCTGCGAGCCGCGCACGTACAGCTGCAGCCGCTCAGCGCGATCGATGGCGGTGCGCAGCACCTGGTAGGCAGCGTAGCGATCCACGCCGGTGGCGCGGATCAGCGCACTGATCAGCTGCGGCTTGTGCGCCCGCAGCAAGGTCGCGCCGGTCAGTGCCCGCGCTCCCGGCTCGCTGCTGAATACGCCGGCCAGCAGCCGGTCGGCCAGCATGCCGCGGCGCGTGCGGGCGCGCGCCAGCTTGCTGCGATAGTACTGCGCCAGCGTGCGCTGGTTGCCGTGTAGTGGTTCGATGCGGTCGCGGCAGCGCACCGGCGGGCGGTGGGCACCGAACTCACCGGCCACCTGCTGCACGAAGCGCAGCTTGCGCAGCGCCGGCCAGGAGGCGTAGCGGCGCTGCCAGCCGGAGCGCGGCGCCAGCCAGACCGCGAACGTCTCGGCAAAATCCTCGGTCGGATGGCTCTGGGCATACCAGTCGCCCAGGTGCTGCACATGATGCCTGCTGGCCGGCCGCGCCCGATAGCCTGCGCGATACGGCTCGGAAGCCGGGCCAAACAGCGCGCGCCAGTGCGCCCGGCGCCGCAGCCGGTACGCCGAATCGATCGCATGACCGGCTTCATGCCGCAGGATGCGCATCAGCCAGTTGACGTTGCTGCCCTCGACCTCGCGCGTCATCTTGCGCTCCAGGCGCATCAGCCGCGGGTGCGCCAGGTAGAACGGCATCGCGATCCCCGGCACGCCGTCGGGCGAGAACCATTCTTCCGACAGCCAGACGTGCGGCCGGAAGCGGATGCCGCGGCCATCGAGTTCGTTGTACAGGCGGCGCACATAGCGCTGCAGCGGCGAGCGCCGCAGATCCAGCCGCAGATCGCAGATGCGCAGCTGCAGCAACTCGCGGTCGCTGAGTCGCGTCCAGTCGAGTCGGCGCCCGCGCGCAGCCTGCGGACGGCGCGGGGAAGTTGTCGCGGGGGTCGAGGCCATCGGCCAAACTCTAACCAATCGGCGTGGCGCTGTCCGCAGCCGGGCGCGACCGACGGGCACGATCGGCACCCGGCCGCGCGCTGCTGCGGATCGCGGCCGCCGCGCCTGCCCTCCCCGGATGTCGTTCAGCAGCCACGGGCTGCCGGTTGACCGCCGAATGCTTGGACTCTGGGGGTATCCTCGCCGAAACTGATACAGTTGCGGGCTATTTTCGGCAACTTGCCGGGTGCGGGCGCACGGACCGCTGCTGCCTCAGGGTGCCGGCTCCGGCAGCGACTCATCATCTTCGGCGTCGCTGGTGAATGGGGCCGCCGCCAGCTGTGGTGCGAGCGCGGCCAGCGCGGCAAAATCGAACTGTCGCGGGTCGGCCAGCGTGGCGGGCTCCACATGCTGCAGCGCTGAGAATATCGACTGCACCCGCCCCGGATGCTCCCGCTCCCAGCCCGCCAGCAGCTGCTTGATCGCGTTGCGCTGCAGGTTCGGCTGCGAGCCGCACAGCTTGCACGGAATCAACGGGAATCGCATGCCGCGCGCATAGCGTGCGATGTCGCGCTCGGCGATGTACGCCAGCGGACGAATCACGATATGGCGGCCATTCTGCGAGCGCAGCTTGGGCGCCATCGCCTTCAGCCGCCCGGCATTGAACAGGTTCAGGAACAGCGTCTCGACGATATCGTCGCGATGATGGCCGAGGGCGATCTTGCTGATGCCGTTTTCGGCGGCGTAGCGGTACAGCGCGCCGCGCCGCAGCCGCGAACACAGCGAGCACATGGTGCGGCCTTCGGGAATCACGCGCTTGACGACGCGGTAGGTGTCCTGCTCGATCACGTGAAAGGGCACGCCGATCGAGCGCAGGTA
>Ga0181537_10004637_pt1 | contig 11359 bp, 21 predicted proteins | sample PEATcosm2014_Bin_39_FD_119765 | JGI IMG/M metagenome (GOLD analysis project Ga0181537, IMG submission 119765) | Peatland microbial communities from MTU Mesocosm Facility, Houghton, MI, USA - PEATcosm2014_Bin23_10_metaG | ecosystem: Environmental > Terrestrial > Soil > Wetlands > Peat | place... | reverse complement strand
GACGTGGCGCGCAAGCTCGCCGAGAGCAACGCCCGCAACATCGTGGACCACGCGACGTTTCATCCAGGCGAGGGCGACGTGTTCGTGGACCGCGGCAAGTCATACGTGAACCTGTACCGCCCGAACCACCCCGCGCCGCTGCCGGCAACGCCCGAAGAGGGCGCGATGATCGAGTGGCTATTCAACCGCATAGACGACGAGTTGTTCCGCAAGTACCTGCTGCAGTTCTATGGGCATGTGGTGCAGCATCCAGGCGTTAAGATCCGTAGCGCCCCGCTCATATGGTCTACGACTCAGGGCAACGGCAAAACCATCATGATGTCTAAGATACCGCGCGCGCTGGTGAGCAGCCGGTACAGTCAGGAAGTGTCGTTCAATGCGATGGAAGAGAAGTTCAACGGCTACATGCTGAGCAAGTGGCACCTGTGCTTTACCGAGCTGAAGGTCGGCAATAAGATGCAGGCCGACGCCGTTATGGCGCGCATCAAGCCATGGATCACAGACGACTACATTGAAGTGCGCGCAATGCGTACAGACACGATCGACATGCAGAATCACCTGATAATCACGGCAAACAGCAACAAGCCTGACGCGCTGCTGCTAGACAATAACGACCGCCGCTTCGCCGTCTGCCACCTGAGCGCGCCGCGCATGACGCCCGAAGAGGGCCGGCGCGTCGGAGAATGGATCGACAGCGAGCGCGGGGCTGCTGTGCTGCGCTGGTATTTCGAGCGGGTAGACTTGACCGGCTTCTCGCCGTCAGCGCCAGCGCCGGAGACCGAGGCACGCGCTGCCATGATAGCTGCAGCCAAGGGCGACGACATCGAAGAGCTGGAAGCCATGATGGCCGTCGGCGAGGGCGTATTCGCGCGCGACGCCGGGCGCGTGGTCGATATACAGGCGCAGCTACGCGCCCGGTTTAAGTACACCACTTCGGCGAATAAGATCTCCGCCGTGCTCGAAGAGCAGGGCGCCATGCGCCGGTCGCTTAAACCGCACGGCTCAACGACAACCCTAAACGTCTGGATCTGGCGTGACCACGGTAAATGGATCAGCGTCCCGCAAAAAACTTTGCTGGAATACGTTGACATCAATTCGCTAGCAGGATAATTTACGCACTAACCTATTTGGAGCATAGACATGGATCGCACCAGAGCACTTGAATTGGCATTAACCCTTTACAGGGCAGACGACGAGGCACCTAGCGCGCAGACCGTAATTGAAGCTGCCGCAGCGTTTCTTAGTTTCGTGCATCCCGATCTCTCCGGTGAGGTTCCCGCCGAGAACACGGAGAAGGCAGCCGATGTGAAGCGCCCCCGCGGACGCCCTCCGAAGGCTGCAGCATCGGCCGAGACGGCTGCCCCCACCGCTACTTCTGCGACTATGTCAACAACGCCTGCTGCGGTGGCCCAAGCGATCGCAGCCGCGGAACAGCCCCAGGCTGCCCAGTCTGTGGCAACGACGCCATCACCGCCACAGGCGGCCACTGCTACGACTGCTACCCCATCGGTGACTAAGGAAGTTGTCGGCCTTGCAATGATCGACTTGATCAAAGCCGGGCGCCGCAACTGGGTCGTGAAGATCCTGGCTGACAACCATGCCGAGTCGATCAGCGGCATGGACCCGGCGCGCTACAGCGCAGCGCATGCTGCCGCCCTGGAGGCTATTAAGGCTCCTACGGACTACGTGGCCGCGTAATATGGGCGAGCACAAGGTAGCGCGCGACCAAAAGCGCGAGGCCCCTACAACCGACCACCGCGCGAAGCGTGGTCGGTATGTCAAATACCTCTACAAGCACGCTGAATTTAAGGACGACGACACGGGCAACCCGCAGCTCGATGTGCTAGACGTGATGCACGTCCGGAACCGCGGCGGGAAGCTCGTGCGCCGTAACGCCAACGCCGGCATCCAGGCCACAAAGCGCAAGATATTCGGCGAGCTAAGCAGGCGGAAGGCCCGCAAGTTTATTAAGAACATCCGCAAAGCTGAGCAAACGGCACAGGGATAAACGGTATGGCAAGTAACTACAACAGCATCATGGCTAAGTTTGAGAAGGGGGCTTTGACGCCCGGCGGGTACCGAAACCTCCTGATCGACTACCTGCTGGCGAAGGTCCAGTGGGAAGATTGGCATGGAGTATCGGACGCCGCAAACGACCTGCGCGAGCACGACGCCAAGCACGGGAGGGATGCAGCATGAGCGATGAATCGGACGAGGCATACACCACAGAAGCGTTTGCGTTGTGCGACGCTTCGGTCTACATGCTGCGCTCAGTGTTCGACGGCCGGATACTTGCACCTGTGCTCGTGGTGCAAGCGATGATGCTGTATTCGATCATGGTAGATATGAAGCTCACCGACTGGGAAGCCGTGGATGCCCTAGTAGCCACGGCCAAAGCCAAAGCCATGGAAGATAAGCGAACGTACAAAGTGTCTTACATCGGCGGCCCAGAAGAGCCGGCCGGCACGCTTCCACCGCCGGATAATATGCAATGAGCGGCCATGCGCTCTTCGCCCCCTCCGCCGCTGCGCGGTGGGTGCGCTGCCCCGGTTCGGTCGCGCTGTGCAACGGGCTGCCGGACGAATCAAGTACCTTCGCCGAAGAGGGCTCAGTAGCTCACGAGCTGGCCGCGCGTGTGTTCAGCTATCATGTATACCCCGCCGCTCATTGGCTCAACGAGCAGATCCAACTTACCGAGGGCGGCAAGTGGTGGACGTTCACCCAGGAAATGTGCGACTACGTCCAGATGTACGTGGACAACGTCCGCGCGTGCGCCAAGGAAACCAACTCGATTATCTTGTGCGAGCACCGCGTATCGCTATACGCGACGCTCGGCATCAGCGAGCAAGGCGGCACGCCGGATGCGATCCTGTACTCAATGGCCGACCAGACGGTAGGCATAAAGGATCTGAAGTACGGGCGCGGTGAGCGCGTTGAGGCGAGCTATGATGGCGAGCCCAACTACCAGCTAGCCCTGTACGCGCTGGGAGCGATAGAGAGCATCACGAGCCTGCTGGGTCCGGTTAAGCGCATCCGGCTTAGCATCGTACAACCACGCCTGGATCACATCAGCGAGCACGAGATAAGCTATGATGAGCTTATGGCGTTCGGGGTGCGCGCGCGAACCGCCGCTCAAGCTGCAATGGATGCGCTGTGCACTGACCCGAAGCCTTATCTGAGCCCGAGCGCCGCGGCCTGCCGCTGGTGCAAGGTGAAGGCGAGCTGTCCGGCCATCCTTGCCGCCACTGAGGCGGAAGTTGCTAGCGAGTTCGGCGTCACCAAGCCTATCGAGATCGGTAAGACGCTCGGCGAGCGCTACGCTGCGCTGCCGCTTATCCGCCAGTACATCCTGGCCGTTGAAGAGGCCACGTTCGCTGCTGTCAGCAGCGGCCAGCACGTCATTGGCAGCGACGGGCTGCCAATGAAGCTCGTGGCTGGCACGCCGGGCCACCGCAAGTGGGGCAACCAGCAGCTCGCAGGCGAGGTACTGATGGGCATGATCGGACCGGCGGCGTATGAGCCGGCCGAGGTTATCAGCCCAGCGGCTGCCGATAAGCTGATCAATAAGGGCAAGAAACAAAAAACCGTCATGTGGGACGAGGCCGTCAAGCCACTGATCAAACAGCCGCCCGGCAAGCCCACACTCGCGCTGGGCTCCGACGAGCGCCCCGAGTACACGGCCGCCGCGGCCGAGGAATTCTCAGTATGAAGAAGCAACGATGGGTACTCTTCTGGCAGGCCGAAACAGGCTTCCCCGAGTTGTATATCGCTCTCGCCAGCGGGGGTGAATACTTCGAGACCGGGCGTATAGAGCTGGCCCATAGCTTCGAGTTCGCGCGCGACGCCTATGACTGGGCTGCCAAGCGCGCAAGGCTAGCCGACTGGAAGGTAGGACTACGATGAGCGGTAAACTATCAAACTTGCGCGACCTGACTATGCAGGCGATGACGCTGCATGACGAGGTAGACGATTTTAACCGGCAATCCGAGGGCATCGTCGTTGCCCTGGAAGCTATCAACCGGCAGAAGCAGTCCGTCAAGGCGCGCTTGCACGAGATTTACGCAGAGCTGGCGCAGAGGTACGCGAAGTGAGCGCGAACCACCCAAATAGCCTGTGGGACAAGCACCGGCGCGGTCGGCAAGGTCCCATGTCCGAGATCGGCGGACCCGCGTGGAACCGCTATCTGATGGAGCACGATGGCGGCAACTCCGCAGACTATATTGCGCAGTTCCGGCATATTGCAATTCGCAAAGCCCGCACCTATTATCGCGGCGCTCTGATTCGATCGTAATTTCAACTCTGAGGGTACTAGCAAATGGCAACTCGTTACCGTGTTCAAGGCGGACGCCTAGCGTTCGCACAGGGGCTCTGGACAAAATCCAAGCCACCTAAGTCGGATGCAAGCGCGAAAGAGAAGTACCGCGCTACTATCCTGCTACCCAAGGACCACCCGCAGATCCCCGAGATCATCGCTATCATGAAGGCCGAGGCGAAAGCCACCTTCGGCGCGAAGTGGGAAGCTGTATATAAGGCCGCCGAAATGCAGCAGAAGCTATGCTTGCGCGACGGGGACCTGAAGTCGCAGTATGCGGGCTTCGAGGGCTGGTACTACATCAGCGCCTCGTCTGAGATACAGCCGTCAGTGTACGGCTACAACCCCAACGACGGCATCATCCAGCGCGATAGCGGCAAGGTATTCAGCGGCTGCTGGGTGAACGCCAGCTTGGACTTCTACGCCTACGACAGCGTGGCGAAGGGAGTCGCAGCCGGCCTTCGCGGTGTGCAGCTCTGCCTGACGCCTCCGGGTATGCCGGATGACGCGCTGGGCGGTGGCACAGCAGCTAGCGAGAGTGACTTCGAGCCGATCGGTGTGAAGGCGGAAGCCGACCCGCTGTTGGCGTGACGGTAAAGTGGGAGGGTCCGGGTCGAAGCCGGATGCCGGAGTCGGAAGGCTTCGGTAGGGTGTGGTCGGTAGCATCGCCCACGTTAATCGGGGCACCGGGTAGGGCCGGTGCCCCATCTTCTCAGGGGTATCAAGTGAGCAACGTAATTGACCTGCCGTTCGGCCCCGAGCCGGAGCGGACTAGCGATAATAGCGACAGCGTGAGCGTCGCGATGGATGAGCTGGCCAATGCGCTCTCCAATCTGACCGACGGCCAGAAGCGCCGCATGAAGCAGATCGTGGACCGCATCGTGAATGCTATCGGCGCGATCGAAAAGGAATATCCGAAGAGCGACTACGTAGCCACCGGCGCCGTGGCGTTCGCGATCCTATCAATGGCCGATGGCCTGATGCGCCAGAAAGGGCACGGCTCGCACGACGGCGTCGTTAAACTGCTGTCATGATAATCACTGCCGACAACCTAGTCGCGCGGCTGGAGAAGATCCGCCCCGAGCTATCTAAGCATATCGGCCGCGCGCCCAACCGCATGCGCTGCAACGCTGCGACCTATAGCAAGCTCTGTGACGACGCGCAGGCATTCTTCGGCAAGCCGGAGAAGCTGCATGTCAAGTCGCTATTCGGCGCCACGGTGCAGGTCATTGGCGATCTGGACGTGCCGGACGGCGTCGTGCTGTTCGACTACACAGACGATATGCCAAGCGCATGAGCGACTTTACGGATGATCTTGACCTGTACTATGGGTTCGATGGGTTCGATGACCCCCACGAGGTCCAATGCACCCGTTGTGGTAGGTACGGCTTGTATTGGTTGTGGGCCGCCCGCTGGCTTCTAACCACTAAGACAGGCCGCGTGCATGTGTGCTTCGACGCCGCCAGCCCGCGAGAATTCGAGGTAGTCAATGCGCCTGTGGCTTGACCTAGAGACGCGCTGTGCCGTGCCTATACGCCGCGGCACCTACGCCTACGCTGCGAGCGCCGAGATAATCCTGTGGAGCTGGGCGGTTGACGACGGCATGCCGCAGCTCATCGCAGGACCGACACCTGACACAGACCTGCTTCTAGCTGCCAGCATGGCGGATGAGATATGGGCGCACAACGCCCAGTTCGATCGCGTCATCATAAACTACACCTCGCCCGATACCGGCCAAGTGATGCCTCTGCACAAGTGGCGCTGCACAGCCGCCCTGGCACGCATGCACGGGCTGCCGGGCGGCCTGGACAAACTGTGCCAGATCCTACGACTAGATCACACTGAGGCTAAGGATCATGCGGGCAAAAGCCTTATCCAGACATTCTGTGTCCCGCAGCGCGGCGCCACGGGCTACAACGACAGGACGACGCACCCCGATGAGTGGCGCGCATTCTGCGCCTACGCCCTTAAGGACGTTATCGCCATGCGAGAAGTACACAACCTGCTCCCCAAGTGGAACGCAACAGACTGGGGATGGCGCAAGTGGCATACAAATCAAAAAATGAATGACCGCGGCGTGGCTACTGACGCAGCGCTGGCAACCGCTATCGTGCGCTATTGTGGTGCGGCCGGAGAGCGCATCAACGCGGAAACCAAAGCCATCGCGTCCCTTGTAGGTGGGGACGTTAGGCTTGAATCCGCCACCCAAGTGGCCCGGGTGCGAGCGTACTGCGAGGAAGCTGGCGTCAAGCTGGATAATCTCGCCGCCGACACAGTAGAGCGCCAGCTAGCGGACGAAAACCTGCCGGCCGCCGTGCGCTGGCTGCTCATAGCGCGCCAGGAGGTCAGCAAGTCAAGCACGGCAAAGGCCAAGCGCCTGCTAGAGTGCGTGTGCGGCGACGGGCGTATGCGCGGCATGTCGATATTCTGCGGCGCGGCGCGCACGGGGCGTAGCTCCGGCGCTCTGTTCCAGCCGCTGAACCTGCCGCGCCCGCGGCACGACCAGATCGACATCGACATGGCTATCGAGTGCTTCCTGCAGGGCGTGCCACTGATGGACGCCGAACATACGATGACCTACGGTTCGGACGCTCTGCGCGGACTTCTGGTCGCGTCCCCCGGGTGTAAGCTTCTAGCTGCCGACTGGGTCGCCATCGAGGGACGCGGCCTGTGCTGGCTAGCTGGCGAGCAGTGGGAGCTGGACGCCTACGCGCTGAACGACGCCGGCAAAGGCCCGAAGCCATACGCCGTCACCGCCGGGCGTGCTTTCGGCGTCGATCCGGTGAGCATCAGTAAAACATCCTTCGAGTACATCATCGGTAAGGTAATGACACTCGCGCTCGGCTATCAGGGCGCTGTAGGCGCGCTGTCTGCCATGGCCGAGACGTATAAACTGCATATCCCCGAAGTGGCGCTTAAGGCCGCACCGCTGATACCCTCGGAGCTTAGGCGCGAGGCGCAGATAGCGTTCCTGAGCGCACGTAGCCATTACGACCTGCCGAGGTTTGAGTGGGAGATCCTGTGGTGCCTCGTGCAGATATGGCGCCGTAACCACCCGCGCGTTTGTGCATTCTGGTACGAAGTAGAGAGCGCTTTCCGCACAGCCGCCGTGACAGGGCGCACGGTGCAGTGCGGCCGCATACGCTTCGAGAAGCGCGCCAACTGGACGCTGATGATCATGCCGAGCGGGCGAGCTATATGCTATCCAGGGGTGCGAGAGGAAATGGGCGACGGCTCGCTGTCATTCTGGGGCGTGAACCCGTACACCCGCCAGTGGGCGCGTGTTGGAACATACGGCGGGAAGCTCGTAGAGAACGCCTGCCAAGCGCTCGCGGTGGACTTGCACGATGAGGCGCTGGTTAATGCTGAGCACGCCGGTCTTAGGCCAGTGCTAAGCGTATACGACGAAATAATATGCGACGCCGCTACGGATCGCAAGCTACCCGAGCTGGAGAGCATCATGCTTCGTAACTATGCGTGGGCGGAAGGTATGCCGCTCGCTGTTGAGGGCTGGGAAGGCCCGAGGTACAAAAAATGAAAAAGCTAACTTCACGGCTGTTTTATCTCTGGGTCCGGCCAGAGCCGTGGCTGACGATCGAACACATAGCCGCATACGGCGACGAAATCTCGTCTATGACCAGCCACTGTGGCGATCTATATGTCGCTACACGCCGCGGCAGCATTTACCGGGTGCGGTTTTGAGCGCATCCAAGGTACGCCGCGCTTCGGTGAAGGAGCGCAAAATTGAGGACTACCTGCGCGCCGAGGTAGAAGCGCACGGCGGCTTATACGACAAGTTCGTCAGCCCCGGCAGGCGCGGCGTGCCTGACTGCATAATCACTTGGCAGCGCTATGGCTGGGCGCAGATTGATTTTGTCGAGTGCAAGACGATCGGCGGTAAGCTGGACCCGCTGCAGGAAGAGGACCACAAACGCCGCCGCGCTAAGGGCTGCATAGTTCACATCATTTGGAGCGTCAAAGGAGTTGATGATTACATCTTACTGCACGCTGATTCCTACGACGGGGAGTTTATTCGTGGCTAGCATCGCGCCACGCCCGCAGCAAAGCCGAATGATAGACTTCGCGCTGGCGAAGAAGCGCTGCTGTATCTTCAGCCCGCCCGGCACTGGCAAGACTTGTGCCGGGGTTATGATCATCGACATACTGCGTCTGACAGGCGAGATGCACAAGGGCGTGCCCGCGCTGGTTATCGCCCCGCCCAACGTCGCCAACGAGACGTGGCCGCACGAGATAAACAAATGGGACAACCTGCGTGTACTTAGCTGCATTCCTATCAAGGGAGTCCCTGAGCGGCGCCGCTCCATTCTGCGACTCCCTACTGAGGCCGGACGCGCTGCAATCTATACCATCAGCTACGAGCTACTACCTTGGCTCGTCGAAGAGCTGGGCGAGCGATGGCCGTTTCGAGTCGTCATCGCGGATGAGAGCCACCACTTGCGCGGATTCCGGCTACGTCAAGGTTCTGTCCGTGCGCGTGCCGTCGGTCGCGTTGCCCATACTCTGGTCGATTATTGGGTCAACTTTACGGGTACCCCTCAGCCTCACGATATATCTAATCTCTGGGGCCAGATGTGGTTTGTGGACAGAGGCGAGCGCCTGGAGCGCACTTACTCCGCTTTCGAAGCCCGGTACATGATGTATGAGCACCGTAACCAGCAGCGCCCGATACCGAGGCCCACATCGCACGATGAAATCACCAAAAAGATTTCCGATGTTTGCTTGGCTGTGGAGGCGCCACCGGCCCCGGAGCCGGTTTATAGCGACGTACGAGTCAACCTGCCTGCGGCTGCGGCCAGAATTTATCGTGACATGGAACGTAACATGGTCGCCGAGATACGTGAGGGCAAAACCTTCGCCGCTTTTACCGAGGGCAGCGCGACCAATAAGTGCATGCAGATCGCGAACGGCGGTGTCTACATCGAGCACCCGGCATGGGAGCCCGTACACGAGGCTAAGCTGGATGCGCTGAGCGGGCTGCTCGAAGAGTGGGGCGAGCCGGTCATCATCGTGTACCAGTTCAAGTTCGACGCGGAAATGATCTGCAAGCGTCTCAGCGGTGCAGTGAATCTATCCAATCCGCAGTACCGCGAGGCGTTCAAGCGCGGCGAGGTTAGACACGGCATAGCGCACAGCCAGAGCATAGGCGAGGGCGTGGACGGCCTGCAGAACCACTGTCGCGCGATGATCCGCTACGGCCGCAACTGGAACCTCGCCGATCAGATTCAGATGCTCGCGCGTATCGGCCCGCAGCGTCAGCAGGCGTCTGGGCACGACCGCGCCGTCTACGTGTGGGACATCCTCGCCGACAAAACGGTTGACGACATCATCATGGCGCGCCACGCAACGCGCCGGGCTTCTATGGATTTACTACTGGAGAGTTTCCTATGAGATACGGACTAGCCACAAAGCGGCTAGGGTGCCATGCCATACGCATCGGCCGCTACTATTTCGGTTTTGAGCGCAGCACGGTGCGCCTCAATGACCAACCGTACCTAACGCGGTACATTGCGTACCTAGGGCCAATCGGCATGCGCCTGCACAAGTTCTGGCGCGGTGATGATGACCGAGCGCCACACGATCATCCGTTCTGGTTTATCACCATACCGCTCGGCACAAGCTACGACGAGCTGGTCTATGAGCACCGCACATCTGAGTTCGTCTGGACCGAGCACGAGCCGTGGCACAAATACACTGGTGAAGTGTGGATACCGCGGCTTAACAAGGTCCGCGCATGGCGGCCACATTTTCGACCGGCGAACTTCAAGCACATCGTACTCGGCTCATCTAAGTGCGACGGTCGCCCATTCTGGACATTCTGCATTTTCGGTTTTACGCAGCCGGGCTGGGGTTTTTGGCCGCGTCCTAACATATTCGTCCCCTTCACCGATTGGGAGAAATACAATGCCGCTGCCGACTGACTACGCCGAGCGCAAGCTATGGCAGATGTGGACGTTCCTTATAGAGTATTTTCCTGATGCCTTTGAAGAGGTTGTACGAGTCGCTATAGCGGGTAACCAGCAGCACAATCCGGGGGAGCCGCTGCATTGGGCGCGCGGCAAGTCGGCCGATCAAATGAACACGGCGTTCCGGCATATGTGGGACCACAAACGGGTAGGTCCCCTGGACACGGATGGTTGCTTCCACCTAGCCAAAGCCATCTGGCGGCTGTCGGCTGAGCTACAGTTGACGCTGGAGGCCGAAGCAACGCAGAATATGTTCCTCAATACCATTGGCGACTCGAGCGGGTGGGATCTGTATGGCGACCCTGACAGCAGCAAAGCGGGCAACGATGCCAAAAAGTGATTTTGCTGGCGGCGGCCCAAAGGGCGCCAAGGGGTTCCCTATGAACGACCCGGAGCACACGCGCCTCGCTATCAGCGGGGCTACGCGCTCTGAGCACGCCGGTAACATCAGCGCGTCTAAGGCCGCGCAAATTAAGGCAAAGGCCCGCAAGAAGCTGGGCGAGGAATTCTGATATGGCTGCTCCGAATCCGAATATACCGATCGGTTCCAGTTCTGGAACCCCAGGGCTCGGCGGCGCGATCGGCGACGCGGTCAAACAGGCCGCGCTGACCTTCGGCCCCAAAGCAATCACACAGCGCAAGGCGAAGATTGACGGCGCGGTGGCGGATGCGGACGACGGGACACCGCAGCCCGTCAAGCTAGGGGACCAGTTTTGATCAGCACCCGCAAGCTGCTCACCGTGGCGGGCCTGACGCTCTCCACGGTGCTGCTCTGCTACGGGAAGATTACTGGGGGCGTATGGGCCTATGCATGCGCCATTTTCGTTGCCGGCCATCACGCGCGGGACTGCATAGAAGCTTGGCAGGGCGACGGGGAAGAGCCGCCTGATATTGGAAGCCCGGAGGGGCACCCATGATTACCGACGAGCTGAAAGGAATTATTGCTGGAGTAGTGCTCGCGATCGGCCTATCCGCCGCGGTCATATCGCATCACTACGGCTACGTTAGCGGCCGAAACGGCGTTATTGCGGCTGATTCAGCGGCCCTAGCCAAACAGATTCAG
>Ga0181537_10004636_pt1 | contig 11360 bp, 11 predicted proteins | sample PEATcosm2014_Bin_39_FD_119765 | JGI IMG/M metagenome (GOLD analysis project Ga0181537, IMG submission 119765) | Peatland microbial communities from MTU Mesocosm Facility, Houghton, MI, USA - PEATcosm2014_Bin23_10_metaG | ecosystem: Environmental > Terrestrial > Soil > Wetlands > Peat | place... | reverse complement strand
TCATGCGTCTATCCAAACCTCGCCATTCTTCGGCGACAATGGGCCAGTGCCTGGCCCAGGTACTTCTGCACCATGTGATCCGAGACACCCAGTTTCTCGGCGATCTCCTGATAACTCATCCCGTGCCGGTACTTCATGTAGACCGCCGCCCGGCACTTGGGGGGCAGCTGCGCGAGCACCTCGCGCAGGCGCCTGATGCGCACCTGCAGATCGACCTTCTCCTCAAGCCCGGCGGGCCCCACCAGCTCCGCCTCGACCACCGGCTGATCGAAGTCGATGTTCTTGGAGTGGCGCCGCTCCAGCACCGCATGCTCGATCGCGAGGTTGTTGGCCACGGTGTACAGGTAGCCTTCGGGATTGCGGATCGCGTCGGTGTCGTTGACGCGCAGCATCCGGACGTAGACTTCCTGCACCAGGTCCACGGCATCGGGCTTGGAGCGGATCCGGCGATAGAAAAAGGACTGCAGGGCGCTGCGGTGTTGCGCGAACAGGCGTTCGATCAGTACTTTTTTCAGTTCCGTCATGGATCCGTCAGGCCGCCAGCTGGCCCCGAAAAGGCCTTCTACCTGTATACCTGTATATAAGAGTGCCCTGGGCCGGTTTTCATACCAAATTGTTCAAAAATTGCTGTGCACGCTTCAAACGCCCCCGCCACATCCTGGTGCAACGCAATATTCGCGCGAATATCCCGTGCTCGCAAGGCTCGCGTTGCTGATGACCCCGGTGCCGACTCGACCGTGGCGCCAATGCCGCACTTCCGGCTGCCAACGGGCCGACTACAATGTCGGCCGGCTGAGAGCCGGCACTTGGGTTGGCAGCGGCAACCCGCGGAGCGGAGAGGGGCTGGGTGAGTTTCATAGAGACACTGAAAGCGGCCTGGTCTGCACAGGACTCGCTGGCGTGCGTGGGATTGGATCCGGACCTGAGCCGGCTGCCGGCACATCTGCCCAGGACGCCCGCGGGGGTGCTCGAGTTTAACCGCGCGATCATCGATGCCACGCACGATCTGGTGTGCGCCTACAAGCCGCAGATCGCCTACTTCGCGGCGATCTCGGCCGAGCAGCAGCTGCTCGCGACCATCGAGCATATCCGCAAGGTCTGCCCACGGGTGCCCGTCATCCTGGATGCCAAGCGGGGCGATATTGGCTGCACCGCCGAGCAGTATGCCATCGAGGCCTTCGAGCGCTACGGAGCCGATGCGGTCACGATCAATCCGTACATGGGACGCGACTCGGCCGAACCCTTCCTGCGATACGCGGATCGGGGTGTTCTCCTGCTGTGCAGAACCTCCAACAGCGGCGCTGCGGATCTGCAGGATCTTATGGTCGAGGGGCAGCCGCTGTATGAGCGCGTAGCGATGCTGGTTGCGCAGCAGTGGAACGTTCACGGCAACTGCGCGCTGGTGTTTGGGGCCACCTGGCCGGCACAGATGGCCAGGGTTCGCGCGCTGGTTGGCGACATGCCCTTCCTGGTGCCCGGTGTCGGTGCGCAAGGCGGCGATATCGAATCCATGGTCCGCGCTGGCCAGACCGCCAACGGCACGGGCCTGATCATCAACTCCTCGCGCGGCATCCTGTACGCCAGCAGCGGCCGCGACTTTGCCGCCGCTGCACGCGGCGAGGCAATCAAGCTGCGTGACACGATCAATCGCAGCCGCCACCGCAGCTGAGGATCTGCAAGCTGCTGCGCGCCGGGGCTGCCAGAGGAGCGGTTTGAGTCTAGTATCAGTATCCCGATGAAGTACCCGTAGGTATGGAGAATCACATGTGTGATCAGGATTCTTTCAGTGACATGCTCGCGTATGCAAAGCGTTCGACTGAGCTCTCGCGCCGCCGCTTCGGTGCACTGACGCTCGCCGGTGGAGTGGCCTCGCTGCTGCCACAGATTGCCGGCGCAGCCGAAGTGGTCGAAGCCGACATCGACATCAAGACGCCCGATGGGGTCGCCGACAGCTACTTTGTGCATCCCGCCACCGGTGTTCATCCTGGTGTGCTGATGTGGACCGACATCATGGGCCTGCGACCGGCCTTCAAGCTGATGGGCAAGCGTCTGGCCGAGTCCGGCTACGCGGTACTCGTGCCCAATCCGTTCTATCGCTCGCGCAAGGCACCGATTCTGCCCCCGGGCGCGGGCATGCAGGACGAGGCCACGCGCCAGACCCTGATGGGACTGATGGGCACGCTGACACCGGAGGTTCAGTTTTCGGATGCCAGAACATTCGTTGGATTTCTCGACAGCCAGCCGGTCGTTGATCACAAACGCAAACTGGGCACAGCCGGCTATTGCATGGGCGGCCCGCTGACCTTTCGCACGGCCGCTACGTTTCCCGACCGCGTCGGCGCCGGAGCCTCGTTCCACGGCGCCAACCTCGCGAACGATAAGCCGGACAGCCCGCATTTGTTGGTTGCGAAGATGAAGGCCCAGTATCTGATCGCAATCGCCGAGAATGATGACATGAAGGACCCGGCCGCCAAGACGCTGCTGCGCGCGGCCTTCGACAGCGCCAAGCTGCGGGCGGAGATTGAGGTCTACGCCGGCACGATGCATGGCTGGTGCCCGCCGGATTCCGCTGTCTATGACGAGGCGCAGGCCGAAAAAGCCTGGGCCCGCATGCTGAATCTGTTCAAGACTTCATTGGCGTGAGACTGAGGACAGAGGATCAGGGCCGCCAGTTGCTTCGGGCAGGGTGCAAATAGCGGCGCTTTGCGCGCGACCAGGCGCCGCCTGAACGCAGCCTGGTCCAGGCTCATTGGCGTGCCGCGCTCCTCGCAGCGCGCGCCAGCCTGCGCGCGGTTGGGTTCCCCAGCGCATCGAAGCTTACATGGAGGTAAGCGACCCATCCGGCGTAAGTCAGCGCGCAGCGGGAGGGCCGGATGCCCTTTAGCGCGCTATGAGCGGCGCGATCCGCGCTAGCCGGGCAGCGCGGTGTTTTTGCACAAACAGCTCAATTATTGAGGCTGGAGCGTGCGATGCGGGCAGCGTAGGCTCGACCCGCAGATCAGGTTGAGTGAACGGAGGGCATAGTTTAAGCGCCATCGGAGAGGTCATAGACTTGCCGATGAATGAATGCCAACAGGATCGGGAAGAGAAATTCATCCCGAGACTGCTTGTGCCAGGCCGGGGAACGGTCGAAGTGACGCGCAGGGACTGGCGAGATCAGGGTCGGCATGGGCTTACCCGGTGCGCCAGGAGGAACTGCGAATCGAGGCAACTGACCGCTGGCGCAGGACCGCCAGCGGCTGGTGTCAGCCGCGAATTCCAAAGCCTTGAAGTTGCCGCCGATAGTGCTCACACGACCGCCTGTTATCGCCATCGGCAGGTTATATAGCCGTTCAATCGGCACCTCTGCCTCGCCAACGTATTGAAAGAGCCGACAATACGGCTACGCAATCGTTCAAGTGCGCATATTCTGCAGAGAAAAGCGGCGTTGAAAATTATGCACGATCGGCAGGAAAGCAAGCGGCGATCGGTTCGCCAGCGCACATTGCTGGTTGCGCGTCGCGCGATGCGAGAGTCTAATGAAGATGAACTCTTGAACCGGTGTGCCTACGAACTATCAGTGATGGCACTGCGATGATCGATAACGGAATTATGAAGCTATTAATGAGTGCTCGCCAGGATCGTGACTGCCCGCAGCTGCAGATGTGTATTGCATACCGCGTATCGGGCGGCCAGTGCTTTTGCAAAGCGTAGCGCGCTCACAGCTGAGCGCAAAACGCCGGTTCAGGAATCCGAAGGCCCGATAAGGTCTTCACCCCTAAGAGAGGTAAATGATCATGTTACGTGCAGTCAGCGAAACCCGATTGATCAAGAAGTATCCCAACAGGCGTTTATACGATACGAAGCTAAGCCGCTACATCACGCTCAACGACGTCCTCGCCCTGATAGTCGGGCATGCCGAAGTGCGAGTGACCGAGCAGCGCACTGGCCTTGATATCACACGCGAAGTTCTGCTGCAGGTGGTTGCCGAGCAGGAGAAGACGGAGCAGGCGCGGCTCAGCCAGCCGTTCCTGGCGCAACTGATTGGCAGCTACGCATCGACGGCGGCGGCTGCCACATCAAGGTACCTCGAAGAATCGATGGCCAGTTACCTGGACGAGCAGCACACCGCAGGCTAGAGTCCTCGAGCAGCTGGCGGTCGCATGCAGGGTAGCGAGCACCGCAGGAACGGGTCGGGCTCGCGGATTGGTGGTAGTGCCGATGTCGCTGAGCTGTGACCCGGGATCACCCAGGGATGGCAGTGCCGGAGTGGCGCCTGATGAGGCCTCCGGGTCAAATTCCAAGCCGAGATTGTTTGCTGGCGATTTGATCGCCCATAGCATGCGCCGGGCCTGTATCCGGGTCTGACACGCTGCGGCGTGCCGCGGGCCGGCCGCTAAAGCCCCTTTTCCCCCACGCTGCTGACCGGCTTCCTGCCCGTCAGCCTCGATGTTCTCCCGCTCAACCGGCCGCCGCTGGCGCCGGAATCGTGCTGCCACGGCCGCGCGCAGCTTTGTTTGCGCATTTCCGCATCCGCCTCATATCCGGCTGCGTAGTAGGGAGGCAGGCAGTCATTCGCAACAGGAGAAATGGCGCTATGAATTCGCAACACTCGTGGATTGCCGCGGCCATGGGCGCGGTAGTCCTTCCCCTAACCGCCCTTGCCTCCAGCCATCGGGAGGCACCGTTCATCACCTCGCGTCCCAAGGTTGATGGCACGGACTTCTACATGTTCAACAGCTACGAATCCGGACGCGCCGGCTACGTCACGCTGATCGCCAACTACCAGCCCTTCGAGAATCCCCAGGGTGGTCCGAACTACTACACGATGGACCCCAATGCACTGTATGAAATCCTCATCGACAACAACGGCAGTGGCAAGGAATCACTGACGTTCCAGTTCCGCTTCACCACCGTCAACAGTGGACTGGCTGTCATGGCCGGCAGCAAGAACGTCCCGGTGCCCCTCAGCAATATCGGACAGATCAGCGCCGGCAGCATGGCGGAGCAGAATGTGGCCGAGACCTACACCCTCACGTTGGTCCGCGGCGATCGGCGCACGGGCACGGTTCAGAGTATCCAGGATGCCGATAGCGGCAGCACCGTATTCGCGAAGCCCTTCGACAACATCGGCAGCAAGTCGATCCCAAACTATGCGACCTACGCCGCAAGCTTCATCCACAACATCAATATCCCAGGCTGCAGCGCGCTCGGCAAAGTGTTCGTGGGACAGCGACAGGATGGCTTCGTGGTGAATCTGGGCGAGACCTTTGACCTGGTGAACATCAAGTATCCGGCCCAGGAGCTCGCGCCGGCTGGCGTCAACGCCCGTCAACTCGCGCCCAATTCCCTCGCCGGCTACAACGTGACCTCGATCGCGCTGGAGATCCCGGCTTCGTGCCTGACCTCCGGCACCGATCCGGTGATCGGCGCGTGGACCACCGCGAGCCTGCGACAGAGCGGAGTGCTCAATCCGGCTCCGCAGAGCCAGTTCAGCGCGGCCAGCGTGGGCGCCGTGACCACTCCGACCGGCGCCAGCGTCAACGGCGGAGCCTGGACACAGGTGTCACGTCTTGGCATGCCGCTGGTGAACGAAGTGGTCATCGGATTGCCGGACAAGGATCGCTTCAACGCCTCGGAGCCCAAGGACGATGGGCAGTTTGCCGACTATGTGACAAATCCCTCGCTCCCGGTGCTGCTGCAGGCATTATTCGGATCGGCCGGAGTGCTCGCGCCCAATGTCTATCCGCGCACCGATCTGGTGGCTGCCTTCCTCACCGGCTTGAGCGGGCTGAACCAGCCGGCAAGTGTGACCGCTGCCGAGGAGCTGCGACTCAACACCAGTACCGCGGTGACGCCGGCGGGATCCCAGAATGACCTGGGTGTCCTGGGCGGCGACCTGTCGGGCTTCCCCAACGGACGGCGGCCGATTGACGATGTCGTGACGATCTCGTTGCGGGTCGCGATGGGTGTGCTGCTCTCCCCGTTCAACGGCAGCGCGCAGGATCCGGACCCGGCCTCGGATGGTTCGCGTCAGCTGCACTACACGGACGGCGTTGAACCCAATCCGGCCAACTACCTGACGGCGTTCCCATACCTGAACACGCCACTGGGCGGTTCACCCACCAGCGCTAATGACTGACAGGGTAATGACATGAATGCGAAAATCATCATTCCTTTGGCAAGTGTCGTCGCCGGCTCGCTGCTGAGCGCCTGCGGCGGTGGCCACTCGAGCCCCCCGGTAAGCCAGGGCCCGCAGCCACAGGCGCTGGATACTGCCGACGTGCTGGCGCAGGCCCGCGCGACCTCCGAGACCAGCGAGCCCTACGCGGTGGACGACGGTGCGCTCGTCCTCACCGATACCAGTGAGACCAGCGAGCCCATCGACGTCAACGTAATGTGAGCGACGTGGCGATCGCACGCACAGCGCCCAGCCCCCGCCACCAGCGGCGGGGGCTGATGGGTTTTCTGCTCGGGCTGCTGTTTCTGGGAGCCGCCCAGGCGGCGCCCTACACACCAGCCAGTGACGATCAGGTGCTGGCGGTGCTGCCCGCTGGAGCGCGCCACACCAGCGCGCCGAACCTGGCGATCACGCGCTCGAGACTGGACATTGCATTGCCGCTGGCGCAGTTCTATATCTCCCGCTCGCGCGCTAGCGGTGACCTGCGTTTCCTGGGCTATGCCGAGGCGATGCTGACACCGTGGATGCAGCAGCTGCCGATACCCAGCCAGGTGCTGGTCCTGCACGCCACAATTCTGCAGAGCCGGCACTCCTTTACGGCGGCTCTGGCCGAACTTGACCAGGCCCTTGGGCAGCAGGCCGATGATCCGCAGGCCTGGCTCACGCGCGCAACCGTGCTGCGGGTGCTGGGTCGCTACGATGAAGCGCTGGCTTCGTGCCGGAAACTCGCGCTGGCCGCGGATCCTGCGGTGACGAGCCTGTGCATGCAGGGCGTGCTGGGGCTCGACGGTCACCTGCCAAGTGCATACGCGGCGATCGTGTCGCTGCCGCAGCAGGCCTTGCCGCCCGAGGCGCGGGCCTGGCGCTACTCTGAGCTCGGTGAGATGGCCGAGCGATTAGGCGATGACACGGCCGCCGAGCACTGGCTGCGCGAGGGCCTGCAGCTGGCGCCAGAAGACTTTTATATGCGGACCGCGTGCGCCGATCTGCTGCTGCGACACGGGCGCGCAGCTGAGACCGTGACGCTCCTGAGCGGCTATGAATCGATGGAGCCGATGCTACTGCGCCTGGCCATCGCGCAACGGGCGCTTAGAGATCCGGCCGGCGGCAAGGCGGTTGCGCAGCTGGCGGCGGCATTTGATCTTGAGCAGCAACGCGGCGATGCGGTACATCGGCGCGAGCAGGCCCGATTCCTCCTCGATGTCGATCCACGTCCGGGCGAGGCGCTGGCGGCTGCCGAACAGAACTGGCAGGTCCAGCGTGAGCCCGAGGACGTGCTGGTGCTGCTGCGCGCCGCGCAGGCCGCGCACCAGCCGCAGGCGGCCGAACCCGCGCGACAGTTCCTGAAGCTGCATGGTCTCGAGGATGCACGCCTCACCAGCTACCTGCGGGGGGATGGGTGAAACGCTTGCTCGCGCTCCTGGCACTGGCGTTGTGCGCCAACGCGGCCCAGGCCCATATTGCCAGCAATGGCTTTCTCACGGCGGCGGTTGATGGACCCAAGGTCGCGGGCGCGATCGAACTTGCGGTTCGCGATGTCGAGCTGGCCGTCGGAGTGGACGCGAACCGAGACGGCAAAGTCACCTGGGGTGAGTTGCGCGCCGCCGGGCCGCAGCTGGCTTTGTATGTGCGTCAGCACCTGGACTTGAGCGCCCAGGGCCGAGCGTGCGAGCTTTCCTTCGAGCCGGTCCGGATTAACGATCGGGTCGATGGCAGCTATGCGTGGCTGGCCTACACAGCGCACTGTCCAGTGGCCATCAATACGCTGGGCATCCATTACACGCTGATGGATGGCCTGGATCCCTCGCATCGCGGGCTGCTGGCATTGAGCGCCGGTCGCATCGTTCAGACCGGCGTGCTGGGCGGGGCGCGGATCTCATCGACGTTCACGGTGGATGCGCCGGCGCGCTGGACTACTTTTGTCGAATACCTGCAGGCCGGCATCTGGCATATCTGGAGCGGCATCGATCATCTGCTGTTCCTGCTCTCGCTGCTGCTGCCGGCCGTGTTGCTGCGCCGGGGAGCGCACTGGGAGCCGGTGACCCGCGCGCGGCCGGCGTTGATCAGTATTCTGAAAGTGGTCACGGCCTTTACACTGGCGCACTCGATCACGCTCTCGCTGGCTGCGCTCGATATCGTGCGCTTGCCGAGCCGCCTGACCGAGTCAGTCATTGCCGCCTCGATCATTGTCGCCGCGCTCAACAATATCTTCCCGATCGTCACGGACAGCCGTGCCCGCATCGCCTTTGCCTTCGGCCTGCTCCACGGCTTTGGCTTCGCCTCGGTCCTGAGCGATATGGGACTTCCACAAGGCGCCCGGGTGATCTCGCTGCTGGCATTCAACCTGGGCATCGAGTGCGGTCAGCTCGCGGTGGTTCTCACAGTCATGCCGCTCGTCTATGCGCTTCGGCAGGGCAACTTCTACCGGCGCGCAATCCTGCCATGGGGTTCGGCGGCAATCGCCTCACTGGCCCTCGTGTGGCTGCTGCAGCGGGCCCTGCTGTTGCAACTGTAGGGAGCGGCCAGCGCGTTTTCCGGACGGCGGGCCAGCGCGGCCCTACAGGTACTTGGCGGCCGCCTGGAATTCGCAAACCAGCTCACGCACCTGGCGTGGCATCGCATCACCATGGCCTTTTCGCGCGCCTGCAGGTGCTGTGCGATCTCCATGCGCGGGCGCTCCCGATCTAGCATCTCAGTCACGCCCGGCCGGTGCCCGCCGGCGCGCTTCAGCGGCGCCTGAATTGCCGCAAAATTATCCAAGATGACTCGCTCTGCCTGCGATAGCATCCTTTCCCCCTGGATCGGACCGTAACGAATCTCTGCATCACCCGATGCCGCAGAGGCTTGTTCAGGGGCCGGGAACCGAACGGCTGCACGCCATGGCATGGTTCCCGCGACGACCCATCAGCCGAGAGAATATCGGCTGTGAAGCGGGATTGAGCCTCGTGGGTGGCGGGGCTGATGGCTTCGACGGTAAGGTGTTGCGATGGTCTCGATGGAAATTCGTCGTCTGACGCTCGCTGCGCTGCTGGGTGCGTTTTCTGTGATGCTCCACGCCCAGCAGGGTGCTGCGACCCCGGCAGAGTCGGTTGGCACCGAGCAGGGAATGGGCGATCGATATGCGATCCATGGCCAGATGACCTTCGTGGAGCAGGCCGACGACGAATTTCATGCGCCTTACAGTGGTGCTCACAGCCTCACGCCTGATCGCGGTGCAGAAACCCTCGACCTGACACTGTTTCTGGGACTGCGGCTGTGGAGCGGTGCCGAGGCGTGGATCAATCCGGAGCTCGACCAGGGCTTTGGTCTCGACAACACGCTCGGCGTTGCGGCCTTTCCGAGCGGCACCGCCTACAAGATCGGGCGCAGCCACCCGTACTGGCGACTGCCACGACTGCTCCTGCATCAGGTGATCAATCTCGGGGGACCGGCCGAATCCATCGAGGCTGATGAGAATCAGTTTGCCGCCGTGCGCAGCGCCAATCGCTGGCAGTTTACCGCAGGCAAGTTTGCCGTGACCGACGTGTTTGATTCCAATGACTACGCGCACGACCCGCGACGCGACTTCCTGAACTGGACCGCGATCGATCCGGGAACCTTCGACTACGCTGCTGACGCCTGGGGCTATACGGTCGGGGGCGCAGCCGAGTGGTATCACGGTGCGTGGACGCTGCGGGCGGGCCTGTTTGATCTCTCCGATGTGCCCAACAGCGAGGTCCTCGAGCCGGGATTCCACGAGTACCAGATGCTCGGTGAGCTGGAACGGCGCTACCAGCTGGCGAGCCTGCCGGGCAAGGTGCTGGTGACGGTCTACGACAGCCACGGGCGCATGGCGTTACTGGATGATGCAATCGCCCGTGCGCAGGCCTCGGGTGAAAATATCAACGATGCGCTGATCAGCGTTCGCCGCTATCGCGATCGCAGCGGCATCAGTGGCAACGTTCAGCAGTCTCTGACCGATGATCTCGGGGTGTTTGCGCGCTTTGGCTCAGCGGGCGGCAACGTCGAGGTCTACGAGTTCACAGATTCGGACCAATCGATCTCGGCCGGTCTGTCGCTTCAAGGGAGGCGCTGGCAGCGCGTTGCGGATACGGTGGGCCTGGTGCTCATGGAGAATAAGATATCGGGCACACGCGAGCGCTATCTCAATGATGGGGGACTGGGAGTCCTCATCGGCGACGGCCAGCTGCCGCATCCTGGCCCGGAGCAGACTCTGGAGACTTACTACGAATACGCGCCATCCCGGTGGGGGCAGCTGACGCTTGATTATCAATACGTGGTGAACCCGGCCTACAACAGTGATCGCGGCCCGGTCTCCATCATCGCCCTGCGGGCGCACGCTCAGTTCTGAGGCCACCAGCGCTGCATGCGCGGCTGCGCCCAGCTTTGGATTACTCCGGACTGAATTCGGGTCAGGTTTTTTTGCGATTGATGAACTGCGCCACGCGGGTGTGGGCATCAGGCGCCAGGCCCTCGTTCTTGAAGATCTCCAGCCCATGGGCCTCACGCAGCGTGAGTTTGTCGCTGGCTGCGAGCGCGCGTTTGTTGACCTGGTTGGCGTACCAGGAATTGGCAAGGATGTCGGCACTGAGCCGGGCGAGTTCGGCATCAAAGCGATCGTCGGGGAAGCAAAGATTGGCCAGATGCATCTCCTCGGCCTCACGGCCCGAATAGGTGCGGCAAGTGAGCATCATCTCGCTCGCCTTGGCGGTGCCGACGCGATGTGGCAGGCGCAGGCTCAGGCCCCAGATTGGAGTCAGGCCCCAGCGTGCATAAGCGTCGGCAAACTGTGCCGACTCGCCGGCAAGAATCAGGTCGGCCGCCAGCGCCAGCTCCAGTGCACCCGTGGAGCAGTGACCCTGTATGGCACAGATCACCGGCTGCGGCAGACTGGCCAGCTTCTCGATAACTTCGGAGTGAAAATGGGGTTTGGCGCGGGCCCTGACGAAATCAAGGACCTCTTCCATGTCATAGCCCGCGGAAAAGTTTCCGCCCGCGCCACGCAGGATCACGAGCCCCACTTTGCGTGTCTCGCGCGCCAGGGCATCGAGATGGCCCTCGAGTGACTCGAGCAGCGCTTTGGACAGTGCGTTGAGTTTCTCCGGACGATTGAGTGTCAGCGTGGCTGCGCCTGGCTCATCAGTTCTCAGGACTAGATTGTCCATTGCTCATCTCTCCCTTTAGGTTCCACCAGCCGCCG
>Ga0181537_10004635_pt1 | contig 11361 bp, 9 predicted proteins | sample PEATcosm2014_Bin_39_FD_119765 | JGI IMG/M metagenome (GOLD analysis project Ga0181537, IMG submission 119765) | Peatland microbial communities from MTU Mesocosm Facility, Houghton, MI, USA - PEATcosm2014_Bin23_10_metaG | ecosystem: Environmental > Terrestrial > Soil > Wetlands > Peat | place... | reverse complement strand
TCCGAACGCACTTTCGCAATTGTCGCCGCGCGTCCTTCCAGGTTCACTTCCGCATCCGGTTGCGGTTTGGAACAGACAAACGCCAGCGCCTTAACTCGCTTTGCAGCCATCCGCCAAAGCTCCAGCTGAACGTAGCCGCCCACGGAGCAACCGGCAAAAACCGCCTCAGGCACTTCGAGATAATCCAGCAGCGCCACCGCATCCGCCGCCAGCTTGTTCATCGTCAGCACCGGAGCGTCGGGAACCCGTCCAAATCCACCCACCGGCAGATCTTCCCCCAGCTCTGACCCGCCATGTCCCCGCAGATCCGGAACAATCGCCCGCACACCCGCCAGCTCCTGGCTCAGTGGTCGCCAGAATTCGTGATCCAGCGGCGTCGGATGCAGAAAAACCACCGGCATCCCTGCCCCGAACTCCCAAAAACCTAAGTGCGCCCCTTGCGATTCATAGCTAAAAGTCGATTCGTAGCCAGACGTCATATACCAGGAGGATAAACCCCAGGCGCCGCAATCGGCTCGTCAGGGATTCCAATCCACCCAGCCACATAGGCAATGCCCACCACCCCGCCCGAAAAGAAAAATCCCAAAACCGTCATCACCCTGACCAGCGCCACGTCCCATCCATACGCTTGCGCCATCCCGATGCAGACCCCGGCAATCTTCCGTCCTAAAATCGGCCGCACCAGTGGTTTGCCCTGTAACACCGGCGCCACCGGAACGCTCGCGCCGCAGCTGGAACAGAACCGCGCGCTCAAAGGTAACGCATTCCCGCATCGATTACAGTAGACGCCCATTCCCGAATCCTCCCCGCAGAACCGCCCTGGGTAGTGTCTGACGAATACCAAATCGAGAGGCTTTGTAACAGGGCATGACTTCAGTCATGCCGAAAATGGCCTAAGAATGTGATTGGGCTTTAGCCCCTGCGGACATTTTTCCCGGTTCTCGAGCCATTGGTCGATTCGTCAGACACTGCCTCATCTCAAGTACGGAATAGAGCTCCCTCGGGTTCCATCGGTTTGTCACGCCAGTCAATCGCCCGCCTGCCGCCTTCAGCTCCCCTCATAAGCCGTCCGCAAATACTTCCGCGCCGTATCCGCTCGTGAAGTGCTCGGCCCCGCATCGATGGCCGCCTGGTAATCCTTCACCGCGATTTGCCTTTCGCCATTCAAATCGTGGCATTCCCCCGCCGCCAGCAGCGACCGGATCTTCAGCTCCGGTCCAACATTCGCCGCCCAGGCCGCCTGCTCATACGATTGCGCCGCCTCGCCGTAGTGCCGCTGCCCCCGCAGAGCATCCCCCAACCCAAAATACGCCAGCTCCATCTTCGCCGAGTAGTAATACCCCGGCTTCGCGTTCGCTGTCAGAATCGCGCGGTAAGCATCCGCCGCCGCCATCCCCTCGCCCGCATCTTTCCGCAAGTTCGCCTCTTCCAGACTGAAAAGATAATCCCGCGGATGCTCCTTCCGCAGTGTCAGCACCACTTCGATCGCCTCTTTATACCGCGCCTCTCGCCGCAGAAAAAGTGCCGTCGTGGTCCGCGCCTCCACACTCGTCATCACAGCGCGGTTGCCCGCGTCCGCCAGCATCTCCAGCCCCTTTTGCCTCGACCCCGTCATTCCCGCAAACCCAATCAGAAACTTGAACGGCAGCGGCAGCGCCCCCACCACGTACTCATACACACCCACCACCAGCTTCGCGTCAATGTAGTCCGGATCAAGTTGCAGCACGCGCACATGGTCGTCCTAGGCCCCCAGCGCAAGCTTGAATCCCGTCACATATCCACGCTGCACCATCGCAATATATGTGCACTTCAGCGCTCGCGCCCACCCGCGCGCATACAGTGCGTCCACATCGTTCGGATTCTTGCCGATCCGCCAGTCCGCCTCGTGAATCGCCTCATCCGCAAGCCCCAGAACCTGGTCCCGCACCTTCGGGTCTTCCACCGTCGCGTGCCGTCCCGTCAGGAACCCATCATTGGCATAAAACGTCGTATCCAACAGGTCCTGCCGGTAAAGCTCCTGAAACAGCACCGCGTCCAGCAGCATCGCCGTCGCCTGAGGATCACCCGGATGCATCGCATAAAACCGCTGGAACCGTTCCACCGCCCCCGAATAATCCAGATCGTAAAAGTGCCGATAGGCCTCGCGCACCAACGGGTCGCGGTTCAGCGCATTCGTATGCACCTCCGCATCCGCCCATCCCACCATCGCCGCGGCCAGCAACACAACTACGCAAGCCAAACAGCGCATCCAATGCAGCAGCGCCTTTAGTCGGAACTCTCTTTGCTGTTCTTTCACGTCTCGCAAGCTCCCGCGGTTTCATCCATTTTTTTTGAAAACTCTCCAACGCCGGGAAAAGGGATCTCCCTCTCTTTGACGTTACACAAAACTAGAAGATGCTCAAAGACGTTCGCTTGCCGTGTTCCTCAGCGCTACTTCACGCCAGACCCACCAACTAACCGTGTCCGCTCCATTGAAGGATTGGTGAAATGAATCGGAAAGAGTTGTTGCGATTGTTGCTGAATCAGGCTCAGTTTAACGGTTTCGAGTTCCGTCGCTGGTTTCAGTCCCAGGTCCAGCCCTCCTGGCCCGGAGCCGAGCAAGCCCTCTCCCTGCTATCTGTCGAAGGACGCCACTACACCCTCCTCTTCTCCCACGAGTTCGCCAGTTGCTATTGGCGCTCCGGTGCCCAAATGAGCTTCATGGTGCCTTCCATCACCTATCCCCGCGTCACTGCCCAGGGAGACGTGGTGCAGGTCACCCGAAAGCCTTTCACCCGCCGCAAAATAAAGCCCGACGTCTGGAAGTACCACCTCCGCCAGATGGCCGCCGCGGACGATCCCATCGATTACCTCTGCCGCTTCCTTCCCGCGCAGGACCAGGCCAAGCTCCGCGAAATCCCTCCCCCCACCCAAATCGCCGCCCAGGCCTGAAGCTCTCCCCCCGAAAGATGCGGCGCCTCGCCCCAGGCAGCCGCCCCGGAGGGAGCCAGGGGCCTTCACCCCCGAAGGCCCCTTTCATTCATCCTTTGATCACTCTCACTCTCCGTCCTTACAAGTGGTGGAACGAAGGATGAAAGCTGACTTCCCGTTCCGTGGGCCTCTCGGCTAACCCCGCCAACACGCGTCCGCCGCGGCGGACGGCTAACCCCGCAAACTCCGCTCACCCCGCTCTTTCCCCCATCCACAACCAAGTTTTGTTCTACGATTAACTCATGCCCATCCCTGAGCGTCTGCACCCCACCTTCGCTGCGGCTCGGCCCCCCGCGCTCCCGCCGCCAGATCCCATGGACGAAGCGCGCAAACGCCTTATCGTGGCCCTCGACCTGCCCGACGCCGCCTCCGCCGTCGCCTTCGTCGACCGTCTCGACGGTGCCTGCCACTGGTTCAAGGTCGGCATGGAGCTATTTACCGCCGCCGGTCCAGCCGCCATCGAGCCGCTCCTCAACCGTGGCCATTCCGTCTTCCTCGACCTCAAATTTCACGACATTCCCAACACCGTAGCCGGCGCTGTCCGCTCCGCCGCAACCCTCGGCGTCCGCATGGTCAACGTCCATGCCGCCGGAGGCCCCGCCATGCTAGCCGCCGCCCGCGCCGCTCTTACAGGCCTGTCCAATCCCCCTCAACTCCTCGCCGTCACCATGCTCACCAGCATGAATAGCGCCCAGGTCAGCGCCACGGGCATCCCTCGTTCCCCCGCCGAGCAAGTCGAACTCCTCGCCCTCATGACCCTCGAATCCGGAATCCGCGGCTTCGTCTGTTCGGCCGAAGAAGTCGCAAACCTCCGCAAACTCACCGGCCCTGAAGGCGTCCTCGTCACCCCCGGCATCCGCCCCGCCGGAGCCGCAATAGGCGACCAGTCCCGCATAGCAACCCCCGCCGAAGCCCTCCGCCAAGGCGCCAGCTACCTCGTCGTAGGCCGCCCCATCACCCAGTCCCCCAACCCCGCCCATGCCGCCAACGCCATCCTCCACGAAATGGCTGAAGCCCTCTAAACGCGGACAGCCGCGGGTGCTCCATGTCTCATTCGCCGTGGCAAATTAGCCCCGCGCGTCACAGTCTGTTACGAAACCCTGTCACCGTTGGTGAAGAACGTGAGGTCAGCGAAACCAAAAACTCCTCCAGAGTCGTGGGACGGCGCGCAGCCTTCGCGCCGTCCTGGCGCTTTTGTGCAAACCAGTGGTCAGTCCTGCAGGGCCGCTCCGCCCCGCCTGAGCTATCCACTATAATCACAGAATGCGCGCAGCTTCGGTCGGAATCTCACCCCTGATAGTCATCGACCGCAAATCCCGCGCGCCTTTGCATAAACAGATCTACGATGCCTATCGTGGCGCAATTCTCCGCGGCGACCTGCGCCCAGGCCAGCAAATTCCTTCCAGCCGTGTCCTCACCAATGAACTCGAGGTATCGCGCTTCCCGGTCCTCAATGCCTATGCGCAATTGCTGGCCGAAGGCTACTTTGAGAGCCGCGTAGGCGCGGGCACTTTTGTGTCGGCCTCTTTGCCGGAACAACTCATGTCCGTCGAAGCTCCTCTTGCCTCGCCCATTCACATCCCATCCGGTCCACGGCCCGTTGCCGAGCGCTCCTTTCGCTATCCAAAATTCGAGCGCTCTTACTTGCTGCGCGGCTGGGGCGCATTCGGAGTGCATCAGCCCGCATTCGACCAATTCCCTTTTCAAATCTGGTCCCGCCTCGTAACTCTTCACAGCCACACCCCAACTGCACGGGCAGTTCACCACATCGATCCCTGCGGCTCCGAGGGATTCCGCGAAGAGATATGCGCCTATCTGCGCACTGCACGCGGCGTCAAGTGCGAGACAGATCAAATCATGATCGTCTCCGGCTCCCAGCAGGCGCTCGATATCACCGCCCGTGTCTTATTCGATCCCGGAAGCAAGGTGTGGGTCGAAGAGCCCGGATATAACCTCGAGCGCATCATTCTTACCGCGGCCGGCTGCCACCTATGCCCCGTCCCCGTCGACAGCGAGGGCATCGATGTCTCTGCGGGAATCAAGAAGTATCGCAAAGCGCGCGCCGCCTTTGTTACGCCCTCGCACCAATATCCTCTTGGTTCCACCATGAGCGCCTCGCGACGCCTTCAACTCCTCAATTGGGCCCAAACCTCCGGAGCCTGGATCATCGAAGACGATTACGACAGCGAATACCGCTACGAGAGCCAGCCCATCGCATCCTTGCAGGGCCTGGATGCGAACGCGCGCGTCATTTACATTGGCACCTTCAGCAAGGTCCTGTTTCCCTCGTTGCGCATTGGCTATATCGTCATTCCCCCTGACCTGGTTGAAAAGTTCATCTCAGTCCGCTTTGCCATGGACATCTTCCCACCCTACCTCTACCAGGAAGTACTCACCGATTTCATGCGCCTCGGGCACTTCGGGCGTCACATCCGCAGGATGCGCCAGCTTTACCGCGAACGCCGTACCGCTTTGGTGAAGAGTCTCAAAGATGAGTTCGGAGATACCGTGGAAGTGCACGGAGCTGAAGCCGGTATGCACTTTGTCATGACCCTGCCAAACATTGCCAGCGACCGGCAAATCGCCGCCATAGCAGCAAAGGAAAAAATGTGGCTTCTCCCGCTGTCTCCCTGCTACTCCGGCAAGGATCCTCAGCAGGGACTCATCATGGGATTCGGGAGCACGCCCGCAAACCATATGGCCCGCGCCGTGCGCAAACTGCGGACCATACTCGAATCCGCAACATAACTCATCGCTAAATACAATTGCCCGCGCGACGCATCACGCGGGCAATCGCATTCAGTTGAATCTATCCCTTTGGCTCATCCTGATCCGGATGAATCGTTCGATAACTGGCATTGCCTCTTGACCACACAAGCAGCAAAAGTTCTTTTCCTCCGCTGCCCTCGTGCACCTGGTTCGCAAACTCGCTGGCCGATTGCGCCGGCTTACGATTCACTTCAACAATCACATCTCCAGGTTGAATCCCCGCGTCATCCGCAGGGCTGCCCGGCCGCACGTTTTCAACCACAACACCATGAACCTGATCTGGCACCTTCGCCTGTTGACGCGTGTCCTGTGTCAGGTCGGCCACCGCCAATCCCAGCTTGCCGCTTTGGTGCTGGCCGTCATCGCCACCTTCGCCGTTGGCAGCCACTTCACTGCTCCCGTGGAACTGGCCCACAGTCAGGTTCAGCGTCACCGGCTTTCCATCGCGAATCACGCCCAGCGCGATCTTCGTGCCAGGTGTCATCTCGCTCACCGCCACCTGCAGCGCGCTGCCGTTGATAATCGTCTCGCCATTCAACTGGTTGATTACGTCGCCCTGGTGCAAGCCCCCGCGGCTCGCCGGCGAATCCGGAGTCACCTGCGCAACAATCGCGCCAGTCGCATCCTGCAAGTTGAAGAAGTGGGCGTTCTCCGGCGACACATCGTTCATGCTAATGCCCAGATACCCATGCTCAATCTTGCCGTTCTTGATCAGTTGTTCCGCGGTCGAGCGCACAATCTGCGACGGAATCGCAAACCCCGCCCCTGCGAAGGAGCCGTTGTTGCTGATGATGAACGTATTGATCCCAATCAGTTCACCATGCGCATTCACCAGCGCGCCGCCCGAGTTGCCGGGATTGATCGCCGCATCCGTCTGAATAAAGTTACCCGGCTTGCGTGGATCGTCCGAGTAAGGATTCGGCCGGTTCAGAGCGCTAACAATCCCGCGTGTCACTGAGAATGGGAAATAACCGAACGGACTCCCAAACGCCAGCACCGTCTGGCCCGGAGCAAGCTTGGTCGAGTCACCCCACGCAATAGTCGGCAGATTCGATGCGTCCACCTTGATCACCGCCAGGTCATTCAGCTTGTCCACGCCAATCACTCGTGCATTCAGGATGCGCCGGTCTTTCATCGTGACCTTGATCTGCGTCGCGCCATCCACCACGTGGTCGTTCGTCACAATGTATCCGTCCGGCGAAATGATGATGCCGCTTCCCACCCCGTGCTCGATCTGCGGCTGCTGTGGCGTTTGAAACATCGGCCCGAAGAACTGCCTCATCCCCGGAGGAAGCCCCTGCATCTGCCCATCCTGCGAAGTATTCTCTCCCTGGGGCTTTGACGTGACGGCGACATACACCACCGCTGGAGTCACGCGCGATGTAACCACCTCCATCGCATGATCCAGCGCAGTCAGCGCCTCGACGCTCTGATCGTCAATTGCCGATGCGGCCCGAACGCTGCCGTGACCGACAAACAGCGCCGCTCCCAAACCGAAGGCTCCAATAATTGCAGCCGGGGCGGCAAACCTCTTTGCCGTTGCTACTAATTGATTAGTTGCTTGAAACATGGGAAGTTTTCTCCTTGTTGACGTTCATTTCTGTTGAAGTTGAGTTGTGTTCGAACCACGTCTGCGCCCATGCGCCCGTGGCCAAATCTGATTCGATCTTCCTAAACCGGCAAGCTAGATCCGCAAAATCAGCCACCCGTCCCCTATAGGAACGGCGGCATACGAATTCCGATTGACCGGGTCCACAGCAAACACGATCCGCGGTGGCGGCGCCATGTCATTCCATTCCGTCAGCACCACCCATGCCTGCCGATTCTTCTCCGTGGAATGCTCCGCGTACCGCGGACGCACCCTCTGCCCTGCGGCCTTCGATCTCTGCGTCTTCGTCTTCACTGCTGGCTGAATCGAAGGCTGCGGCATCACAGCCTTCACAAGTTGAACCGAGCCACCCAATGCCTGCACTCTCGATTCACGCAAACTTGTTTCATTTAGCGACTCAGGAAACGCAGTACGCTCCTGCATCGCCACTTGCGGCAACGGGGCAAAGCTCACCAGCTGCGGACTCCGAGCCAGCGCCATCCCTCCGCCCACCACCCCCACAATCAGTCCTGCGGTTACAAGCTTTGCCTGCCGCCTGCCCATCGTTTCCGCCGGCTGCCGCAGCAACCTATGCACGCGATTCACAAGCTCCGGCCGGCGCTCCCACGCTCCCAGAGCAAGGGAAACGCTGCGCCGAATCATTGAATTCTCGGCCAGCCGCGTCAAGCAGATTGCGTACGCCTTCCGCGCGCCATTCGACTCAAGAACACGGTCGTCGCAAGCCAGTTCCCTCTCCGCGCAAAGCCGGCGCTCCGCCCACAACAGTGCTGGATTCAGCGGAAACAGCATCAGCCCGATCTTCTGCAACAAATTCGTCCAGTCGTCTCCGCGCCGCAGATGCTCCATCTCGTGCAAAACCACCTGCTGCAGTTCAGCAGAGGAAAGCTTCTCTATAAGTCCCTCAGGAAGCAGAATGCGTGGACGAACGAACCCAAAAACGCTTGGCCGTTCCACCTCGCTCGACACACAAAGTTCCGCCGCGCGCCATCCACGCTCCCCCTCCACTTCGCCATTCAGCAGCGACCGCACGGAATCTCCGACCACCACCGGCGTAGCCCGCACAGCCAGCCGATGCAGGCGAGCAGCGCTCAGAATCAGCTCAACTCCGCGCCACAGCGACAACGCCGCCCAGAGAGCCGCAATCGCAAGGCTCCATCCCGGCTGCAAGTAAATTGACGCCGTGTGCGCTGAACCTCCACTGACCAGGCCTTCCCGAACCAGGTCCTCTCGAATCGCAGGCACAACATGCAGCAGCACCAAAAGAAGAAAAACGTTCATCCACACCAGGGACCGCGCTGCCGCGGAAAGCCGTGGCAACAGCCGCAGACAAACAGCGGCGCAAACGGTCACAACCAGGCCTTCCCACACGGCCGAAATCAGCGCGCTTACCGCCGCCGAAGACAAAATAGAGCTCGCCTGCAGCAAAGAACCGGCGTAAAAGTTCGTCTCCATCTACGCTGCCTCCCCCGCATCGTCCGGTGCGCTCGCAATTGCTTCTTTCAAACGCTTCAATTCGTCCGCGCCGATCTCATCGTCGCCAAGCAGAGAAAGCAGCAACCGCTCCCGCGAATTCCCAAAGAAACGTTGCAGCACATGACGAACTTCTGAACGGCTAGCCTCGGCCTGTCCAATGCTCGCCCCATAAAGAAACGCTCTGCCCTCTTGCCGGTGGCTTACATAACCCTTCGTCTCCAGAATGCGGACCGTCGTCAGGACAGAGTTATAGGCCAGCGTTTCCTCGTCAGGAATCGCGCTCACCATCTCGGCCACAGTCGATTCGCCGCGTTCCCACAGAATCCTCATCAACCGGAGTTCTGCCTGCGTCAGCGTGATGGATCTCTTTGGAGGCATTCGAGTTACAAGTCCCAGAGGGCAATCTGGCCCTTCGTCCCTGAAACAATAGACTATCAACTAATGATTTAGTTAGCAAGAAATCTCTGGACTTCTCTCCTCGAATCGGGAAGCCTGCTCGACGCGGTTAATTTTGGGAATGGCTGCTAGTGTTGAATCGCAGTCTCAGCCGCCGTCGGCTTCTGCGTAATCTGCTCCGGAGTCGGCAACTGCGTCCTGTCCCATCCCCCGCCAAGAGCCTGAACCAACTCCACCGACGCCGTCATCTGCTCAATTTGCAGGCTCGCCAGCGTCTCCTGGTTCCCGAACAACGTGTTTTGCGCGGCCGCCAAATCAATGAACGGATCAACGCCGGTTTCGTACCGCGATTGCTCCAGCTTCACATACATCTGGGAATGATCAACCGCTTCCTGCTGGCGTCGTATCTGCTCTGAAAGTATGCGCACCTGTGCAAGATAGTCTTCCACCTGCTGGAACGCCGCGAGCACAGATTGTCGATACGCCGCAAGATCCGCATTGTAGGTAGCGATATATTGATTCACCGTCGCCCGGCGCAGTCCTCCATCGTAAACTGTCTCCGAAAGTGTTGGCCCCACTGACCAGAACCGGCTGGCCGCGTCCAGCAAGTTCTTGATCGCTGAACTCTCCACGCCGCCGTTGCCTGAGAGCGTCAGCGCCGGGTAGTATGCGGCAAAGGCGACCCCGATCTGAGCATTCGCCGCAGCCATGCTCCGCTCCGCGCCCGCCACGTCCGGCCGCCGCTCAAGCAGTTGTGACGGCAATCCCACCGGAATCGGCGGAGGCGCTGTCAGTATCGGCTTCACCGGAATCGAAAACGAAGAAGCTGGCTGACCGATCAGCATCGAGATCGCATGCTCGTACTGCGCGCGCGCAATCCCCAGGTTTGCCGCGGAAGACCGCGCTTCTGCCAGCTGCGTCTGCGCCTGCACGAGCGAAACCTGGTCGTCGACGCCGGTGTCATACCGGGCCTGCTCGGCTTCCACATCCTTCTCATCCGTTTCCACAATCTCGTTCAACAACTTCTGCAGCGCATCCTGCCCGCGAATCTCAAAGAAATATTCAGCCAGGCTGGCTTGTTCAGTCAGCTTCTCGTTCTCAAGATCGGCCGCCGTCAGTTGCGCCTGGTATTGATTAGCGCGAACTGTGTTGCGCACCTTGTCCCACAGATCGGGCTCCCACGATACCTCCGCCGGAAGCGCAAATATCTGCGATTGCTTTCCTCCCGTCGAGCCGCTCGCGGACGATGCGGAGCCCGAGGACGTAATAGTCGAAGACGACTGCGACCGCGTGTAAGAGGGACCGATGCTCACCGTCGGGAAGTACTGCGCCCTCGCCTCGCGCACCAGCGCCCGCGCTTCCATATAATTCTCAAATGCCTGCCGGATATTCTGATTGTTGATATTCAGTTGTTCTTCAAGCGCGTTCAGTTCCGGATCGTTGTAAATCTCCCACCACTTGCCCCGCAGAGTCGCATCCTGCGGCTGTGCCACCGTCCATCCTTCCGTTTCCTTGAACTGCGTAGGGGACTCCTTGAACGCCGCAGGCGCAGTCATAGTCGGCGGAACGTACTTCGGGCCAACGTTGCATCCGGCCAGCAAAGCGCAGAGCGCTACGGCAATCAGTGCGCACGGCATCGCCCATGCTGGCCGCCGGACCCCTACTGGCCGCCGGAATTGCTCGATCGAATTCTTCATAACGAACACTCCATAAATCTCTAGAACCTGTTTCGTAAACCTGCTTTGCATCAGGGCACGACTTTAGTCGTGCCGAAATTGCCCTGAAAGATGAGGGGTTTTAACCCCTGCGCGATGAACCCCCAGACGTCGTGGCCATTTATGAATCACGCTCTAAGAAGCCTCGGCCGTTCCAGGTTCAAGCCTTGCTGCGTGCTTGTGCTTACCTTGGAACCGCAGGCGCATGCGATCGAAAAACAGGTAGACTACAGGCGTCGTGTAAAGCGTCAGCATCTGGCTCACTATCAGTCCGCCCACGATTGTTATGCCCAGCGGCCGCCTCAGCTCCGAGCCCGTCCCCGTCCCAAATGCCAGCGGCAGCGCGCCGAACAACGCCGCCATCGTCGTCATCAGGATGGGTCGGAAGCGCAGCACGCACGCTTCAAAAATCGAATCCGCCGTCGACTT
>Ga0181537_10004634_pt1 | contig 11362 bp, 8 predicted proteins | sample PEATcosm2014_Bin_39_FD_119765 | JGI IMG/M metagenome (GOLD analysis project Ga0181537, IMG submission 119765) | Peatland microbial communities from MTU Mesocosm Facility, Houghton, MI, USA - PEATcosm2014_Bin23_10_metaG | ecosystem: Environmental > Terrestrial > Soil > Wetlands > Peat | place... | reverse complement strand
GCGCTGATCGCGAATCCGTCAACCAGGATTTGCACTGCGAGCAAGGATCAGCCCTTGGGTGGCTGCAAATGCGTGAAGGCGGGGAACTTGATCGTAGAATTCGGCGCGGCCTTGGGCCATAGCGGCACCTGCTTGCCGTCCTGCCACTGCAGTGCGATCCCGGGGGCGAAGCCGGCGCCGTATTTCATGGCGTGGGTGAACAGACTGTCGCGCCCATAGAACTGCACGCGGCCCACGGTCCCGGTGTAGTCGGTCTGCTCGAGGGCGGCAACCAGCTTGTCGCCGTCGGTGGAGCCGGCGCGCTTGACCGCTTGCACGAACACATTCACGGCATCGTAGGTGGTGTATCCGGTATAGGGCGGGGTGCCGCCGAAACGTTTGATGTAGGCATTGACGAAGGGCTGGGTCGCCGGGGTCAGATTCGCACCGTCGGTCGCGACCGAAAACGTGAGGACACCCGCCGCCGCGCCGTTGGTGTCCTGCCAGAAGGTGCCCGAAGTGGCCTGCGAGGAAATGCCGATCATCGGAATGGGGACCTGCTGCTGGGCCCACTGCACCGTCGGCTGAACGCCGGTATGGCTGATGCCGGTGACGATGACATCGGGCTTCTCACCCTCGATCTTGTTGTAGAGCGGAGTGAAGTCGCTGGTATCGGGCGAGAAGCGGATGTGGTCGAGCACCGTCACCCCGATCTTCGGCAGGCACACCAGATATTCGGCATCGAGCGGCGTGGTCCACGCGGCGTCTTCGCTGAGCACCACCGCGGACTTGATCGAATATTTCGTCTGCAGCCACAGCTTGACCGAATCGCAGACCGAATCGGCGATGAACGGCGAGGCCATGTACTCGTGGAACGTGTACTTGTTCTTGTCATAATCGTCGTGCACGTGGCGGCTGATCTCATTGCTCGCCGCGCCGGTGGTGATGAAGGGCACGTGCGAGCGGGCCGCCCAGGGTTGCAAGGCGAGGGCCACTTCGGTGATGTAGGTGCCGATCACCCCGACCACCTTGTCCTGGCTGACCGCGCGCTGGAAGGCGCGCACCGCGTCCGCGGCCGAGTTATGGTCGTCGTACTGGACGATCTCCACCTTGCGGCCATCGACGCCGCCGGCGGCATTGATCTCGTCCATCGCAATCTGGGCGGCCCGGCTGATGCCCGCCCCGGCGATGGCGGATTCCTCGGAGATGATGCCGATCCTGATCGGCTCCTTGGTCTGCGCCTGGACCCCTGCCGCGGCCACGCAGCCAAGCGCTGCCGCGGCCATCAGAGCGGTACGTGCGTGGAATGTGAATGTTTTCCGATCGGCCATTGGTTGACTCCCGTTTATACGTTTTGTCGTCGATCCGTGTTCGCCGTCAATCGCTCGTTCAACGCAGCCACGGCCGATGGTCAGCATAGCTTCATTCCGCGTCGAATGTTAAGACTTGCGCGGCGGCGGTTGCCAGAATCCGGAGTATTCGCGAACATAGCCGTTCATGAATTCAAAGCATCATGGATTGGCGCGGTTCATCGTCGAGTCCGCGCTCATCGGGCTGCTGTTCGCCGTCAGCGCCGCTGCGCCTGCGGCCGATTCGTCCGCGGCCGATTCGCGCGCAGCAAAGTATCCCGACTATCCCAGCGAGACGCCGGACAAATTCGCGCCCGCCACCGACAGTTACGACTACATTTCGCGCGACGTCATGATCGCGATGCGCGACGGTGTGAAGCTGCACACGATCATCCTGATTCCGAAGGGCGCGACGCACGCCGGCATGCTGCTCACGCGTACCCCTTACAATGCCGCGCATCTGACCAGCCACACGCATAGCGGTCATCTGGGCCCGATGCTGCAGGGCTACGACAACGCGACCGACGTCATCCTCGAGGACGGCTACATCCGCGTGGTGCAGGACGTGCGCGGCAAGTATGGCTCGGAAGGCGACTACGTGATGAATCGCCCGGTCCACGGGCCCCAGAATCCCACGCCCGTCGACGATGCCACCGATACCTACGACACCATCGAGTGGCTGGTGCACAACGTGCCCGAGAGCAACGGCAAGGTCGGCACGCTCGGGATTTCCTACGACGGTTTCGAGCCGCTCATGGCGCTCGTCAACCCGCACCCGGCACTGAAGGTCTCGGTGCCGATGAACCCGATGGTCGATGGATGGATGGGGGATGACTGGTTTCACAACGGCGCGTTTCGCCAGCAAAACATGTCCTACATCTATGAGCAGACCGCGAGCCGCGACAACGCCATCAATTGGTGGAGCAGCTACCACGACGAATACGACTTGTTCATGCAGGCGGGTTCCGCCGGTGAACTCGGCCGCCGCTACGGCATGGAGCAGTTGGGTTTCTGGAACAAATTGCTCGCGCATCCCGCATACGATGCCTTCTGGAGCGATCAGGCGGTGGATAAGCTGCTGGCGGCGCAGCCGCTCAACGTGCCGACGATGCTGGTCCACAGCCTGTGGGATCAGGAAGACATCTACGGCGCGCTCGCGGTGTATGCCGCCATCAAACCGAAGGACGCCCGGGGCGACATGGTGAAGCTGGTGCTGGGCCCGTGGCATCACGGCCAGGAAATCGGCGAAGGCAGTACCTTGGGGGTCCTGCGATTCGGCAGCGATACCGGCAAATATTTTCGCGAGCAGGTGCTGCGCCCCTTCCTCGCCCAATATCTGAAAGACGGCGCCCCCAAGGCCGACGTCGCGCCGGTCACGGCATTTGAGACCGGCACCAATCAGTGGCAGCGGCTCGATCGCTGGCCGCTCGCCTGCGAACGCGGGTGTCCCGCGACGAGCCGCGCACTGTATCTGCAACCCGGACAGAAACTCGGATTCAGTGCGCCCACCGCCGGCGCCGCGTATTCCGACTACGTCTCCGATCCTCTGCACCCGGTGCCGTTTCGCGCGCGGCCCATTCAGCCGGCGGGATACGATCCCGGGCAGACCTGGTCGCAGTGGCTGGTCGATGACCAGCGCGAAGCATCCGGCCGCACCGACGTGCTCACCTTCACTTCCGACGCGCTCACCGCTCCGCTCGCGATCAGCGGCAGCCCCGAGGTGCATCTGATCGCCTCGACCAGCGGCACCGACAGCGACTGGGTGGTGAAACTGATCGATGTGTATCCGGATCAGGTCGCGGAGCAACCCGCCTTGGGCGGCTATCAACTCGCCGTGGGGATGGATGTTCTGCGCGGCCGCTACCGGGAAGGCTTCGTCAACCCGAAGCCGATCGCGGCCAATCGCCCGCTCGAGTATCGATTCCGGCTGCCGGCGAACAATCATGTGTTCCTGCCGGGTCATCGCATCATGGTGCAGGTGCAATCGAGCTGGTTTCCGCTCTACGACCGGAACCCGCAGACCTTCGTGCCGAATATTTTCCTGGCGAAGCCCGCCGACTACGTCAAGGCGACGCAGCGCGTCTACCACTCCGCGAAAGAGGCGTCGTTTATTTCGTTGCCGGTCCGCTGACGCGGTTGAGCCACGCGTACAGGGCGGCGATCGAGGCGAGGAACGCGCCACCGCCGATCCACAGCGACGCATCGGCAAACCCTGGGCCGACGAGCGCGAGGGGAGCGTCCTTGCCGGAAAATACCACGATCGCGGCGAGCAGGACGCCGATCAAGCTCTCCCCGACGATCATTCCCGACGCGAGCAGCACCCCCAATTGTTTGGTGCGTTCGGGCGCCGCAGTGTGCTCTGCGCGACGGTCGAACGCCCAACCGGCCAGCGTGCCGACCACGATGGTGAGCGTCGTCGACATGGGCAGATAGATCCCCATGCCGACGCCGAGCGGCGGCAGGCTTGCCGCGGTGGTGCGCTTCAAGATCTCGTCGATGGCGACGCTCACGACGCCGACGAGCGCACCGACCCCGATCAGGTTCCAGTTGAGATTGCCCTGCAGAACGCCTTGAGCGAGCGCGGAGATCAAGGCGGCTTGCGGCGCCGGCAAGGCGTGCGCGGGATCGGCGCCGGGCGCACCGACGAAGCCATAGGCTCTTTGCAGCAGGGTGAGAATCGGCGGAATGACGGCCGCGCCGGCGATGACGCCCACCAGCAGAGCCACCTGTTGCCGCCACGGCGTGGCATCGACGAGCTGACCGGTTTTCAAATCCTGTAGATTATCGTTGGAGATGGTCGCGGCCGCGAACACCACGGCCGTGATGAAGAGCGCATACGCGACCAGGGCCGGACCGGCCGCGGGCGGCAGCAAGGGTTTGACGACGAGGGCGAGCAACAAGGCTGCGCCGACCACGACCAGGATGCCGACGCCCGACAGCGGACTATTGGAGGCGCCGATGAGTCCGGCCATGTAGCCGCAGACGGCGGCCACGAAGAAGCTCATGATGGCGATGTAGGCGATGCCGCCCACGACCAAAGGCCACAGCTCGCTGCCCAAGCCGCTCGACGCCGCCACGCTGCCGAGCAGCCACGCGATCGGCAGCATGCTCACACCGGTGATCAGCGCGACGATGCCGATGGGAATATCCTGCTCGGTGCGCGCGAGCGATGCGCCTCGCCCGGCGCGCCGCACGCGCGACGCCGCCATGGCGGCGGTCAATCCGGAAACTACGGGCTTTACGAGTTTGATGAGACTCCAGAGCGCCGCCACCGCGATCGCGCCGGCGCCGATGAAACGCACCTGGTGGCGCCAAATGTCCATCGCCACGTGCTCGAGCGTGCCGGGCGCCGAGGCCAAGCCCGTGAGATAGGGAACGGCCACGGCCCAGGCCACCAAGACTCCGGCGAACATCGCCATGCCGGTCCAGAGGCCGACGAGATGGCCGACGGCCAGCAAGGCAAACGACAGGCTGAAATCGACTCCCGATATCGCGTTTCTGCTGCCGAGCCGGAAGTAATCCACCACATCGCTCGCGAACACCTGCGTCGCGATGATCACGGCGAACGCCGCGGAGGATACGCTGCCCACGATGATGGCGAGCAGTCCCGCGCGGCTCGCGCTCGCGTCCGCGGCGCTCTGCTCGCCGTCGCCCCTGGCGCCGACCTTGAGCACCTCCGCGCAGGCGACTCCCTCGGGGTAGGGCAGATCGGAATTCGTCACGAGCGCACGGCGCAGCGGAATCGAATACATGACGCCGAGCACGCCGCCCAGGGCGCAGATCGTGAACGAAATCCAATAGGGAAATCCGGTCCACCAGCCGATCATCACGAGCCCCGGCAGTACGAAGATGATCGAGGAGAGGGTGCCCGCCGAGGACGCCACCGTCTGCACGATATTGTTTTCCTGGATCGTCGAGCCCTTGAAACCGCGCAATACCGCCATCGAAATGACGGCCGCCGGAATGGAGGTCGCGAACGTCAACCCGGCCTTGAGACCGAAATAGACGTTTGCCGCCGTGAATACCAGGGTGATCAGGGCGCCCAGAATCAACCCCCGCAGGGACAGCTCCTGGCGAACTTGCGCGATCGGTCGATCGAGAATCATAGGGCGAGCTTACGCTGATGCGGCAACGCCTGCGATGGCCCCGCTGGTTGCATCCGGTCAGTCAGGATGATTGAGCGAACCTGCCGGGTTGATGGTCAGCGTCGCATTTCGCTCGGTGCCGTTGTGCAGAAGGCGAATCTCCACGGATTGGCCGACGCGCAGCAGGCCGAGTGCGTTGCGCAGTTGCGCCGCGCTTTCGAGAGATACGCCGTTCAGGGACACCGCCACGTCGCCGACTTTGACGCCCGCGCGATCGGCCGGCGAACCCGGCGCCACTTCGGAGATCTCCACACCGCGTGCATTGACGAGCTGCAGGGATTCTGCGGCCTCCGGTGTCAGATCGCGCAACTTGATGCCGACGACTCCACGCTTCACTTCGCCGTAGGTGATGATCTGGCCCATCACCGCCTTGACCATGTTGACCGGGATCGCGAAGCCGATGCCGATGTTGCCGCCGTCCTTGGAGAGGATTGCCGAATTGATGCCGATCAACTCGCCGCTCATGTTGACGAGTGCGCCGCCGGAATTGCCGGGGTTGATGGAGGCATCGGTCTGGATGAAATCCTCAAAGCCGTGCGGATGAAGTCCGGTCCGTCCGAGCGCGCTGACGATCCCCGCCGTCACCGTGTGATGCAGGCCGAACGGATTGCCGATCGCCACGACCCAGTCGCCCACCTTGAGGTGCGTGGAATCGCCGAGCGGCATCTCCGATAAACGCGGTTCGGCGGCCTTGAGCACCGCGATGTCGGTGCCCTCATCGCTGCCGACCACCTGCGCATGAAAGTGCCGGTTGTCGAGCAGGGTCACGGTGATCTCGCTGGCGTTTTCGATGACGTGGCGGTTGGTGACGATGTAGCCGTTCTTCGCATCCACGATCACGCCCGAGCCGGCGCTTTGGAACTGGCGGCGCCGCACGATTCCTTCTTCGGGCTGATTGAAGAAGCGTCGAAAATAAGGGTCATCGCGCAGCGGATTTCCCGCCACTCTCTCGGTCAATGTGCCGCGGGTCGCGATGTTGACCACGGCCGGTGAGGCCGCATCGATGACCGGCGCGAGCGATGGCAGCGCCACTCCGACGGAGGTCGCCCCTGCCGGTGGTGGCGGGAGAATCGAGAGCAGCAACGCCATGAAAGGCGCATGCACCAACGCCTTCAGAGGCGCGTTCATCAGCAACCGAGGGTTCACCAATTGGGATCTCCGACCGAAGGGCGTATTCTAGCCGATGTGGTCAGGGTCGAACGTCAACAGCGAATTCATCAGAAGGCGTAGATGCCACAGACAAATGGATCGGTCGCGGTGATCGGAGCCGGCGACTATATCGGTGCCGCCATCGTGCGGAAGTTCGCCGCCGAAGGTTTTGCCGTGTTCGCCGGACGGCGCAATGGGGAGAAGCTCGCGCCGCTCGTGGCCGAGATCGAAGCAGCCGGCGGCACGGCTTTCGGGCGCACGCTCGATGCGCGCGTCGCGGAGGAGGTGACTCCCTTCCTGCAGGAAGCCGACGCGTACGCGCCGCTCGAGATCTGCATTTTCAATGTCGGTGCAAACGTTCAGTTCCCGATCTTGGAGACGACGGATAGGGTATTTCGCAAGGTGTGGGAAATGGCGTGCTGGTCGGGATTTCTGGCCGGCCGCGAGGCGGCGCGGATCATGATGCCGCGCGAGCGGGGTGCGATCTTCTTTACGGGGGCGACCGCGGGTATGCGTGGCGGCATGGGATATGCGGCCTTCGCCAGCGCCAAATTCGGTCTGCGCGGTTTGGCGCAAGCGATGGCTCGCGAATTGGGCCCGAAACATATCCATGTCGCCCATTTGATCATCGACGCCGGGGTCGATACGGAGTTCGTGCGGGGAATCATCGCCAAGCGTGAAGGACAGGAGGCGCTCGATCATCTCGACCCGGGACGGTTGATGAGCCCGGCGGCGGTTGCGCAGGCGTATTGGGCATTGTTTCGGCAACCGCCCGACGCCTGGACGTTCGAGCAGGAAATCCGTCCCTTCGGAGAAAAATGGTGAGCGCGCTGCCCAAGGTCGAGTTCTTATTTGATTTCGGAAGTCCCAACGCCTTCCTGTGTCATAAAGTGATTCCCCAGATCGAGGCGCGAACCGGCGTCCCGTTCGAGTATGTGCCGGTATTGTTGGGCGGCATCTTCAAGGCGACGGGCAATCAGTCACCGGCCACCGCCTATGCCCACGTTCGCAACAAGCCCGAGTATGAGCGGTTGGAGATCGAGCGCTTCGTGCGCCAGCATGACATCAAAGGATTTGGGTTCTCGCCGTATTTCCCGGTGAATACGCTTAGCCTGATGCGCGGCGCCATCGCGGCGCGTGCGCTGGGTGTGTTCGCCCGTTACGTCGATGAAATGTACCGATACATGTGGGTCGATCACAAGAAGCTGGACGATCCCGCGGTTCTTGCCGCCGCCCTGACGCAATCCGGCTTCGATGCCGCGCGCCTCGCCGAGATGTCCGGTTCACCAGCCGTGAAGGCCGAACTGATCGCCAATACCGAACGGGCGGTGGAACGCGGTGCGTTTGGTGCGCCGACGTTTTTCGTCGAGGGTGAGATGTGGTTCGGCAAGGATCGCCTGCGCGACGTGGAGCAGGCGATCATGACCAGGTTAGAGAGCAGGAGATCCAGTTGATGATCAGCACGCTAGCCGCCGCCGCCGCGCTCGCCGCCGGCTTTCAACATCCGACCCCCACGCCTGCGGCCGACCTGCCGACCTCGGTCTATCGGGAACGCCGCGAGCGGGTGATGAAAGCGTTGGATGGGTGTATCGGGCTCATCGCCGCGCAGGGCGAGGTCTCCGGGATAACCGAGGATTTCCGCCAGGATGCGGATTTTTATTGGCTCACGGGCATCAATGAGCCCGGCGCCTATCTCGTGTTTGCGCCCAAGGCGCCATTCTACAAGGTCACTCTGTACCTCAAGGCGCGCGATCCGGAAGCCGAACGATGGACCGGTCCGCGGGAGCCGATCTCGCCCGACCTCATCGAGAAATACGGCGTCGACAAAGTCCGCCGCGGATCGCCGGAGCCCCTCCTCGAAGCGGCCGGCTCGAACCACGACTGCGTCGCGATCATCGGGCCGCCCACGATGGCCAAGGACGATCGCAGCGACGCGGATCTCGCCGCGCGCGTGGCACAGCGCTTTGGATTGCGCGTCGTGCACCAGCCGACGCTCCTGGCCGAATTGCGCGAGGCGCATGGGCCCGAAGAAATCGAGCGCATGGAACGGGCGATCGCCATCACCCGCGCGGGTCACGAGGCCGTCGCCAAGGGCAGCGTTGCCGGAGTGTCCGAGCGCGACGTGCAGACGCAACTGGAGTACGCCTTCTTCGCGGCGGGCGCCACCGGCTTGAGCTATCCCTCGATCGTCGGCGCGGGGCCGGATGGCGCCGTACTGCATTGGGACAAGAATTCACGGCTGCTCAAGGAGGGTGATCTGCTCGTGGTCGACGCGGCGGCCGAGTACGGCCGCTACGCGGCGGACGTCACGCGTACCTATCCCGTCTCGGGCCACTTCAGCGCCGAGCAGGCCAAAGTGTATCGGGCGGTCTACCAAGCCCAGGAAGACATCATGGCGGCAATCCACCCGGGCGTGTCGATGGCCGAACTGCAGCATGCCGCGGAGGAGTCTTTGCGCCGCGCCGGGTATCTCAAGGATTTCATCCATGGCTTCGGGCATTTCGTCGGTCTCGACGTGCACGATGCGGGTCGCTACGAAAAGCCTCTGCCGGTCGGCGCAATCTTCACCGTCGAGCCGGGGATTTATTTGCCTGACCGCGGCTTCGGCGTGCGCATCGAGGATGAGGTCATCGTCACCCCGACCGGCTATCGCCTGCTGACGTCGGCTTTTCCGCGCAAGCTCGAGGATGTGGAGGCCTGGGTCGCCAAGGCGCGGCGGTAGCATGCGCTTGAAGTAGTGTGCGGCGATGACAGCGGGCCAAAGCGACAGTGAGCGAACCCTCCTTCGACTACATCATCATCGGCGCGGGCACCGCCGGCGCACTGATGGCGAACCGTCTGAGTGTCGATACGACGCGGCGCGTGCTGCTGATCGAGGCGGGTCCGCGAGACAATTACCATTGGATCCATATTCCGGTGGGTTACCTCTACTGCATCGGCAATCCACGTACCGACTGGATGTACAACACCGAGCCCGACGCGGGCCTCAACGGCCGCAGCTTGCGCTATCCACGCGGCAAGATCGTGGGCGGCAGCTCGAGCATCAACGGCATGATTTATATGCGCGGGCAGTCGCGGGACTACGATCATTGGGCGCGCCTGACGGGTGACGATACCTGGACTTGGGCCAATGTGTTGCCCGCCTTCAGGCAGCATGAAGACCATTATCTCGGCCTCCACGCCGAGGATCCGCAGTACGCCCATTTCCATGGGGCGGGCGGCGAGTGGCGGGTCGATAAACAGCGGCTGCGCTGGGAGATTCTCGACGCATTCGCGGAAGCCGCCGAACAGGCCGGCATTCCGCGCACCGCCGATTTCAATCGCGGCGACAACGACGGCGTCGGCTACTTCGAGGTCAACCAGAAAAACGGCTGGCGCTGGAACAGCGCGAAGGCATTTCTCAGGCCGGTGAGCGGCGCCCGGCCGAACCTGACGATGTGGACCGATCGTCAGGTAGCCCGCCTCATCATCGCGGCGCAGCCCGACGGCCGCCGTCAATGCACCGGAGTGCAAGTGTGGGACGGGCGCGCAATGCTGACCGTGCACGCCGCCCGCGAAGTGATCCTCTGCGCCGGCAGCATCGGTTCACCGCATCTCCTGCAGCTCTCGGGTGTGGGTCCGGCGGATTTACTGCGTGCGAATGGCATCGATGTCGTCGTCGATGCACCGGGAGTCGGCGCCAACCTGCAGGATCACCTGCAGATCCGCATGGTCTACAAGGTCGCCGGCGCACCGACTCTCAACATGCTCGCTTCGTCGCTCTATGGCAAGGCCAAGATGGGCTTGGAGTATCTGCTCAGGCGAAGCGGCCCGATGAGCATGGCGCCTTCGCAGTTGGGCGCCTTCACCCGCAGCTCGCCGGAAAATGCGTGGCCCAATCTCGAATACCATGTGCAGCCCTTGTCGCTCGATGCGTTCGGGGAGCCGCTGCACGCCTTTGCCGCATTCACCGCGAGCGTGTGCAATCTGAATCCGACCAGCCGAGGCACGGTGCGCATCAAGACGCCCGGCTTCGGCGATGCGCCGGCGATCGCACCGAACTACTTGAGCACCGATGAGGATCGTAACGTGGCGATCGCCTCGCTGCGGGTTACGCGCCGCATCGTCGCTCAGCCGGCGTTGGCGAAGTACGCGCCGGAGGAGTGGAGGCCGGGCGCGCAGTATGAGAGAGATGAAGATCTCGGCCCGCTGCTCGGCGACATCGCGACGACGATATTTCACCCGGTCGGCACCACCAAGATGGGAGCGGATTCCGATCCCATGGCGGTGCTCGATTCTCGGCTGCGTGTGCGGGGCGTCGTGGGATTGCGGGTGGTCGATGCAGGCGCGATGCCGACCATCACCAGCGGCAACACCAATAGTCCGACGCTGATGATGGCCGAAAAAGCCGCCGCGTGGATTCGCGCGGCGAATATCTAATCCAGGAGCCAGTCAGACAGGCTCCTGGCGCCACTTGATCGAACAGCCGATTCCCGCGAGTTGCTCGGTCGGACCTGCGCCGGTTGCGGCGATCAGTCTCATGGCCTCGTAGAGTTCGCGGCGGGTTCCTTCCGGCGCCGCTTCCTTTCGGGACGCATCCAGGCGCCCGCGGTAGCGCAGCCGCATTCCCGCGTCGAAGCCGAAGAAATCGGGCGTGCAGACCGCTCCGTAGCCCTTGGCCACGGCCTGGGATGCATCGTGCAAATAGGGAAACGACAACGTCGGAGCCAGTTCCACCATCCGTGGGAAGGCATCCTCGGG
>Ga0181537_10004633_pt1 | contig 11365 bp, 10 predicted proteins | sample PEATcosm2014_Bin_39_FD_119765 | JGI IMG/M metagenome (GOLD analysis project Ga0181537, IMG submission 119765) | Peatland microbial communities from MTU Mesocosm Facility, Houghton, MI, USA - PEATcosm2014_Bin23_10_metaG | ecosystem: Environmental > Terrestrial > Soil > Wetlands > Peat | place... | reverse complement strand
GTCCGAGCGACGCGTGCTGCTGCTGGGGGAGCGGCGTGAATTGCTGGAGGACACCCCGGCCGTGCTCAGCGGCGCCGAAGTGCTGAACCTGCAGCGCCAGGCGCGCGCCATACCGGTCGCGGCCGCGCTGCTGGACTACGTGCAGGCGCTGGTGGCGCATACCCGCCGCGAGCTGGCGCTCGGTCTGTCGCCGCGGGCCGCCCAGGGATTGCTGCGCGCCGCACAGGCCTGGGCGCTGATCGTCGGCGCGGAAGCGGTGCTGCCCGAGCATGTGCAGATCGTGTTTCCCGCGATCGCCGCGCACCGCCTTGAGACGCGACAGGACGACGGAACAGCCCGTGGCAACGAACTCGTCGATGCGCTCATCAGGGCCGTTGCGGTTCCTATCTGAGCCGCGCGCCGCGCTGGCCTCGGCGCTGGCGCGCTGGGCGCGCGCACGCCAGGGCGAAGACGCTGCGCCGCTGACGCTGCAGGCGCGCCGCATCTACATCCTGCCGACCGGCGCCGGACTGGCGGCGGCGGCGCTGCTGTTCCTGATGCTGCTCGCCGGCATGAACTACAACAACAGCCTGGCGCTGCTGCTGTGCTTCCTGTTGTGCGGCGTGACGCTGGTGTCGATGCACGAATGCCACGCCATGCTGTCCGGACTTACGGTGCTGCGTGCCGAAGCCGACAACAGCTATGCCGGGGCACTGGGCGAACTGCAGCTATTGCTCGAGAACGCGCAGGCGCGCGCGCGCAGTGGGCTGCAGCTGCGCTTTGCGCAGTGTCCACCCAGCCACTTCGAACTGCCAGCGGCGACCACGCAGCTGGTACGGCTGAAGTACCAGGCCGGCGCACGCGGGCGGCAGCGCATCGAGCGGCTGGAATTAAGCAGCACCGCACCGCTGGGATTGTTTCGAGCCTGGGCCTGGCTGCACCTGCCACTCCAGGCGGTGGTGTATCCGGCGCCGGCTGGCGCGCGCGCACTGCCCACGCGCAGCGGCGATCCGCGCTCCGGCGAGCGCCGGTTGCGAGTCGGCGGCGAGGAGGAATGGGCCGGGCTGCGACCGCTGCAGCAGAGCGACTCGCCGCGCAGCGTCGCCTGGAAGGTGTACGCGCGCGGCGGCCCGCTGCTGGCGGCACAGTATGATGCGCCCGCCGGAATGCAGCGCCTGCTCGGCTTCGACTTGCTGCAGTCGCTGCCGCTGGAGCAGCGCCTGTCGCAACTGGCTCAATGGGTACTGGACTGCGAGCGGCTCGGGGAAACCTATCGCCTGCAGCTGCCGCAGCTGACAGTGCCGGCCGGGCACGGCATCGCCCAGCAACGCCGCTGCCTTACAGCCCTGGCACTGTTCGGCACGTGAGCGCGCGCGCCGCCATCGCCGCGCCACTGTCCCCACTGCCGGCAGCCACCGTCTGGCTGCTGCTCGGCGGTTTCCTCGGAGCGGCGTTGCTCAATGCGCACCATACCGCGCCGTGGTGCCTGCCGCTGGCGTTGGTGGCGCTCGCCTGGAGGGCGCGCGGCCTGCGTGTGCCGCTGCGCCTGCCGCCGCGTTACCTGCGCATCGGCTTGGCGTTGCTGGTGACGTTCGCGGTGCTGGTGGATTTCCATACGCTCAACGGCGTCGAGGCGGGCTCCAGCCTGCTGGTCGCGATGGCGACCCTGAAGCTGATGGAGACGGTGCGCCGGCGCGACTGGCTGATCGTGGTGGGTGCGGCGCTGTTCCTGCTGCTGGCGGCCTGCCTGGACGGCCAGGCACTTTGGCGCCTGCCGCTGTACGCGGCCGAATTGTGGCTGCTGTGCGCCGCGCTGTACGCGCTTGGCGCCGGCGCCGATGCGCCGCCCACCGCCACGCTGCTGCGCCATTCGGGCGCCAGCCTGGCACTGGCGCTGCCGTTTGCGGTGCTGCTGTTCGTGTTCGTGCCGCGGCTGCCGGGATCGTTCTGGGCACTGCCCCAGCGGCATGAAGCGTACACCGGGCTCGGGGATGAAATGAGTCCCGGCAGCATCTCGCAGCTCACGCAATCGGGCGAGCCGGCGCTGCGCGTGCGATTCGACGCGGACATCCCGCCGCCCGCCGAGCGTTATTGGCGCGGCCCGGTGTTGCATCTGTTCGACGGCTACACCTGGCGCCGCCAGCAGGCCGGCATGGGCCGCGCGCCGCGCCTGCAGTACCAGGGCGAGGCCTACAGCTACCAGGTCACGCTCGAGCCGAACCAGCACCATGTGCTGATCGCGCTCGAGTTGCCGCAGGCAGCACCGGACGAGGTGCCGAATACCTTTGCCAGCTTCGACTATCAGCTGATCGATCCGGCGCCGATCGAGCGCGCGCTGAGCTATCGGCTGCAGTCCTATCCACAACATGGCAGTCTCGATCCGCTATCCGCGCCGGCGCGCCGGCTGGATCTGCAGTTGCCGCCGCAGAGAAACCTGCGCAGCGTCGCGCTGGCGCAGGCGCTGCGCCGGAGCGCCGGCAGCGACGCGCAATTCGTCGATGCGGTGCTCGATTACCTGCGGCGCGGCGGCTTCACCTACACGCTCGAGCCGCCGCTGCTGAACCTTGATTCGGTTGACGACCTGCTGTTTCGCACCCACGAGGGATTTTGCGGCCACTATGCGTCGGCATTTGTCACGTTGATGCGCGCCGGCGGCGTGCCGGCGCGGGTGGTGACCGGCTACCTGGGCGGCACCTGGAATCGCTACGGCGGCTATCTCTACATCACTCAATCCGATGCTCACGCCTGGGGCGAGGTGTGGCTCGAAAGCCGCGGCTGGGTGCGGGTGGATCCGACCGCGGTGGTAGCTCCGGGACGGCTGACTGAGGAACTCGACCAGCTGCTGCCGGGTGTCGGCGGCCATGGCCGCGGGCTGCTGTCCGCCCCCTGGATCGCCAATACGCTGCAGGCGTGGCAGGGCCTCAATGCCTGGTGGCAGGATGAGTTCGTCGGCTTCAGCTTCGCCCGTCAGCTCAGTCTGCTTGACCGCCTCGGATTCAGGCAGCACGACCTGCGGGCATTCGCGCTGCTGCTGGCCGCCGGCGCCGGCATCTGGCTGGCGTTGATTGCCTGGGGCGCGCGCCCGCGTGCGCGTGGGTCCAGCGAAGACGGCCTGAGTCGCAGCTGGCGAGCGCTGGAACACAAGCTGCGGCATGCCGACCTGCCACGCGCGGCGCACGAATGCACCTCGGCGTATGCCGAGCGCGTCGGCCGCAGGCATCCGGAATTGTCCGCCACGCTGCTCGCCCTGGCGCGCCGTTATGCGCACCTGCGCTACGGGTCATCGGCCAGCGCCGCGGACCTTGCGCAGTTTCGGCGGGCGGTGCGGCGGCTGCGCACAACGGCACGTAGCCGCAGAAAGCGCGCCAACTGAAGGCGCCGCGCGCCACCCGGCTGGGATGCCACCCGGCTAGCGCGCCGGCTCGACGTCGCGCACGCGCGCCAGCAACAGCGCGCCACCGATGAAAAACACGCCAAGGACCAGGATCGACAGGCGTTGATTGCCGGTGGCTATCGCCACCACGCCCATCGCCAGCGGACCGAGCACCGCGGCGAATTTCGCCAGCATGTTATAGAAACCGAAGTACTCGCCGGCGCGCTGCACCGGAATCAGGCGCGCAAAATATGAACGCGACAGCGCCTGCACGCCGCCCTGCACGGTGCCGACCACCGCGGCGAGGATGTAGAATTCGCGCTCGGTCTGCAGCACATACGCATAACAGGTGAGCGCCAGGAATACCGCCAGCCCCAGGTAGATGGCGCGCTTGGCGCCAATTCGATCCCCCAGCCGGCCGAACAACAGCGCGCACGGAAACGATACGAATTGCACCAGCAGCAGCGCCTGGATCAGGGCATTGGATGAAAATCCGAGCTTCAGTCCGAAATCGGCCGCCATCTGCTGCAGCGTGCCGATCGCGTCGATGTAGAGCCAGTAGGCCAGCAGGAAATTGAGCACCGGGCGGTCGCGCAGCACGTCGCGCACCGTCTGCCACAGCTCACGCCAGCCGGTGCTGCTGGCAGTTGCTGGCGCCTCGCGTACCAGGCGGAACAGCGGTAGCGAGAATGCGATCCACCACAGCGCGACATCGACGAACGCGATGCGGATCGCCAGGCTGGTGCTGGTGATATGAAACCAGTGCGGATACTTGACCATCAGCACGTTGAACAGGAACAGCAGGCCGCCGCCGAGGTAACCCAGCGCAAAGCCGAGCGACGACACGCGGTTGGTTTCGCGCCGGTCGGCCACCTGCACGATCAGCGCATCCTGGAACGAGGAGCCGGCAAAGAAACCAATCGAGCCGAGCGCGAACACGATCAACGCCCAGGACCAGTGACCGGGGCCGATCAGCGCCAGGGCGGCGGTAGCCAGGGCGCCGACTGCGGTCCAGATGCCGAGCCACAGCTTCTTCTCACCGCGTCGATCGGCCAGGGCGCCGAGCCAGGGGGCAATCAGCATCACGATGAACGCGGCGCTGGAGTTCGTCAGCCCCAGGTAGAATGTCGAGGTCGTGCCGGGCAGCGCGCCGGCCCAGTACTGATCGAAGAAAATCGGGAACAGGCCGACCAGCACGGTGGTGCTGAAGGCGTGGTTGGCCCAGGCGCTGAGCGCCCAGGCCCATTGGGCGGCACGTGTGGGAGTCACTGCCTGCTGCCTGCCGCCTGGCACCTGCCGCTATGCCACCAGGTGTTCGCGCGTGGTGTGGAACCCGATTCCCGGCCAGCGCTCCTGGGTGAGCTGCAGGTTCACGCGCGACGGCGCCAGGTACACCAACGCGCCGCCATGATCGAGTGCCACATGGTCATGGGCCTTGACCTTGAACTCCTCGAGTTTCACCGCATCGCCGGCGCTGACCCAGCGCGCCGTGTGCACCGCGATATTATCGAACACGCACTGCACGTTGTATTCATCCTGCAGCCGGAATGCGACCACTTCGAATTGCAGCTGTCCGACCGCGCCCAGTATGAGATCGGCGTTGCGCAGTGGCCGGAACAGCTGCGTCGCGCCCTCCTCGCACAGCTGGTCGAGGCCCTTGGCCAGCGCCTTCATGCGCAGCGGATCCTTGAGCACGGCGCGGCGAAAGATCTCCGGGGCGAAATTTGGTATGCCGGTGAAGTGCAGCGACTCGCCTTCGCTGAAGCTGTCGCCGATGTTTATGGTGCCGTGGTTGTGCAGGCCGACAATGTCGCCGGCATAGGCCTCTTCCGCCTGGCTGCGATCAGCTGCCATGAAGGTGAGCGCATCGGCGATGCGCAGCTCCTTTTCCAGGCGCACGTGCCGGATGCGCATGCCGCGCTGGTAGCGCCCGGAGCACAGCCGCAGGAATGCAATGCGGTCGCGGTGCCCCGGGTCCATGTTCGCCTGGATCTTGAACACAAAGCCGCTGAGCCTGGGCTCGCTTGCCTGCACGGTGCGCTCGCGGCACGCACGCGGCAGCGGTGGCGGCGCGTTGCTCACGAAGGCGCGCAGCAGCTCCTCTACACCGAAGTTGCTGATCGCCGAGCCGAACAGCACCGGGGTCTGACGGCCGGCGCGATAGCTTTCCGGATCGAAGCTGGCAGTCGCGCCGCGCACCAGCTCGATCTCGGCGGCGAGCGCATCCGCGTCGCTGCCGAACAGCTCGCGCGCCGCGCTCGAGCCCAGCCCCTCGATCACGCGATTGCCGCCGACGCGGCCGCGCTCGCCGGCCTGGTAGACGTAGATCCGGTCCTCGAGCAGATGATAGATGCCCTTGAGTTCGCGCCCCATGCCGATCGGCCAGGTGATCGGGGCAGTCTGGATCTTCAGCACGCGCTCGATCTCATCCAGCAGCTCGATCGGCGCGCGGCCGTCGCGATCGAGCTTGTTGATGAAAGTCATGATCGGTGTGTCGCGCAGCCGGCACACCTCCATCAGCTTGATGGTGCGCTCCTCCACCCCCTTGGCGCAGTCGATCACCATGAGCGCCGAATCCACCGCGGTCAGCGTCCGGTAGGTGTCCTCGGAGAAGTCCTCGTGTCCCGGCGTATCTAGCAGGTTGATGATGTGTTCGCGGTAGGGAAACTGCATCACCGAACTGGTCACTGAGATGCCGCGCTGCTGCTCGAGGCGCATCCAGTCGGAAGTCGCGTGGCGCGCCGCCTTGCGCCCCTTGACCGTACCGGCCATCGCGATCGCGCCGCCGAACAGCAGCAGCTTCTCGGTCAGCGTGGTCTTGCCGGCATCCGGATGCGAAATAATGGCGAAGGTGCGCCGCCGCGCGATTTCCCGCTCGAGCGTAGTCATGACGGTGGGCTGCTAATCGATGCGGCGCTTGAGCACGATCGCATCTTCGCGGCCGTCGAGCGCCTGGTAGTAGCCGCGGCGCATGCCGATCTGCACGAATCCGAGCGACTGGTACAGGCGGATCGCGCCGATGTTGGATGGTCGCGCCTCCAGGAATGCCTCCCGGGCGCCGCCGTTGCCGGCAGCCAGCAGCATATGGTCGAGCAGACGCCGGCCGATACCGCGGCAGCGATAGGCATCGGCGACGCACAGGTTGAGCAGGTGCGCCTCTCCGGCCGCGACGCTCAGGATCCCGTAGCCCACGGTCACGACACCGATCGCGGCGACGCGACAGGTATAGTTGACGCGCAGGCAGTCGCGGAAGATGCCCTCGGTCCAGGGAAAGGCATACGATGCGCGCTCGATGCGCAGCACCTGTGAGATATCCGCATCCTGCATGCCGCGGATATCCAGTTCCGGCACGCCGATTGCCTCTTGTCGTACCACCGCCATAGACGAGTTACTTACGCTCCGGCGCGCGCACGGGCAAGTTCGGCGCGGATGAATTTAAGATCGACCCAGCTCTTGCGCTTTTCGGTCGGACTGCGCAGCAGGTAGGCCGGATGATACGTGACGATCAGCGGCGTGGCGCGCGCGCCGAACCTGTGCACCTGGCCGCGCAGCCGCGCCAGCGGGACGTCGGTGGCCAGCAGGTTTTGCGCCGCGACGCGGCCGAGCGCGACCAGCAGCCGCGGCTGGATCATATCGAGCTGCTGCTGCAGGTACGGCAGGCAGCAGGCGACTTCGCCCGGCTTGGGCTCGCGGTTGCCTGGCGGCCGGCACTTGAGAACGTTGGCGATGTAAAGGGTCGGGCGCGCATAACCGATCGCGCGCAGCATGGAATTGAGCAGCTGCCCGGCGCGGCCGACGAACGGCTCGCCCTGGCGGTCCTCGTCGGCTCCTGGCGCCTCGCCGATCACCATCAGGTCGGCGCGACGATTGCCGACGCCGAACACCGTCTGGGTGCGCGTCTGGCTCAGCTCACAGCGCGTACAGGTGCTGACCTGGGCGCGCAGCGCCTCCCACGCCACCTCATCGGCGGCGATGGCGGCAACGGCAGGTGGCGCCACGAGCGCTGCCGGCGCCGACGCAACGGCCGCAGCCATCGCCACGCCTGGTTCGGCCAGCGGCGGCCGCGAATCAGTGCGCGCCTTCCACACGTCCACTCCCAGGGTTTCCAGGTACTGCTCGCGAACGCTCATGGCGCGCCTTCCTGCGGCGGGGCGCGCTCCTGCCGCTGCAGGCGGCGAATGCGCCGCCCCACCCACACCACCGGCGACCACAGCGCGTAGCCGCCGAATATCGTCAGCAGCACGATCGCCGGCGCGGACGTAATGACGATGAACACCAGCGCCACCCCCACCAGCCAGATGAAGCGCACCGGTTTGGCGAGGTCGAAGCCCTTGAAGCTCGAGTACGAGAAACGGCACACCATCAGCGCGCCGGCGCTCGCCGTGATCATGAAAGCGAGGATCAATCCGGGCAGGCCAGGCTCGCGCCATTCGCTCGACATCCACAGGAATGCGGCCACGACGGCGGCGGCGGACGGACTTGGCAGTCCTTCGAAGTAGCGCTTGTCCTGTACCCGCGAATTGAATTTTGCCAGCCGCAGCGCTGCCGCCACTGCGTAGAAGAACGCTGCCAGCCAGCCGAAGCGGTACCAGGCACTGCCGTACTCGGCGATGCGCGCGACGCCCCATTGATAGGTCACGATCGCCGGTGCAACGCCGAAGGCGACCATGTCGGCGAGGCTGTCGTACTCCTTGCCGAACGCGGTCTCGGTGCTGGTCAGGCGCGCTACCCGGCCGTCCAGTCCGTCAAAAATCATCGCGATGAACACCGCCACCCCGGCGCGTTCGAAGTTGCCATCGATCGCAGCGACAATGGCGTAGAAGCCTGAAAACAGGCAGCCGGTGGTCAGCAGATTGGGCAGCAGGTAGATGCCGCGCGACTGTCGGCGTACCGGCGGGCTGTCAGGATCCATGAGGGCGGCATCATAGGGTGACTCCCCCACAGTCACAACCGAGCGCACTAACCGGGGCTAACCCTTCTGTTAGCATTGGTTTTTTACGCCACCAACCCGCTTGTCGCATGCGCCTGTCGCAATACCCGATCAATACCGCCCGGGAAACCCCGTCCGAGGCCGAGCTGGTCAGCCACCAGCTGATGCTGCGCGCCGGGATGATCCGCCGGGTCGCGGCCGGGATCTACAGCTGGCTGCCGCTCGGGCTGCGCGCGCTGCGCAAGATCGAGACGATCGTGCGCGAGGAGATGGACCGGGCCGGGGCGTTCGAGCTGCTGATGCCCGCGATCCAGCCAGCCGAATTGTGGCAGGAGTCGGGACGCTGGAGCGAATACGGTCCGGAGTTGCTGCGCCTGAAGGACCGGCATCAGCGCGATTTCGTGTTCGGACCCACACACGAGGAGGTCATCACCGATATCGCGCGCCGCGACCTCAGGAGCTATCGCCAGCTACCGGTCAACTTCTACCAGATCCAGCTCAAGTTTCGCGACGAGGTGCGGCCGCGCTTCGGCGTGATGCGGGCGCGCGAATTCATCATGAAGGATGCCTATTCCTTCCACATCGACGAGGCATCGCTGGCGCAGGGCTACGCGGCCATGCGCCAGGCCTATACGCGCATGTTCCAGCGCATGGGACTGAATTTTCGCAACGTGCAGGCAGACACCGGCGCCATCGGCGGCGAGGTGTCGGAGGAATTCCAGGTGCTGGCGGCATCGGGCGAGGATGCGATCGCCGTGTCCGACGCCGATGATTTCGCCGCCAACGTCGAGCTCGCCGCCGCGCTGGCGCCGACGGCGCCGCGGCCGCCGCCGACCGCGCCGCTCGAGCGCATCCCGACCCCGGGCGCGCACACCATCGAACAGCTCGCGGCGCTGCTGCAGGTACCGGCGTCGCGCTGCCTGAAAACCCTGATCGTCAACGGCAGCGACGCCAGACCGGTGGCGCTGCTGCTGCGCGGCGATCACGAGCTCAATGCGGTCAAGGCACAGAAATTAGCCGGTATCGCCTGCCCGCTGCGCATGGCCAGCGCCGCGACGGTGCAGGCCGCGACCGGCAGCGCGCCTGGTTCCGTCGGTCCGCTGGGTCTGCAGCAGATGCGTGTCTATGCCGATCATGCGGCGCTGGCGATGGCCGATTTCGTCTGCGGGGCGAACGAAGATGATGTCCACTTCACCGGTGCGAACTGGGGTCGGGATGTGCCGGAGCCGGCGGCGGCGGATCTGCGCAACGTGGTGCCGGGCGATGCCAGTCCTTCCGGCCATGGCCGACTGCAGATCGTGCGCGGCATCGAAGTCGGGCATATCTTTCAGCTCGGGCGCAAGTACAGCAACTCGATGAAGGCCACGGTACTGGATGAAGCGGGCGCTGAGGTGCCGATGCTGATGGGCTGCTATGGCATCGGTGTGACGCGCATCGTTGCAGCTGCGATCGAACAGAATCACGATGAGCGCGGAATCATCTGGCCGGATCCGATTGCACCCTTCAATGTGTGCCTGGTACCCCTCAACTGGCAGAAGTCGCCGCGCGTGCGCGCGGTAGCCGATGCGCTGTACGACGAACTGCGCGCCGCTGGCATCGACGTGCTGTACGACGATCGCGATGTACGGCCAGGCGTCAAGTTCGCGGATGCCGAGCTGCTGGGCATTCCGCATCGCGTCGTCATCGGCGAGCGCGGACTTGGCGCCGGCACGCTCGAGTACCGTCACCGTCGCGCCGCCGACAGCGAAGACATACCGCAGCAGGACGCGCTGCAGTTCATCCGTTCGCGGATGCAGCTCGCGCCGCCATCGTGAGAGCCCGCCCCGATGAGCGCACCCCGGTACCGTAGGCCGCTCGCACTTGCGCTGATCGCCCTGCTGCCGCTGGTGGCGCTGCCGGCTGGCGCGGCGGCGCCCGCGCCCGCACCCGCGCCCGCGCCCGCGCCCGCGCCCGCGCAGAGTGATCCGGAACTGCGCGCAGTGGTGCAGCAGGCGATCGGCGAGGCGCAGTGCTTCGCCGACCGCTATGACTCGGCAGTCTGGTACACGCTGATGGAGCCGAAGCTGCGCCGCTACGTCAGGGACGACAGCGAGCGTCTGGAGATCCTGCAGGCGGTCTACTGCGAGGCGCATCGCAGCGGAGCCAGTGCGCTGCCGCCGGGCCTGATCATGGCGGTGCTCGACGTCGAGAGCGGCTTTGATCGCTGGGCGGTCTCGAGCGCCGGGGCGGTCGGGCTGATGCAGGTCATGCCGTTCTGGCCCGAGCAGCTCGGTATGCGCCGCTACGAACTCACCCACATCACGCCGAACCTGCACATGGGCTGTGCGATCCTGCGCTTCTACCTCGACAGCGAGCGGCGCGATGTGCGCCGCGCGCTGGAGCGTTACAACGGCAGCGTCGGACGGCGCGACTACCCCGACCGCGTGATCGTGCGCTGGACCCGGTATTGGCACGGCGCCGACGACCTGGGACGCGACCCCATCAAGCGGTCCTGAAGTCCGGCGGCAGCTGCGTCGGGTGAATATCGATCGTCTCGACGATCACCTGTGTGACCTTGGCCGCGGACGGGCCGATCCACAGCCATTCGATGAACTCGGACACGCACTGCGCCTCGCCGCAGGCGAGCACCTCAACGCGACCGTCCTCCAGATTGCGGGCATGCCCGGCGATGCCGGCGGCGCGGGCGCGCTGCTGGGCGCTGGCGCGGTAATAGACGCCCTGTACGCGGCCGGACACCAGGCAGCGGCGCGCCACCGGGGGTGCTTTGGAGGTGGAATCGGCGCTCATGGCAGATGATTTCCCGGCGCAGCGCACGCCGTCAACTTGCGCGGCGCGGTGCGGCGCGATTTGCGGTTAGACTTGAGCCGATGGCCGAAGTACTGGTGGTGTATTACTCGCGCGAAGGCAGCACGGCCGGGCTGGCGCGGCAGGCATGCCGCGGTATCGAGTCCGTCGCCGGCGCCAGCGCGACACTGCGCACGGTCCCCGCAGTCAGCGCCAGCAGCGAAGCCGCACCTCAGGCGGTGCCGGACCAGGGTCCTCCGTACGCCAGCCTCGACGACCTGCGCCGCGTCGATGCGCTG
>Ga0181537_10004632_pt1 | contig 11367 bp, 13 predicted proteins | sample PEATcosm2014_Bin_39_FD_119765 | JGI IMG/M metagenome (GOLD analysis project Ga0181537, IMG submission 119765) | Peatland microbial communities from MTU Mesocosm Facility, Houghton, MI, USA - PEATcosm2014_Bin23_10_metaG | ecosystem: Environmental > Terrestrial > Soil > Wetlands > Peat | place... | reverse complement strand
CGCGCGCTATCAGCTAGCAGCGCAAACGATGCTGGCATGGGCTGCGTTTGCCCGCTCAGGGGATCCGTCGACCCCGGCGTTGAAATGGCCTGCCTATAACCTAAGCTCCCGCACAACAATGATCTTCGACCGCCAGAGCGGCAGCGTGAATGACCCCCGTTCCAATGTTCGGAACGCCATTCTTGATCTCTAATGATCCCTCACCGAAATCCAGCAATGTCACTAATATGAACGAGTTCGGACTGCCAGCGGAAACGACTATGGCAAGGAGCTGCTGCGGCAGCACTACGCCCGAGTTCATCCGGGTGGCGCTCCGGGACTTGGCTGACCTGGAAAGCAGATAGAGCCAGCGCGTGAGGAAACTACCTGTCATGTCAAACGGTCGTCCAACAGAGCTTGCGAGGGTCCCATCCCCCACGGATGGCATCACCGCGCGCCACCTCATGCAGTTCAAGGCGGTCCGGATCGAGATCCTTGATCAGCACGGCCAGGCGGTAATAGTCACGCCGAGAAACGGTGAGCGTAAGGGTCCTGTGGTTGCGAGCGGATTCCTGCTGCGAGATGACGCTGCGCTTTATCTTTATACATGCTGGCACGTCGTCACTGGAATCGAGCTCGCCAATCCAGTGTTGCCCGGTACTCACCAGCGTCGAAGTCGATTGAAAGTCTCAATCGCTTCAGAGGGCGGATCAGATGCGTTCGAAGTCGAACTGTATGAGAAATCGGGCGCGGAAGTGTCTCTGCCGCGCTGGGAGCAGGACGAACAGTCGGTGTCGAATTCAAGTCTCGCGATGGCAAACCTGGTGCAACCCTTCTGGCACGATATCGTCCGAATCCGCTTGCCCTGCAGCGTCGTAACTTCGACCACACAGGTTCTGAGCCGGCTCGACTTATGGCCCGACTTGATTGCGCCCGCAGATCCCTTGATGTTGGTAGGGTACCCCTACGGATTCAGCGCCAGGCAGCTGACTCCGACGCCGATCGTGGTGAAAAGGAACGTGGCAGCGATCTCGCGGGACGGTACCCGACGCGAAATCCTGATCGATGGGGCCGGTGCGCCTGGCATGTCAGGCGGCCCGGTGTTCTATGAGTGGGACGACCGGCTGTATCTGTTCGGAATGTATGTCGGAGTGATCTTTCCGGATGCTGCTCCGGAAAACGAGCCAGGGCGAACTGGCGCCTTGGGCATCGTATGTCCGATGAATCTGCTAGCTCATCGGTTGAAGCTGGCTCGGCCTTGTCCGCCAGCTAATCCATAAGAGCCACCAGCGGCGCGCGCACGGCCGCGCCGCTGAGGGGCCTGGCCTGGAAGCTATGCGGCCGTAGCCCGCGCCTTGTTCACTTCCTCAATCACTTCTTCGGCAACCTGCCGCGGTACCGGATCGTAGTGTGAAAACTCCATCGTGTAGGAAGCCCTGCCGCTGGTCATGCTGCGCAGCTGGCCGATGTAGCCGAACATTTCCGACAACGGCACTACTGCAACCACGGCGATGCTGGTGCCACGCTCGATCTGGTCCTGAATCGTCCCGCGCCGACGATTGAGATCGCCGATCACATCCCCGAGATGATCCTCAGGCGTCACGGTCTCGACCTTCATCACCGGCTCGAGCAGGATCGGCGAGCCCTTGCGGATACCTTCGCGAAAGGCCGCCTTGGCTGCAATTTCGAAGGTCAGCGCGTTGGAATCGACATCGTGATAGCTGCCGTCGGTCAGCGTTGCCCGAAAATCCACGGTCGGAAAGTGCGCCAGCACGCCGTCTTCCATCTGTATGCGCAAGCCTTTCTCCACCGCCGGTACAAACTCCTTCGGCACTGAACCGCCGGAAGTGTCATCGACGAACTCAAAGCCCGCACCGCGCTCCAGCGGCTCGAACGTGATCCAGACTTCGGCGAACTGGCCCGAACCGCCGGTCTGCTTCTTATGGGTGTATTTCTCTTCAACGGTCTGGGTGAAGGTCTCGCGAAACGCGACCTGTGGCTCGCCCATGAGGCCCTCGACGCCGAATTCCGTGCGCATACGATCGAGCGTGACTTCCAGGTGCAGCTCGCCCATGCCGCGCAGGATGGTCTGGCCGGTTTCACGATCGGTTTCCAGGTGCAGGGACGGATCGGCGCGAACCATCTTGCCCAGCGCCGCGCTGAACTTTTCCTGTTCAGCCTTGACCTTCGACTTTACCGATACGCTGATGACCGGATCCGGAAAGCGCATGCGCTCCAGGATCACCGGGTTCGCGCTGTCACACAATGTATCGCCGGTTTCAGTATCCGCCAGGGACACCAGCGCCACGATATCGCCGGCGCGCGCCTCTTCAATGGGGTTGGCTTCCTTCGCGAACATCTCCACCATGCGGCCGATCTTCTCGCGCTTGCCGCGCGTGGAGTTCTGCACCGAGGCTCCCTTGGTCAGCACGCCGGAGTAGACGCGGATGAAGGTCAGGGCGCCGTAGACGTCGTTGATGACCTTGAATGCCAACGCGGAAAATGGCTCATCGTCGCTGGTCTTGCGCTCACCGATCGGCTCGCCGTCGGCATCGACCGTCTTGATGGCAGGCACATCGGTGGGGGCCGGCAGATAGTCGACCACCGCATCCAGCACCTGCTGCACACCCTTGTTCTTGTATGAGGAGCCGCACAGCACCGGCGTGAACGCGGAGTTCAGCGTGCCCTTGCGCAGCGCCTTGCGCAGTACATCGGCGGACGGGACGGTGCCATGCGTCAGATACGCCTCCATGGCCTCATCGTCCTGTTCGAGACAGGTATCGACCAGCTCGGTGCGGTATCTTGCGATCTCGGACAGCAGCTTGCGGTCGGTGGGTACGGTGATCTTCAGCTTGTCGGCGAGATCCGGGGTCACCTCCAGGCTCTGCCACTCAGCGTCCTTGTCGTCCGACTCCCAGACCAGGGCTTTCATCTCAACCAGGTCGACCATGCCCTTGAAATCCTCTTCCGACCCGATCGGAAGCTGGACCGGCAGCGGCCGGGCGCCGAGCCGCTTCCTGATCATGTCAACGCAGCGGACGAAATTGGCACCTTTACGGTCCATCTTGTTCACGTAGCACAGCCGCGGGACATCGTAGTTGTTAGCCAGGCGCCAGTTGGTCTCCGACTGGGGCTCAACGCCGGCCACTCCGTCGAACACCACCACCGCGCCGTCGAGTACCCGCAGTGACCGGTTGACCTCGATGGTGAAGTCCACGTGCCCCGGGGTGTCGATCAGGTTGATCTTCTTCTCGCGCCAGAAGGCGGACACCGCGGCACTCTGGATCGTGATACCGCGCTTCTGCTCCTGCTCCAGGTAGTCGGTGGTGGTCGACGTCTTCAGGTCCTTGGTGTCATGTATGTCGATGATCGTGTGCTTGCGCCCGGTGTAATACAGGATTCTCTCTGTAGTGGTGGTTTTCCCCGCGTCGACGTGGGCGATGATGCCGATATTGCGGATATCAGAAAGAGCGGTGGTACGAGCCATTAGAGTTTCCCGGGCGCTGTCAGAGCGCGACACAAAGTCCTGTAAATGTATCTGAATGCCTCGGTTTTCAAGGCAATTGAGTTGGTCGGGGTGACAGGATTTGAACCTGCGACTCCTACGTCCCGAACGTAGTGCTCTACCAGGCTGAGCTACACCCCGAATAGGTCCAAAGCGTCACTGCGGTCAATGCTGGCGCGCGATCGCGAAGCGCACCAGGTCAGCCAGGGCTTCTCGATACGAGGTCTCGGGAAGCGCCGCCAGGGCCGCCAGCGCGTGGTCGGCCTCGGCCTGCGCGAGCCGGGCAGTGTACTCAAGCCCCCCGGTCGATTCAATTGTGGCCATGATTTCGTCCAGCCGGTCGCGGCCGCCGCTGCGGATCACCTCGCGGATCGCCGCGGTGCGCGCCGGCTCGCAGACGCTGAGCGCGTGGATCAGCGGCAGGGTCGGCTTGCCTTCGGCCAGGTCGTCGCCCAGGTTCTTGCCGCGGGTCGCCGGGTCCGAGCGGTAGTCGAGCACATCGTCGATCAGCTGGTAGGCGGTGCCGAAATGCCGGCCGAAGGCGGCCAGCGAGCGCTGGATCGGCTCCGGGGCGCCGCTCAGGACCGCTGCGACCTCGGCCCCTGCCTGGAACAGCTGCGCGGTCTTGCGGTGGATGACCTCGAGATAGCGTGCTTCGGTGGTATCAGGGTCGTGAGCGTTCATCAGCTGCAGCACTTCGCCCTCGGCGATCAGGTTGGTGGCGTCGGCCATGATCTCGATGACGCGCTGCGAGCGCGAGGCGGCCATGAGCTGGAATGCACGTGAATAAACGAAATCCCCGACCAGCACGCTGGCCTGGTTGCCATAGACCTCATTGGCCGTGTCGCGGCCGCGCCGGCGCACCGACATGTCCACCACGTCGTCGTGCAGGAGCGTGGCCGTATGGATGAATTCGATGAACGCGGCCGCCTGGATCGAGCCCATGCCGATCGGGTCACAGGCACGGCCGGCGAGCACCACCAGCAGCGGGCGCAGGCGCTTGCCGCCGCCACCGATGATGTGCTCGGAAACCTGGTCCACCAGCGGTACCGCACTGTGAAAGCCGCTGCGAATGGCCGCATCGACGGCCAGCAGGTCGGGGCGAACCAGGGCACGGATCCTCTCGAGTGCCTCCCGGCTGCCGTAATCAATACTCAACTCTTTGTTTCTCCAAGAGAATGCGTCGTTTGACCGGCTGGCGGCGCGTCGTTAGAATGCGCGACCTTTTCGCACTTCCCACGCGTGCCGGCGGTATTGTTCAAACCGGGCGGGCGCACGTTCCAAAGGTGGGGCGACACACACGGAGTTTGAAGACAATGTACGCGGTCATCGCCACGGGCGGCAAACAGTATCGGGTAGAGAAGGGCGGCGTGCTGCGCATCGAGAAACTGGCCGCGGAGCTGGGTTCCACGGTCGAATTCAACCAGGTGCTGCTGATAGCCGATGGCGAGAATGTCAGCCTCGGCAAGCCGCTGCTGGCCGGCGGCCGCGTGCTGGCGACGGTCGAAAAGCACGCCAAGGGCGACAAGGTCACGATCGTCAAATTCCGCCGCCGCAAGCATTACCTGCGGCAGAAGACGCACCGGCAGCATTACACGCAGGTGCGCGTGACCGACATCAGCGGTCTGTGAGCAATCTGTAGAGGAGCACGGGCATGGCACACAAGAAAGCAGGCGGCAGTACCCGCAACGGCCGTGACTCGCACAGCAAGCGGCTGGGCGTGAAGCGTTATGGCGGCCAGGACGTGCTGGCGGGCAATATCCTGGTGCGCCAGCGCGGCACCAAGGTGCGCGCCGGCGAGAACGTCGGCATCGGCACCGACCACACGCTCTATGCCGAGGTCACCGGGCGCGTGGAGTTCCGGGTCAGGGGCGCCGAGCAGCGGATGTATGTCAGCGTGCACGCACCCACGGCCGAAGCAGCGCCGCAGCCGGCGGCCAAGCCGAACTAAAGGTTCCGCCCGCATACCCCGGCAATCAGGAAACCCCGGCCCGGCCGGGGTTTTTGTTTTGGCAAAGCTTCACTCAATCTTGGGCTGAGCTTCATGCAGGTGAGCGCCCACCTCCCTAATTTGTGAATCGTGGTTGGTCCTCGAATTCACTCAAAGCAGGAGATGACATGAACACCGCAATCAAGATCGCCGCCCTGGCAGCGCTCGCTGGCATCACCGGCAGCCAGCAAGCACACGCGCAGTCGGCAGAGCCGCTCAGCGAAACAGTCAGTTTCAAGGATCTGGATCTGACTTCCGAACAGGGGGCCCGGATCCTCTACGTCAGGCTGCAGCGCGCGGCGCGGGAGGTCTGTTCGCCCTACGAAACCCTGGAGCTCAGCCGTCGCAGATCCTGGCAGTCCTGCGTGGACAATGCGCTGGAAACCGCTGTCACCAAGTTGAACAACCCGTTGGTTGCTGCGCTGCACAATACGCGTGCAACTCGCGCTGGCTGACTGTTTCGGCCGCATACGCATGGCGAACAACCGCCGCCAGGTGCTTGCCTGGCGGCGTTGCGCCATTGACCGCTGTAAGCTTGAGCGAATCGTTCGCCAGCGAGAGCCGATGAAATACAGCGTTGGGGACTTGAGCATCGACACTGGACGTCAGCTCGTGATGCGCGCTGCCGAACAAATCCTGCTTCCCAAATTATCCTACGATCTTCTGCTGGTATTGGTGCGCGCGGCACCCAATCTGGTTTCAGTCGACGAGTTGATGCGCCGCGTCTGGCCGGGCGTCGTCGTGGGGCCGGAGACAGTCAGTCAGCGTGTCAAGATGCTGCGCGATCTGCTCGATGATGATCCGAAGGCTCCCCGCTATATCCACGGCCTGCGCGGTCGCGGTTACCAGATCCTGGCGACAGTCAGTGAGAACAGCGACACTGCGGCGGCAAACTCAAGCGCGCCGCCGGCAACCAAGTCAGTGGCGGTACTGCCGTTTCTCGACATGAGCGAGACCAAGGATCAGGAATACTTCGCGGACGGGATAACCGAGGACATCATCACGGGACTCAGCAAAGTCTCGGCGCTCGCAACGGTTTCGCGTAACAGCTCGTTCATGTACAAAGGCACCAGTGCCGACATACTCAAAGTCGCGCGCGAGCTTCAGGTCAGCCACATCCTGGAAGGCAGCGTCCGCAAGGCGGGCCAGCGCGTGCGAATCACGGCGCAGCTGATCGACGGTCGCAGCAACGCTCACATCTGGGCCGAACGCTACGACCGCGATCTGAACGACATCTTCGCCATCCAGGATGAGATCTCCGAATCCATCGTCACGGCGCTGAAACTTACGTTGTTGCCGAGTGAACGACGGGCGATCCAGCAGCGCGGCACCGACAATATCGAGGCCTACAATCTGTATCTCATGGCGCGGCAGCTGTATGTCTCCGGTCACGAGGGAGATGCGCGGCGCGCGGAGGGCATCGTACGGCTGTGCGCTGGCGCAACCGAAATCGATCCGCAATTTGCACGTGCCTGGGCCCTGCTGGGCCTGGGTCAGGTGATCCTGCGCTTTATGCGCGGTACCCACCTCGATAATGGTCTGCAGGCCACCGAGCGGGCGCTGGCACTCGACTCAAGGCACGCGGAGGCGCATGCGATCAAAGCGCGCATTCTTTCGGAGGACGGTCACCACGAGGCGGCCTCCGCAGCGATCGATGCGGCGCTGCGGCTGGATCCGGAGTCCTATGAAGTCAACAGATCCGCGGGTTATTTGCGATACCGGGAGCACCGTCCAGATCGCGCCGCGCCTTATTTCGAGAAGGCGATGACGTTGGTCGAGTCGGATATCAACTCGGCAAACATGCTGATTTCCTGTTACTGCGCCGCCGGCGATGCTCAGGCTGTGGCGCGCGTCAGCCATATCGCCCTGAGCCGCGCCGAAAGAATTCTGGCGCAGGACCCGAATAACGCCACCGCCATCCAATACGGCGCGAATGCGCTGGGGGCGCTCGGACAGACTGCCCAGTTCAAGGACTGGATGCATCGCGCGCTGCTGATTGATCCCGACAACATAAAGTCGCGCTTTAACTTCGCCTGCGGGCTGGTGCGGCTGCAGGACAACGACGCCGCACTCGAATTGCTGCAGCCGGTATTTGAGAAAATAGCGATCGGATTGCTTAATCACGCCAAGGCAGATCCGGACCTCGATCCGATCCGGGATCATCCGAAATTCAGGCGCCTGGTCGAGTCGGCGGAGAGGCGGCTGGCGCCACCAAGGCCGGTCGACGTTGCGGTGAAAGCCGGCTCTGGATGATTCGCCGGTACGTGATCTCAAGCCAGACGCGCGGCGAACCCGGTTTCCACTGGCGCGGCGGCGAGGTCACACGCCTGGAAGGCTTTACCGACGCCGTTTTCGCCTTCGCCGTCACGCTGCTGGTGGTATCGCTCGAGGTACCCAAGACCTTTCCGGAACTGTTTGCGGCCATGCACGGCTTCTTTGCCTTTGGCATCTGTTTCGCGTTGCTGGCGAACGTCTGGTATGAGCACTACCGGTTCTTCCGCCGCTACGCGCTGGACGGTCCGTGGGTGGTGTTCCTGAATTGCGCGCTGCTGTTCTTCGTGCTGTTCTACGTCTACCCGCTCAAGTTCCTGTTCACGGCGCTGTTCGATCGGACCGAAATCGCGCCGGCCGACGTTCGGGCGCTGTTCACGATCTGGAGTCTGGGCTACGCGGCCGTATTCAGCGTGTTCGCCCTGCTGTATCTGCATGCCTGGCGCTATCGCGCGCAACTGGAGTTGACGCCAGTGGAAACCCTGCGCACCCGGGTGAGCCTGTCGGACCAGATCGCCATGGTCTTCATTGCCCTGCTGTCGACACTGCTGGCGCGCACATTGCCCGATGCCAACCTCAGTATCGCGGTCAATATCTACGTGGCCGTGCCGGTCTATTTCGTGATCGCCCATTCGATCGCCCGTCGCCGGGAACGACAGCTGCCATCACAGCCCGATAACCCGGTGAGATAAGATGGGGGTTCGCCTTTCGGCGAGCGAGCCAGCCAGGGCACGGAACTTTTGCATGAAATTCGTAGATGAGGCCATTGCCCGCGTGCAGGCCGGCAATGGCGGGCGCGGCAGCGCCAGCTTCCGGCGCGAGAAGTCGGTGCCGTTCGGCGGCCCGGATGGCGGCGACGGCGGCCATGGCGGCTCGGTGTGGCTGCGCGCGATGGACGGCATCAACACGCTGGCCGATTTTCGTATCGCCCGGGTGTTCAAGGCGCAGTCAGGCGATGGCGGGTCTGCCAACGGCTGCACCGGGCGCAGCGGCGAGGAGCTGTACGTGCTGGTACCGGTCGGCACCGTGGTGCGCGACGCCGATACCGAGGAGCAGCTCGGCGACCTGGCGGTCGTGGGACAGGAGCTCAAGGTCGCCCAGGGCGGCAAGGGCGGGTGGGGCAATCAGCGCTTCAAGTCCAGCACCAACCGGGCGCCGCGCCAGTTCGGCCCCGGGCTGCCGGGCGAGAAGCGCACCCTGGCGCTGGAGCTGAAGGTGATCGCCGACGTGGGCCTCTTGGGGCTGCCCAATGCCGGCAAATCGACACTGATCCGCGCGGTGTCGGCGGCGCGGCCGCGGGTCGCCGACTACCCGTTCACGACGCTGTACCCGAACTTGGGCGTGGTCTATTGCGGGGAGCACCGCAGCTTCGTGATGGCCGATATCCCCGGGCTGATCGAGGGGGCGGCCGAAGGCGCGGGCCTGGGGATACGGTTCCTGCGCCACCTGCAGCGCACCCGGGTGCTGCTGCATATCGTCGATATGCTGCCGCCCGATCCTGATGCCGACCCGGTGCGCGACGCGCGCTCGATCGTCGCGGAGCTGAAAAAATTCAACAAGCAGCTGGCCGCAAAGCCCCGCTGGCTGGTGATCAACAAGCGCGACCTGCTGGCGGATGCGGAGGCCGAGAAGCTGGCGGCCGATATCGCGCGGCGGCTGCGCTACCGGGGACCCAGGTTCCTGATCTCGGCGGCCACAGGACGCGGCACGCGCGAGCTGGCCGAGGCGGTGATGAGCTTCCTGGAGCAGCAGGCGGCAGACGCCAAGAACCGCGAGCCGGCCACGACGGCGGACTGACCGCCGGCACGCATTTTCGTGAAACGCGCGCGTTCGGCGACAATGGACCGATGCGCAACTCGAAAGTCCGCGCGCGCATCGCCGCCGGCAAGCTCAAACTGCGGGTACGGGATCTGCGCAACCTCGGCGCGCGCTCCGAGCAGATGCTGTCGCAGATCGGGGTGCACAGCGCGCAGGAGCTGCGCCGGCGCGGCCCGGTGCGGGTGTTCTGCGAGTTGAAGCGCGCCGGGATCAGCTCGTCGCTGAACATGCTGTGGGCACTGGCCGGGGCGCTCGAGCCGTGGCCGGAAGGCCAGCACTGGCGCGAGGTGTCGCGCGGCGATTCGCGCCTGTCGCTGCTGTTGGCCCTGGATGACTACGAGCAGCGTACGCGCGCAGCGCGCTGATCAGGTCGAGACGTTCTTGACCCGTAGCGCGAGCCGGCTCTTGTGCCGGTCAGCCTGGTTGCGGTGAATAATCTTCTTGTTGACCAGCGTGTCGATCAACGGCACCGCGGCGCGGTAGCTGGTGGTGGCCTCTGCCTTGTTGCCCTTGGCGACCGCGTCGTTGACCTTGCGGATCGCGGTACGCATGCGCGAGCGCAAAGTCACATTGTGCTCCCGGTGCTTTTCGGCCTGCCGGGCCGCTTTTTCCGCCGATTTGGTATTCGCCACGCTATCGCTCCTGCAAGGGGCGCGTAGTGTGGGGATGGGTCAAAAGCTTGTCAATGCGCCGCGGGTAAAATCGGCCCGGATCGGGCTATAATCAATCGCTTAGATGGCCGTGGAGCTACCGATCGGCTGTGCCGCGGCCAATCAAGACAGCCCCCGAGGATCATGCAGCTCATCCGCCGACTCGAATCGGTCAATTCACGCGAATGCGTCGTCACGATCGGCAGTTTCGATGGCCTGCACCTGGGTCACCGGGTGCTGATCGAGCGGCTGCGGGCGCATGCCGCCCGGCTCGCGCTGCCCTCGATGATGGTGACCTTTGAGCCGCTGCCGCGCGAGTTCCTGCAGGCCGCCAATCCCCCCGCCCGGCTGACAAACTTCCGCGAGCGCTGGCGAGTGCTGTCACAAACCGGTATCGACCGCCTTTGTGTCCTCGGTTTCGGACGGCGGCTGCGCTCGCTGTCGGGGCTGCAGTTCATGGAAATGCTGCAGGCCGCGCGTGCGCGCGTGGTCGTGGTCGGGCACGACTTTCGCTTCGGCCGCGGCGGGGAGGCGAGCGCCGGCTGGTGTGCGCAGCAAGCCGCGCAGTTCGGCTTTGCCGTCGATCTGGTGGACGAGGTGCCGGTGGATGGCGAGCGCGTCAGCAGCGGCCGGGTGCGCACGGCGCTGGCGGCCGGAGAGTTTGCGGGCGCGGCACGCATGCTCGGCCGCGGCTACAGCATGCGTGCGCGGGTTCGTCACGGCAATCATTTCGGCCGCACGATCGGTTATCCGACCGCGAACCTGCCGGTGAAGCGCCGCCGGGTGGCGCTGCAGGGCGTGTTCGCGGTGCTGGTCAATGGTCCGGGATTTACCAGCCATCCCGGCGTGGCGAGCCTGGGTACGCGGCCGATGGTGCATGGGATCGACATGCTGCTCGAGGCGCACCTGTTCGATTTCGATGGTGATCTGTATGGTCAGGAGCTGGAAGTAGAATTCGTGGCGCACCTGCGCGATGAGCTGACGTTCCCATCGATGGATGCGATGGTGGAGCAGATCGGGCGCGACGCCTCCGAGGCGCGTCGCATTATCGGCGCATGAGTGAGCGAGAAGTGGATTACAAATCGACCATCAACCTGCCGCAGACCGACTTTCCGATGAAAGCGGACCTGGCGCGGCGCGAGCCGGCGCAGCTG
>Ga0181537_10004631_pt1 | contig 11369 bp, 7 predicted proteins | sample PEATcosm2014_Bin_39_FD_119765 | JGI IMG/M metagenome (GOLD analysis project Ga0181537, IMG submission 119765) | Peatland microbial communities from MTU Mesocosm Facility, Houghton, MI, USA - PEATcosm2014_Bin23_10_metaG | ecosystem: Environmental > Terrestrial > Soil > Wetlands > Peat | place... | reverse complement strand
ACCGTATTCGTGCGCCAGGGACACTACGCGCTCGCGCCCGGGTCGGGCGAGGTGCAACCCGCGCCCGATCGGGTGATCGAGCGCATCGCCGATCTGCTTGAGACAACTTCAGAGAATTTCGAGGTGCCCTCATGAAACCGACGCAAAAGCTGCACGATCTCGGACAAAGCCTGTGGCTCGACAACATCACCCGGCAGATGCTCGATGACGGCACCTTGCGCCGCTATATCAGTGACTTCGCGGTGACCGGCCTCACCTCCAATCCCACGATCTTCGATGAGGCCATCGGCGGCTCGCAGTCCTACGACCGCAGCATCCAGCAAAAAGCCCGCGCCGGGCTCAAGGACGAGGCGCTGTTCGTCGAGCTCGCGCTCGAGGATCTGAAGCGCGCCGCGGACCTTTTCCGCCCCGAGTTCGATCGCACGCAGGGGCTCGATGGCTGGGTCTCCATGGAAGTCTCGCCGCTGCTCGCCGACGATACGCGCTCGACCGTCGAGGCCGCGCGTCAGATACACCGTGCGGCCGACCGGCCGAACCTGTACGTCAAGATTCCCGGCACGCCCGCGGGCGTCGCCGCGATCGAGGAGGCCATCTTCACCGGCATCCCGGTGAACGTCACCCTGCTCTTCTCGCGCGAGCACTACCTGGCCATCGCCGAGGCCTACATGAAGGGTATCGAGCGGCGTCTGGCCGCGGGCCACGATCCGCGCGTGAGCTCGGTGGCCTCGCTCTTCGTCAGCCGCTGGGATCGAGCCGTGCAGGACAAGGTGCCGGCCGAGCTCGTCAACCGGCTCGGGATCGCCATCGCGCAGCGCACGTACCGCGCCTACTGCGAGCTCCTCGAGAGCAAGCGCTGGCAGGCGCTCGCCGCACAGGGAGCCGTGCCGCAACGGATGCTGTGGGCGAGCACGGGGGTGAAGGATCCGAAGGCCTCCCCCACACTCTACGTCGAGGCGCTGGCGGCGCCGGACACCGTCGACACCATGCCCGAGAAGACGCTGCTCGCGTTCGCGGAGAAAGGCAACACCGCCGGCCCGCTGCGCAAGGACGGCGGCGATGCCGAGCAGGTGCTGGCGCGATTTGCGCAGGCCGGTATCGATGTCGGGGCGCTCGCGCAGCGGCTGCAGAGCGAGGGGGCTCAGTCCTTCGTGAAATCCTGGCGCGGGCTCATGCAGAGCATCGCCGAGAAGAGCTCGGCGCTGACGACGGCCTCCTAGGCCCGATGCAGCTCGAGGCCCGGAGAGTTTCGTGAGCTCGCGGATTTCCGCGGATGCAGGCCAGCCTGCGCCGGCCGATCGTCTGGTCGACGTTCCCAGGCTGATCACCGCCTATTACACCGAACAGCCCGACCCCACCATCGCGGCACAGCGCGTCGCCTTCGGCACCTCCGGCCACCGCGGCAGCTCGACGCAGGCGAGCTTCAACGAGGCGCACGTGCTCGCGATCACGCAGGCGATCTGCCAGTACCGGCGGCAGCAGGGCATCGATGGACCGCTGTTCTTAGGCTTCGATACGCACGCCCTGTCCGCACCGGCGTATGCGAGCGCGCTCGAGGTGCTGGCCGCCAACGGCGTCGAGGTGCTGACGGCGAAGGACGGGGAGTACACGCCGACGCCTGCGGTCTCGCATGCCATTCTCACCTACAACCGCGGCCGTTCGGGCGGGCTCGCCGACGGGATCGTGATCACGCCTTCGCACAATCCGCCGGACAGCGGCGGTTTCAAGTACAACGCGACCCATGGCGGCCCGGCGGACACCACGGTGACGGCATGGATGGAGTCGCGCGCCAACGAGCTGTTGCGCGACAAACTCACGGAGGTGAAGCGGGTGAGCTTCGCCGCGGCGCGCCGGGCGTCGAGCACTCATGCGTACGATTTTCTCGGCACCTACGTCGCGGACCTCGCGACGGTGATCGATTTCGAGCCGATCCGCGCGGCGCATCTGCGTCTCGGTGTCGATCCCTTGGGCGGCGCCGGCGTGCATTACTGGCCGCGTATCGCCGAGGTTCATGGCTTCGCACTCGACGTCGTGAACAAGGCGGTCGATCCCACCTTCCGCTTCATGTCGCTCGACTGGGATGGCCAGATCCGCATGGATCCCTCATCCCCCTACGCCATGCAGCGCCTGCTCGCGCTGCGCTCGCAATACGATGTGGCATTCGCCTGCGACACGGATCATGACCGGCACGGCATCGTCACCGCGAGCGCCGGCCTCCTGCCCTCGAATCACTATCTCGCGGTGGCGATCGATTACCTGTTCCGCCACCGGGAAGGCTGGCGCACGGGCGCCGCGGTCGGCAAGACCGTGGTCTCGAGCTCGATGATCGATCGAGTCGCACAGCGCCTCGGCCGCCGGCTCTACGAGGTGCCGGTCGGCTTCAAGTGGTTCGTCGACGGCCTTTTGTCGGGTGAGCTCGGTTTCGGCGGCGAGGAGAGCGCCGGCGCCTCGTTCAGCGCGCGCGACGGCAGCGCCTGGAGCACCGACAAGGATGGCATCGTGCCGGCCTTGCTGGCCGCTGAGATGACGGCGCGGCGCGGTTACGATCCCGGCGAGGCTTACCGTGCTCTCGAGAACCAGCTGGGCGCCTTTTTTGCCGACCGCATCGATGCGCCGCTGGCCCCGGAACAGAAAAAACGCCTGAGCGGGCTCGACCGCTCGCGTGTCACGAGCACCGAGCTTGCGGGCGAGCCGATCGATGCGGTGCTCACGCACGCGCCGGGCAACGGCGCGGCGATCGGCGGAGTCAAGGTGTGCGCGCGCAGCGGCTGGTTTGCGGCGCGCCCGTCGGGAACCGAAGCCATCTACAAGGTCTATGCCGAGAGCCTGCGGGACGAGGCGCATCTCGAGGCCATCCTCGGCGAGGCTCAGCGCATCGTCGATGCCGCACTCGCCGGGGAGTGATGCAAAGCACCCGTCGGCCGCGAGCCGCACGGGCGTGAAGAGCGCGGCGCCCGCCGGCGAGGGCGTCGCCAGTGCCACGGCGAAGCGGCTGCTGCCCTGGCTGGTCGCGGTGGGCTTTTTCATGGAGTCGCTCGACACCACGATTCTGAACACGGCGGTGCCGGCGATCGCGCGCGCCCTGCACGTCGCGCCGCTCAGCATGAAGGCGGTGCTCGCGAGCTACACCTTGAGCCTGGCGGTCTTCATCCCGATCAGCGGCTGGATGGCGAACCGCTTCGGCACGCGCCGCGTGTTCGGCAGCGCGATCGGCCTGTTCACGCTCGGATCGCTCCTCTGTGGATTCGCCACCAACATTCACTGGCTGGTGGCCTGCCGCATCCTGCAGGGCTGCGGTGGCGCCATGATGCTGCCGGTCGGGCGGCTCACGATGGTGCGCACGTTCGCCAAATCGGAGCTGATCCGGGCGATGAGCTTCGTCGCCATTCCGGCGCTGATCGGCCCGATGCTCGGCCCCATGCTCGGCGGCCTCATCATCGGCTACTTCCACTGGAGCGTGATCTTCTTCGTCAACATCCCGATCGGCCTGGTCGGGCTCGTGCTCGTCTACCGTCACCTGCCGAACTATCGCGCCGCGCGCAACTATCCGCTCGATCTCGTCGGGATGGTGCTGTTCGGATCAGGCATCTCGCTGCTCTCGTACGTGCTCGAGGTGTTTGGCGAGCACACCTTGAGCGCCCGCGAGGTGACGGGACTGCTCGCCATCGCGGCGGCGCTGCTCGCAGCCTACGGCTTGCATTCGGTGCGCACGCGTCACCCGCTGCTGCGTTTGGGGCTGCTGCGCATCCGCAGCTTCCGCGTCGCGGTGAGCGGGAACCTGTTCACGCGACTCGGGATCGGCGGCCTGCCCTTCCTGTTGCCGCTGCTCTACCAGGTCGGGCTCGGCTACACGCCCCTTCAGTCGGGTCTCATGATCATGCCGCAGGCACTCGCGGCGATGACCCTCAAGCTCACGCTGCCCAAGATCCTGCGGCACCTGGGTTACCGCCGCGTGCTGATCTCGAACACGGTGATGCTCGGGCTCATGATGATGGTGTTCTCGATGATCGATGTGGGCACACCGGTCTGGCTGATCGTGCTGCAGGCATTCGTCTACGGATTCTTCACCTCCACCCAGTACACCAGCATGAACACGCTCGCCTACGCCGACGTGAACCAGGACCAGGCGAGCGGTGCGAGCACCATCGCGAGCACCGTGCAGCAGCTCGCCGTGAGCTTCGGCGTCGCCTCCGCCTCGCTCACGGCTGCCGTGTTCATACCCGACCAGGCCCATGCCGCCCCGGCCGCGATGATCCATGGGATCCAGCTCGCGCTGCGCCTGCTCGGGGCGCTCACCATCATCTCGACGGTGATCTTCACCCAGCTGACGGCGCGCGACGGCGAGGCGGTGAGCAGCCACAAGGAGCAGCTGCCCGCGGGCTGATCCCCGGGCGCGGGGCGGTTCTCGAGCGTGGTCGTCGAGCGTGCTCGAGCGGCCGGGGGGCGCGCTATTCCTTCTTGATGGCGTGACCGCCGAATTGATTGCGCATGGCGGCGAGCAGCTTGTCGGAGAACGAGTCGGCTTCACGCGAGCGCAGCCGCTCGAGGAGCGAGGCCGCGATGACGAAGGCGGGGACGCCGAGCTCGATCGCCTCGGCGAGCGTCCAGCGGCCCTCGCCCGAGTCGGCCACGTACGGGGCAATCCCCGCAAGCGTCGGATTTTTCTCGAGCGCGCCGGCGGTGAGATCGAGAAGCCAGGAGCGCACGACGCTGCCATGGCGCCAGATCTCGGCGATGCGATGCAGGTCGAGCTTGAACTCCTCTTTGTGCTGGAGGATCGAGAAGCCCTCCGCATAGGCTTGCATCAGCCCGTACTCGATGCCGTTGTGAACCATCTTGGTGAAGTGGCCCGAGCCCACCGGGCCGACCCGGCCCCAGCCCTTGTCCGCGGCCGGAGCGAGCGTCTCGAAGACCGGCCGCAGTCGCTCCACCACGGCCTCATCGCCGCCGATCATCATGCTGTAGCCCTCGGCGAGACCCCACACCCCGCCGCTCGTGCCGCAGTCGACGAAGTGCACGCCCTTGGACTCGAGCGCCGCCGCACGCCGCTGCGTGTCGTGGAAATTCGAGTTTCCTCCATCGATGATGATGTCGCCCGGCGAGAGCAGCGGGCTCAACCCCTGGATCGTGTCATCGGTGATGGCGCCGGCCGGCACCATCAGCCAGGCGATGCGGGGCGGCTCGAGCTCGCCCACGAGCGCCTCGAGCGAGGACGCGGAGCGGGCCCCCTTCTCTTCGATCAGCTTGCGCGCCGCGGCTGCCGGATCGAAGCCGATCACCCGGTGGCCACCCTTGACGAGCCGCTGGGCCATGTTGGCGCCCATGCGGCCGAGACCGATCATCGCGAGTTCCATGACGGGACCTCAGGATCTTGGGAGTGCGAATGCACCTGGGGCTGCGAGTATAGCCCGCCCTCATGACGCGTACAGACTGGCGCGGCGCCGGGTAAGATGCGGCGCACCCATGCGCACGCCGTCCCGGGCCTGGATCACCACAGCGAGCGCCGCCCTCGCGGTGCTGGCGTTCATCAACCTGTTCAACTATCTCGATCGCTACCTGCTCGCCGCCATGGCCGAGGGCATCAAGCACGCGCTCGCCCTGACCGATGCCGAGCTCGGCTCCCTGCAAACAGCCTTCCTGATCGTTTTTGCGCTCGTGGCGCCGCTGTTCGGCGCGCTCGGGGATCGACGCTCGCGGCCGCGTCTGATCGCGTTCGCGGTCGGCTGCTGGAGCGTCGCGACCGCCTTGTCGGGTCTCGCACCGAGCTATCTTGCGCTGTTCGCCGCGCGCGCGGCCGTCGGCGTCGGCGAGGCCGCCTACGTCACCATCGCGCCGAGCCTGCTGTCGGACTTTTTTCCGCGCGAGCAGCGCGGCCGGGTGATGGCGATCTTTTTCTGTGGCATCCCGGTCGGGTCGGCGCTCGGCTACATCGTGGGCGGAGCGATGGAGCATTATTTCGGCTGGCGCTCCGGCTTTTTCATTGCCGGGGCACCCGGCCTGTTGCTCGCGTTGCTGTGCCTCGGCCTGCGCGACCCGCCGCGCGGCAGCCAGGACCCGGGCAAGCCCCAGGAACGCGCCGCCGCGGCAGGCCGCGCCGCGCAGGATCGCGCCGCGCCAGGCACCGCAACGCCAGGCCGCGCCGCGAACACCTATCGCGCGCTGCTCGCCAACCGGCCCTACGTGCTCACGATCTTGGGGTACGCCGCCTACACCTTCGCGCTGGGCGGTCTCGCGTTCTGGATGCCTGCGTTCCTGGAGCGGACCCGCGGCATCCCGCGCATCGAGGCGACCCGGGACTTCGGCGTGATCGTCGTCCTCACGGGTCTCGTGGGGACCTTCGTGGGCGGCTGGCTCGGCGACTTCGCGGCGCGTTACTCGCAGCGGGCGCATCTGTGGATATCGGCGCTCGCGACGCTGCTCGCAGCCCCGGCCGCCTGGCTGGCGCTCACCGCGCACTCCATGACCCTCTATTACGTCGGCATGATCGGGGCGCAACTGCTGATGTTCCTCTCGACCGGGCCGATCAACGCGACGATCGTGAATCTCGTGAGCCCGATCCAGCGCGCATCCGCCAACGCCCTAGGAGTCTTGAGCATTCACGTGCTCGGGGACGTGCCCTCGCCCTGGCTGATCGGCAAGCTGTCCGATGCATCCTCCCTGGGCGAGGCGGTCAAGATCGTGCCGGTGGCCATTCTGGTCTCGGCCTGCATCTGGTTCTTCGCGGCGCACGCTCAGGGAGCCGGCGCCGCGCGCGCCCGCGCGATGGCGGCGAACTGATCACCGAGATCGCGGCGCGCCGCGATGTCCTCGAGATCCTGCGTGAGCTTGCGCTGCCAGTTGGGATATTCGCGGTCGGTGCCCGGCACATTCACGGGCTCGGTCATCCCGAGCAGATCCTCGATCTGCACCGCCACGAGCGCCGTCGCCGAGCGCGCGAGGTAGACATGCAGCACCGCGGCGAGCTCCGGAGTGAACGGCTCGGAGGGCGTGCGCGGCTGCGCCGGCGCCAGGCCCTCGGCCGCCAGGGCGGCGAGCAGCGCCGCGCGATCGGTATCGCGCTGCCGGCGCATCTCCGATTCCACTTCGGCACTCGGGTAGACGCCGAGGTCGTGACGCAGATCGATGTCGAGTCCCTCCCACCAGCTCCTCACCGGCGGCATATCGTGCGTCGTCACGGTGGCAAGCGCCGATCGCACGAACTCATGGGGGCGTCGGAAGCGCCCGTGCTGCTTCTCGAAGAGCAGTACCTTGTAGTGATATATCCCGAACTGCGGCATCGCGCGCCGCATCTCATCGGGCACCACACCCAGGTCCTCGCCGATCACCACACAGCGATGACGGACGCTCTCCAGCGCGAGCGCGCCGAGCAGCTGATCGAGGGGGTAGTGCACGTAGGCACCCTCGCTCGGGGAAGTCCCCACCGCCACCCACCACAGCCGGAACAGCGACATCACATGATCGAGGCGCAGCGCGCCGTAGTAACGCATGTTGCTGCGAACGAGATCGATGAAGCTCGACAGCCGCCGCTCCTCGAGGATCATCGGGTCGAACGGCGGGATGCCCCATCCCTGCCCTTTGAGGGCGAGCAGATCGGGCGGCGCGCCGATCTCCGCGCCCATCCGGTAGCCGCTGCGGTCCGCCCAGGTCTCCGAGCCCGAGGGGTGCGCGCCCACCGCGTAATCTCCATACAGGCCGATCGGCATGCCGAGATCACGCGCGAGCCGTTGCGCGCTCTCGAGCTGCTCGTGCGCGAGCCACTGCAGGTACAGAAAGAACTCGATGCGCGGCGCGTGCTCGCGCGCGAACTCGAGCACCTGCGGGTCATCGACATCGCGAAACTCGAGCGGCCAGTTGGTCCAACCGGAGGCGCTGCCGCGCATCGAGCGGCAGTGCTCATCGAGCGCATCGAACAGCGCATGCCGCTCGAGCGGTACGCCCCCCGCGGCCAGGAAGCGGCGAAACGAGCGCGCACGCTCGGTATGCCGCTCGAGGTGCCGTTCGCGAAATTCGCGATGCAGGAGCGCGAGAATCTCGAGCTTGGCGGCCGCGACACCGGTGTAGTCGACCCGCCGCACCACGCGCAGCGCGGCGAGCCGCTCGCGAAACTCGGGCGCTGCAATCCGGGCGCGCGCCTCCGGGCATTCCAAAAGCTCCGGTACGGCGGCCACCGCGATGTAGAGCACGTTCAGGAAGCGCCGGTTCGAGGCGCTATAGGGACTCGCGCGCTCAGGGTCGGCCGGCGCGAGCGCGTGCAGTGGGTTCAAGCCGATGAAAGCGGCGCCGTGCGGCGCCAGCCAGCGCAGCAGCCTCTTCAGATCATCGAAATCGCCGATGCCCCAGTTCGAGCGCGAGCGCAGCGTGTAGAGCTGCACCGCCATACCCCAGAGCCGCCCGGCCGCCCGCACCTGGCTGGGCTGGTAGCACTCAGGCGGGCTGAGAATGAGACGACAGGGACCGAAGGTGGACGGCCCGATCCTCACTTCGAGATCGTGATAGCCGGGCTCGAGCTCGAGCGGCAGCTCCAGTCGCCGGCGCGTGATCCACACTCCTTCCACCTCACCGCGCCAGAGCTCGGGACAGTCGGCCGTGGAGACGAAACCCGCACGCGTGCCGCCCGTCTCGAGCGCCACCGACCACTCGAGCGTCGCGCCGAAGTCGCGCGCCGGAATGTTGAGATCGACGCCGATGCGAGGCCCGCGGGCCGCGGCAACCTTGGGCAGGAAGGTGCGCCAGCGGGCGATCTCCGCCTCGGACAGCTCGATCGAGAGCGCCGCGGGATCATCGACGGCGCAGCCCATGGCACGCAGCAGCGCCGCCTTGGTCTCGAGGCGGAAATGGCGCAGCTCACCGCGATAATCGTGGTAGGCATCGCCGATCCCCCGCAGGCGGGCGAGCCTCTCGATCAGCGCAGCGTCGATCATCGCAAACCCTCCGGGGCTAGCATTCGAGCAGGGCCGCGCTGCTCGCGGTCAGCGCGTAGGCGCTCTCGCCCACCGGCGTTGCGGGAGGTTGATCGAGCGAGGTGTCGAACCTCACCCGCCAGGGATGGCCGGGCGCGGACGCGGGCAACGCGAAACCCTGCTCCGTACCGGCGGCATTGAGCAACAGCAGCAGCCGGCCGTTGCCCCCGCTGCGTTTGCCATACCACACGCCGAGTGAGTGCAGGGCCTGATCCTGCCAGTCCTCGGCGCGCATCTCGCCGCCGCGCGGATGCAGCCAGGTCACGTCTTTGACCCCGGCGCGGGAAGCAGTTCCCTTGAGGAAGGTCTCGCGCCGAAATTCAGGATACTCGCGTCTCAGCTGCGTGAGCAGACGCACGAAGCCCAGGAGCTCCGCATTCTGCGCGGCGAGCCGCCAGTCGATCCACGAGATCTCGTTGTCCTGACAATAGGCGTTGTTGTTACCCTGCTGCGAACGCCCCATCTCATCTCCGCCCTGCAGCATCGGAACGCCCTGCGACAGCAGCAGCGTCGCGAGAAAATTGCGCCGCTGGCGGCGGCGCAGATCAAGGACGGCGGGATCATCGGTCGGCCCCTCGATGCCACAGTTCCAGCTCAGGTTGTGCGTATGGCCGTCGGCGTTGTTCTCGAGATTCGCCGCGTTGTGCCGCTCGTTGTAGGAGACCAGGTCCTCGAGCGTGAAGCCGTCGTGCGCCGTCACATAGTTCACGCCCGCGGTGGGCTTGCGGCCGCGGTGGCGGAAGATGTCGCTCGAGCCGGCGAGGCGCTCGGCAAAGGCGCCGACGCCGCCGTCGTCGCGCCTCCAGAACGCGCGCACGGCATCCCGGTAGCGGTCATTCCACTCCGCCCACCCCGGCGGAAAGCGCCCGAGCTGATAGCCGCCCACTCCGACATCCCACGGCTCGGCGATCAGCTTTGTGTAGGCGAGCGAGCTCTCGGCCTTGATCGCCTTGAACAGCTCCGCGTGCTCGTTGAAGCCCTCCGCCTCGCGACCCAGCACGCTCGCAAGATCGAAGCGAAAGCCATCGACGTGCATCTCCTCGACCCAGTATTTGAGGCAGTCGACGATGAGGGTGCGCACCTGCGGGTGCGCACAGTGCACGGTGTTGCCGCAGCCGGTGAGATTCTCGTAGTAACGCGCATCGCGCATCAGGCGGTAGTAGACCGGGTTGTCGAGACCCTTGAAGGAGAGCACGGGTCCCGCCTCGTTGCCCTCGGCGGTGTGATTGAACACGACGTCCAGAATCACCTCGAGTCCCGCCGCGTGCAAGGCGCGCACCAGGGTCTTGAACTCGAGCACCGGATCCAGGGCGGCATACTCGCGCGCCGGCGCAAACCAGGCCACCGGGTTGTAGCCCCAGTAGTTGACGAGGCCGCGCTCGAGAAGGAACGCTTCGCTCGCGAACGCCTGGCACGGCAACAGCTCGACCGCCGTCACGCCGAGCGAGGTCAGATGCTCGAGCACCGCCGGGACCGTCAAACCGAGATACTTGCCGCGCCACTCGGTCGGCACGGCCGGGTGCAGCCGCGTGAAGCCCTTGACGTGCAGCTCGTAGATGATCGTATCGCGCCACGGCCTGGCCGGCGGACGATCGCCCTGCCAGTCGAACGAGTTGTCGATGATCTCGCCGCGCACGGTCGGACCCGCACTGAGCGCGCGGGCGTAGGGATCCATGAGGGCGATCGCGGGATCGAACTTGAGACCCTGGGCAGGATCGCGCGGCCCGTCGGCGTAAAAGGCATATCTCATACCGGGCCGCGCCTGACGCGGCGGCAGCAAGCCGTGCCATATGTCCCCCGTGCGCCCGGGCAGCACGTGGCGCGCGCGCTCGGCGCCGCTCTGCGCATCGAACATCGCGAGCTCGATGCGCGTCGCATGGCTCGAGTAGACGGCGAAATTCACGCCGTGCCGCGTCACCGAGGCACCGAGGGGACGCGGCGAGCCGGGCTCGATCGTCATGCCGGCTCAAGATCGAGATCAATGATCCGCATGCTGCGTCAGATCACCGGATTCACGCCCCAGATGCGCTCCGCGTACTCGCGTATGCTGCGATCGCTCGAGAAATAGCCCATGCTCAGGCAGTTGATCACGGCCTTGCGACTCCACTCCTCCGTACGCAGATACAAAGCATCGACCTCGGCCTGCGTCCTCGCGTACGCGGCGTAGTCGGCGAGCACCAGGAACGGCTCGCCCTCGCCGAGGAGCCGGCGCACGACGAGACGCGCATCATCGGGCCGCGCCGCAAAGAAGAAGCCCGATTCGATCAGATCGATCGTCGCCTTGAGCTCGGCGTCGGACTCGAGCGCCTCGCAGGGCCGATAACCCGCGTCGCGCCGCGCCGCGACCTCCTCGGCGGTCAGGCCGAAGATGAAGATGTTGTCGGCGCCGACGTGATCGCGGATCTCGATGTT
>Ga0181537_10004630_pt1 | contig 11375 bp, 13 predicted proteins | sample PEATcosm2014_Bin_39_FD_119765 | JGI IMG/M metagenome (GOLD analysis project Ga0181537, IMG submission 119765) | Peatland microbial communities from MTU Mesocosm Facility, Houghton, MI, USA - PEATcosm2014_Bin23_10_metaG | ecosystem: Environmental > Terrestrial > Soil > Wetlands > Peat | place... | reverse complement strand
AACCACCAATGTTGCTCGGCGCCGTAAAGCTCACTGACGCGGTACTTGTCGAGCTCGTGGCACTTCCCACCGCGGAAACCGCGGTGGGCGGTTGCGGATTGCCAAGCTCCGTTACGCTGTTTGAGGCGGACGACGCCGCCCCGGTCCCAACGGAATTGCTCGCCTTCACGGTGAAGGTATAGCCAATACCGACGGTTAATCCTGAAATGGCGATCGGGCTTGCTGAACCTGAAGCGGTCAGCGAGCCGGGACTGGACGTAACTGTATAACCCGTTACTGCGGGGCCAGCAAAGCTGCCAGGCGCACTGAAACTGATCGTCGCGCTACCGCTATTAGCCGCTCCGGTAACCGCAGAAACGCTTGTTGGCGCCCCTGGAACCGTTGGAGCGGTGATCGAAAAGTACGACGTTGTTGTCGCCGGTATTTCACATCCCGAAGCCGACGTCGGGTGGTCCGAAATGGTGTAGCTACCTGGCGAGAGGCCGGAAAACGTTATCGATCCCGTGCTGGTTGAACCCGTATTGATGAGGGTACTTCCCTCGTAGAGTTGTACCGTCGTCGCGATCGTGCTCGAGTAAAGCGTTACCTTCACCGAGGTCGTCGACCACGCAAAGGCCGTTCCACTCGATGGCGATGTAACAGGATTGGTATAGGTAGGGGGCGGGGACGGACACGGCGGAAGAATCGCAACAGCGGGTACACACGTCGCCGCAAATGCCACTGGCCAAAGCTTTGACAACAAATGCTGAGGGCGCAGATATTGAAGAAGTCTCGCCAACTGCGGGCGCTTGAATGAAGAGACCGACCGCGATCCGATTTGCAAATTGACCAAAGTCACTGCTCCCAATAGAGGATGCGACAAGACCTCGGACCAACAAATTGCTTTGGCCCATACAAAATCCGGAAAATCGTGCGTGACCCGCGTTATTGACGGACTACGCCGCTCTTCTTGGCGACGTTTTCGCGAAGCGTTTTGCGAAATCGGAAATTAGTCGGAGTTAGGCGAGTGGGAAATGCGGGTCTTTACCCGTTTACAAATTTTCTTGCTCCGGCCGCGCGCGGAAAAAAATAAGAATGACGTTACGAAAGTAATCTGCTTTGGAAATTTGTGCGCTTGGTAATCAGGATGCAGCAATTCAAGCGCAGCAAGACGAACGATGCTCGCAGTCTTGAAAAATTCCTTCGCAGAGTTTGTACCTCGTAGTTATCATCGGCGTCGATGACGTCGTCACACCAACACGAGGTTTTTAATGCTTTCTCATTCAATTTCCAATGCCGCGAAGATCGCGGGTACGTTGGCACTTTGCGCCGCGCTTTCGCTGCCTGCTCAAGCCGAGTCACTGGCCAATCATCCGGTCGCGGTTGCCGTCCGCAATGGCGATTGCAAAGCGGCCGCGAGACTCCTGAATCCGGTTGCTAACGAGAACGACAAGAGCACGGCGTTCCTTGGTGGTCGAATGCTGAGCGAGGGGATTTGCCTGGAAGCAAACCCTGTCGGCGCGGCGCATTTTTACGCCCATGCGGCCGAGTTGGGTGACGAAAGGTCCAAGCTGGAATATGCGACAGCCTTGGGCCTGGGCGAAGGAGCGGACCAAAGTTATGAGCACGCGGGCGAAGTCTGTCGCGGCGGCGGCATCGACGCACAGAACAAACTCTCGGGGTACGACCTGGGCTACGCCTGTACGGTTCTCGGAGTCGCGGGCAAGATTCTGCGAACGACCTTGCCGCCAGGAGCGTTCATGGCCGGGACGGGCGACGCGACCGTTCGATTCAACGTCTCGTCGGGCCAATTGAAGGTGCTCGGGACACCGCGCATCGCTCGCGGCCCGGTTCCACTTGGTTCACACCTTGGTAGGCCGGTGATCGATGCGGAGGACGTAATTGGTTCAGCGTGGGACACTGCCCTAACGAAGGTTCCGAAACCAGAACGTGCGCGCCTTGATAATGTGGACGTGGTCCTGAGCATTGACATCGACATGATCCTCGAGCGTGGCCTGGACGTGGCGAAGTCCGAAAGCGTCCACTTCACGCCGGTATTTGGAGGAACGATCGTTCCTCGCTGAATGCGAGGAGTCCCACTGGGCACTCGTTTCGCGCCACTGCTAGCAGCTTAAATCGGACACCTTCGACGATCAGTCAGGAAGCGCACCGACACGTTGGGCGCGGCCGCTATTGCACTGCGTCGGATGACGAACTTGTCTGGGATTGTGCGCGACGACCAACGCCTCCATCAATTGGGCCGCCGTAAGGAACGGAAGCGAAGCGCGGCGCGATCGTAAACAGAAATCTGCCAGCAAAAAGGAGTTCGAAACAAAAACATCCCGTACGTGTCAACCGCCACGAACCGCGGCTTTCCATCGCACCTACCGCCCAAGTTTGGTGGATGGGCCGGCGGAATTCCCCAGTCGCAGACCGGCAAGCAGGTATCGGCGCGGGCCTTGACGGAGCGTCTGTCCGCCAAATGCAAAACGGACGCGCCAACCCAACCGCGGTTTTCATACGAGCCGATGCCCCGCCCGCCCACGCATGTAGTCCCGTACACCTGAGCAAGGTACGCCTCGTTCCGTGGGAAGTCATCCGAAACGGGATTCAGGTTGGCCTCGAGTATCCCCACGCTTGAGCAGATTCAATCGACACGCGAGCCCGCTGGCCCAACGCCGATTCAGGCCTACGAGATGATCCACGACTGCGCGCGGCCCTGGCAGGATTCCGAGGCCGGTACGCGCCGACTACATCTTAGTTTGTAGGAGCTCTTTCAAATCAAGACTGCGATGCGCGATAAGCCGATGACGCCGCAGCACGACGCCACTTGCCACGTTCATCCATAGCGGTCATTTCCGAAGAACCTCATCTGCGTATTAAACCGGTCGACGCAACGGCTAGGTTAAATCTGCGGCCTCGCTTCGGACATCATGTTCGTGTATTTCTGGTGCCATCGATTCAATCTAACCGGCTCATCCAGACCCATACGCCTGATTTCGCCCTTTGGGGGTCGGGATTCCGAACGCGCAGAACCATCAAATTCGCTCGGCGTCTTCTTCGGCCACTAGAAGAAGCGATTCAAGCAGATCCTTATGCTCCTGCACATCGCGTCGTGCAATCTTGAGGGTGATTTGTCGCTCCCCAAAAGGCCGCACGTAAAGCTCGGTTTCGCTCAACTTCTCGACCATTGAATCGCGCACGTCCGCATCGACGCGGATTCGTGAATGGCAGTGCTTCGTGCCCTTCCCGGGATGGAACCAACAAAAATTATTCCCCTTAGCGCCCAACGCAATGTGATGTTTGTTGTACGTGACTCGCACCGACCCGAGTGTTTCTTTGGCAAGCGCGATGAAACTGTCCATGGCTGCGAGCGCGTCCGCACTTGCCTTTTTCTCCCATACCTCTCTAGAAATTTGTCCTCCGCCGTCATCTTCGTCGACCTCCACTTCGCCTAGGACGTCGAGGACTTTAACGAACTGCAGTCCCATTCCGCCCTCAAAAGTAAAGGCATTTAGTTGCAGCGCGATGATCGGGATCGAGCGGTTCAGTAGCCGTATGACATTAAAGAACCGGGCGGTAACTTCCTCTGCAACGATGACCGCACGGTGTTCGTACGATGGGAAGCGCTGACGTTCGATGTCCCAATATTCGATCGTACGAATGATGTGACTCTCGTCCAGCCTACCGAGCATTACCTCGACTTCATAGCGCATTTCTTTTTCGGGATCCCAGAGGAGGAAGTCGAGGCGCCCACGGCTTGGCTGGATTCGCTCGCGACCGATAACCGTGACGTTCTTGCCAAGGCCGAGTATTGTCGGATCTTCATTGATCTTGCCCTGAAGCCATCGCTCGTCTAGCAAGAGGTCTCGCAGCCTGATCGTCGCTACGGATTTCAGAGGTGGTGCCATCGGCATTTATTCATGTCGGTATCGGATCCATGATGATACGGTTTGCAGGGCATTGGCGGCCGGAGCGGTATCCGTGGATACTGACGCGGATCCTCGGCGACGGACCCAGTGCGGTACAACAACCCACACGGAGCGATCGGTCTCTGACGTTTTTCCTTCGGGGCGCCGAACCCTCGCGGTCTGGCCGAGGCATGCGTTCATCGTCGCCAGTCTGCTCGCCGCGTAGGCGCGCTTGGCCCGGAGCTTGATCTCCGCAACCGGCCTGGTCACATCGGTGTCGTTGGCTTAGCGCGCAACTTGCTGCATGCCCGTCAATTCTCGCTTGGGTACAAGTGGTCGAGTCCAAACGGCACCGAGGACGTCACTACGTCAAGCCGCTGCCGTGCCAGTGGCCCGGACGCGCTCAGCAATACGCAGTGGCATACCATCGCTGATACCAAGCCAAAGGACCGCGACGAAGGTTTATGTCCCGGCGGCGCACAACATAGGTGGACGTTTCGTCGTCGAGTCGTGGCCTCGCTTGCGGGCGTTACGGCGCGTGACACCGCGTTACGGGTGGAGCTTTGCAAGGCGTTGCGCGCCGCCAGCCATGACCCGGCTTCCGAGGTGACCGAGTTGGCAACCAACGTCGCCCCGATATGCCCATGGGTTATGAGCCGCGCGTCCGGTGCGAGGTGATTCGACTAAATCTGTTTCGAAACCGGATAATCACGACCCGTCGGAGCGGGACCACTGCATTGATTAGAAAGGGAATTCCGCGATCGGCTGTGTTTCTGAATGTTCGGATAAACCGCGGGGAGATCCGGATGTGTTGCCGCCTTTTTCGCCGCCCGCCCCGCCGGTTAACAGGAAGCCTGATTCCTGTGTTAATCGAGGCTGTTAACCGGCAACCGTTAGCGCATCTGTGTCCATCAATCCTCCTCGCCTCCCTCCGACTCGCTAGAGAGCACGCCGTGGCGCGGGCGGCGCGAACTGGTAGGCGGCCGCCGACCTTGACCGGCAAGTACGGCCACTGACGCGATCTGCTTCAGGGCGATCGCCCATCCCGGATCCCTCCGAAACTCGCTGGGGTCATTGACCATGAACGATGCTCACGCTGGTACCAACAGGTGCGCGTTCGCAAGCGAATTCACCGCCGGTGCGTTGGCCGCAATCTTGACCAAAAGCATGTCCGCTGACGCGAAATCACTGTTCTCGACCTCGGGGTGGGTCCAGCCCGTGACGATTTCGCCTTTGATCTTGAGCAGGCCGCGCGACAGGCGGCTGGCGGGCTTGGGGAATGGAAAGGTCGGGTCGGTCACGTCAGCCTTTGATATTGGTAAGCGTCCTCTGCGGGTCGCCGTTGGCCGAACCAATCCACGCGGCAGCGGGATCGCGTTGGATGCGCCCTTCATCGCGGCGCCGGCGCACGCACTCCGGTGCTTGGATCGGTGGTAAGCCAATGAACTTCTCGGCGAATGCCTTGATTGCCGACACGCGGTAGCGCACAGCGCGCGCGCCTAAGACCACACGGGCCTCTTCCGCGAGCTCGTGGTTCTCGACAAGTAAGCGATGGAATTGGCGTGCAGAGACGCTAAGCATCGCGCCAGCTTCCTTCGCATCGACGAATAACGGTTCTAGTTGCATATGTCACCGTGCCCAAGCATGCAATTGCGTGTCCAGACGATAAACGTTCGACGAGACCTGCTTTCGATTTCCGGCTCAAATTGACGCCGCGCCGCGGTCATTTCGGGGGGTTCCACTCTTTCGTGACGTGCATCTCTCCATCCCAAACGGTATGTCCTCCCGCTTTCCGGGGCAGAGACTTACGCGTCTCGAGAAGATGCCAGTCGGTTTCCTTGTAGTTCGTCTCCAGTCCTCCACTGATATGCATCTGGGTTTCCTTGTACTGCCTCTTGCACGCGGCCAAGCACGCTTCGATGTGACCCTGCGAATCCTTCTACTGCGACTTGTGCGCTGGTGACGTCCCGCACTGGCTTCATTCGTCGAACCCCCCAGTCGCCGACGCTTGGAAACGGCGCCTCGCGGTGGCCGCAGTGCGTGGGTTCAAGGCGTTCGAGTCGCGGAAGGCACCCGTTTCCTCGTCAAACGCGAGTAGGCAGTCCCCGGTCGGGCCGTTGCGGTTCTTCCGCACCAGCAGTTCGGCGAGACCCACCCATTCCGGGGCATCGCTGTGTTTTTCCTCCCGGTGCAGCATCGCAACGATGTCGGCGTCCTGTTCGATTTCGCCGCTGTCACGGAGATCGGAGAGGATCGGGCGTCTGTCATGGCGCGCCTCGACACCACGATTGAGCTGCGCCAACGCGATGATCGGCACCGACAACTCCTTCGCCAGCGCCTTGAGTCCGCGGTTGACGCTGCCGAGTTCCTGAACTCGGTTCTCCCCAGTGCCGCGCATGAGCCCGATGTAGTCCACGACTATGAAATCAAGACCGGCCTTCCGCTTGAGCCGGCGGCCCTTGGCGCGCAGATACCCGACAGTGACGGCTGGTGTGTCGTCCACGTAGACTTTTTCGTCCTGGATCCCTTCGTACGCACGCGTCATATCGGACCAGTGGCGGTCATCGCTGGTAACTGCCCGCATAGCGTGCGTTGACACCTCAGACCGAAGCGCAAGGATGCGCTGGCCGATTTCCCTCCGGCTCATCTCCAGGGTCACGAACAACCCGACTTTGCCGGCTTCGGACATCGCGCTCGCCATGGAGCACGCCAGCGCCGTCTTGCCGACGCTCGGGCGCGCGGCAACGATCAAAAGCTGACCGGGCTCGAGGCCGTTCGTGTAGCGGTCAAAGCCCTGCAATCCCGTGGCAATGCCGGACATGCCGCCGCCGGCTTGTTGGCGCTCGTCGGCGTACTGCATCGCCTCCCACACCGCCTCACCGATCAGCACCGGGTCACCGGCGCTGCGGTCCAGGGCGCGCAACAGGTCGCTTTCGGCGGTGGCCGCGAGCTCGTGAGGGTCGCCGCCTCGGCCGGCGGACGCGGCCAGGTCCGCGCCGATCTGCCCCACGCGGCGCAGCAGCGCGTACTGGCGCACGATCTCGGCGTATCGACCGATGTTCGCCGCGCTCGGCGTGTTGGTCGCCAGCGAGCTCAGGTACGCCAGGCCCAGGCCCTCTGAGCCGTTCACCGGCCTTCCGAGCGCTTCCCAGGCCGTGATGGCATCAATGGGCTGGCCGCGGTCGAAGATGCCCTGAATGGCCTTGAACAGCGCGCGGTGTGGCAGCAGCGAGAAGTCCTCGTGCACCAACACGTCCGCGATGCGCTCAAAGGCAGCGCCGTCCAGCAGCAGCGCGCCCAGTACCGAGCGCTCTGCGGAAAGCACCTGCTCCACCGACTCGCGTGCGCTCATGTCGCGACTCTCCGGGCTTGCTCCCCTTTCGTGGTCCAGCGGGCGTCCTCGCCCTCCAGCATGAACCACAATTCGTACCAGTTCTCGCGCACCGCGTTGCGAAAGGTAGCGCGCCAATCCGCGTAGGACTTCAGCTTCCCGGTCGTCACCGCTGGTGCGAGTTGCTTCCGCTTAAACACGGACCAGCAGGCCGCCAGCATTTCCGGGCTGATGCCGACCTCCGCTGCGTAGCGAAAGATCGGATCGCTTTCAGGGATTGGCTTCTCTCCAACCTCCTTCATGCGATCAAGGAACGCTTGAAGGGTTTCGGTTTTGCATTCCGGCTTTCCCGCACGGGAAGGTCGTGCGCCAGCACGCCCCTTGGTGGTTATTGATGTATCAATGACGTGTTGGGTCGCATTTTCGCTACCCGTCTCGCCGCATAAATGCGACCCGTCTGGCGCGTTTTTGCGACCCGTCGCAGATTTGCGACCCGTCGCATTTTCGCTACCCGTCGCATCAGCCAATCCAGTCAGCCGCTCGAGAACGATTCGATAGCGCCGCGTGGCCCCGGGTTTTCCACCGTTCGCGTTCTCGATCACGACGACTAGGCCCGCGTCAATGAGCCGGTGAAGTAGGCGCTGTGCCTGGCATTTACCGACACGGCATTTGCGGCCGACCGCCTTCACGGACGGGAAACTTCGACCCTCGTCGTCGCTCCAATCGGCTAAAGCAAGTAGCGCGAGAAGCTCCGCGCTGCTATCACCCGGGTATCCGGCCCAAACCCGTGCCATTACCACCACGCTCAAGCGCGCCTCCGTAGGAGTGCGTCCCAGCGCCTGCAGGTCGGGCAAGAGCCGGAGACACAGCAGGTGCATGCCGTATTGCCAAGAGGCTCGGCTGCCGGCTTCGAGTCGCGGTCAATGTCGAGTACGTGGTGCATGTCGCGCCTTGGCAGGCGTCCGCACAAATCGAGGACTTCGGCCATCACGCCGTACGCGACTTTGCAACCTGGGCGGCCAGCCAGGCATCGAGTTCGTGATTGAGCAGTAGCGAGTCGGCGCCGATCTTTACGGGCTTCGGGAATTCAGGGTTCTTCTGGATTTGCGCCCAGACCCACGACTTTGATCGGCAGAGGCGCTCCGCGGCTTTTGGGATCGACGAGCAGCTAGCGCCGCTCGGAAGTCCCATTGTGATTTCGGTATCCATGCTCTAGTCTCCCCACTAGCGACCAATTGAGTCGCAAGAAGAAACTAGCGAGCGAACTGTGCAAAGGAAAGGCTATTGGTTTGTACGACCCTTGCCGAACTTGATCCGCGAAGGCTCAGGTTTTACAGCCTTGTTGAGGTGGAGAGCTTTATTCTTTATAGACACTTTCAGCAAATTGCGCGCACGCCCCGACACTCGGTCCGACCACCTCTTCTGCGTGGGTTCGCGTTCTTTCAGTGCACGCCAGCAGTTGAACGCGGTCGTCGCGACAACGCCGGTCCGTTTGGCGATCTCTTCCGCGATAACCCGTTCCGGTCGAAACTTTCCGTCCGATTCCATCCTCATGTAAGCAGCTATCCAGGCACGCTCAATTTCGACGTGCTTGTCATTCCTGGCCGTATCGGATGGCGCATGCCCTCGGCCAATTCGCAGCGCTTGGCGCAGTGCCGGCAATTGGTCGTCTACGTCACCAGGGTCGGCGCAAAACTTCAGAAGATCCGCGATAACCGCGTCGAGCTCACTAAGTATGTCTAGCCGCAACAGTTCTCTCGTCACTTCGTCGAACTCGACTGAATGTACGCCGCGCCCCGGCGTGGGGAGACTCGTCATCAATTCGGTGACGCGTTTCTCGTCGCGCAGCCGGTCCGCCTTGCGCCTTTCAGCGAACGCGCGGAGCAGTTCGATGCCGTCATGCGTAGCCCAGTATCGCATGAGGGCGCCGCGCCCGGGGTCATCCATCATTGCCTTGCGACTCACCATCTTGACGTTGCGGGGGTCAGGGTAATTCGCCCTCGCTGTGCACTGACATTGCCGAAACGATCGAACGCATATTCGTTGCGCCCTCTTGAAGGAGTCCCGGAGCGAATTTTGGAAGTCGCCATGTACCCACCTCCGCCTGGATGCCAGCGCGCCAGGTTTCCAAGTCAATTGCATCGAGCAGCGCTCGAGTCTCGACGACGCGGTCCCAAACTTCATTATCGAGCGGCAGCTCCTGCATTGCGTTCAGCTTTGCCAGCGTCACGCCCAGCAGCGAAATCATGGCGCCCTCGAGCTGCTCCGCATTGGCCTCCATGTGACAGTCGGCATTTGCGGCCAGTGTGTTGAGGCATTCGACGAGCGCAAGCGCGGCTCGCGCGGTCGAAAGATTGGTGTCGAGCTCAGACGTAGAATTTGAACTAGCCACGGTGCACTCCTTTGAAGTGGATCAAGGTCAGGGCCCGCGGACGCTTCGAGGGCGTGCGCGTGGCCCGTTCACCGGCTACCGGCTGGTGCGGTCAATCAATCCGTATGCCTCCGGCCGCCGCAACCCGAACGGCGTCCTCCAAACTGTCGCCTCGTGCGAGTCGAGCGCAAATGTCCGTGATGTAGCTATCGGCCGTTGTTAGCGCCTGCATGAGAGCGACCACGTTCGGCGTCACGGGTGAGGTGGCACTGGCGGCGGCGAGGATCGTTCGGAACGTCGTCTTATACGCGTCGACGCCTGTGATGATTGATTCGCTTTCGTCGTTCAATTGCAGCACTCCTTCTCTAACCCGAGCGGGGTTTGCGCACTGCCTTCGGATGCTTGCCGGCGACCGGCCGGCGCGGATGCTTCGGAAATCTTCAGTTCAGTTGCGTACGCGCACCAGGCATCCATCAGCGCGCGTCGCTCGGTAATGAACTGCGAGCGGTTGTATGCAGCACGCACGAGGTTCTGCTCGCGGTGCGCGAGCGCTGCCTCGATCACGTCCGGGCGAGCGATGCCTGTCTCGTTGCTCCAGGTTGAAAAACTGGCGCGAAAGCCGTGGACCGTGAAGGATTGCTCGACGTCTTCTCCGCGCAGCTCCATGCGTGTCAGGACCTGCAGCATCGACATATTCGACATGGGTCGCTTGCTGTTGGCGGCCGACGGGAACACGAAGCGCTTGTTTAGGTCTGCCTGGCCCTCGATGATTTCTAATGCCCGCGCGGACAGGAACACCACATGCTGCTCTCTGCATTTCATTTTCGCTGCAGGGACGGTCCAGATCCTCGCTGCCTTATCGATCTCGCCCCATTCAGCGGTCAGTGCTTCATTCGTGCGTGCAGCACACAGGATTAGGAATTCCAAGCAGCGCGCCGCATTGCCTTTTTGCTTACGAAGGGCAGAGATAAAGCTGGGCACCTGACCGTACGGCATGGATTCGAAGTTGCCGCGCACGCGTCGGCCAGCGCGCCGACGTAGTTCCTTCTTGATCGGCGCGGCCGGATTCTCCTTACGCAGACCGTCGATTACGGATGCATCGAACACCAGTGCGAGGCGTTGGAAGATGCGCGAGCCTGTCTCCGGAACCTTGCGCCAGATCGGGACCAGCTCGTTTAGGAGTTGCATTGCCGTGATGCTGCCGATCGATGCGTCGAGGACAGACGCGGGAACGTGCTGTTCAACGCTGTTGATCCATTGCTGTGCGTGCTTTTCCGAAAGAATCGGCTCGATGTGATCGGCGTGGTACGCGCGCAAGTATCTACGGAGCGTGACCTCGCCTCCTTTGGTGAGGTTTGCCTCTTTCGAGGCCTGGGCACGCTCGATCGCGCGTGCCGCTTTCTTGGCGTCGATTGGGTCGGTGCCCTTCTCGATCAGATCACGGGCCTTGTCGGCCTCCTTGCGCGCCTTCTTCAGCGACTCACCGGCAGATTCTTGGCTGTTGCGATCAGCCCCGCCCAGGCCCAGCTCGCGGCGCTTGCCGTTCGCCGCGGTGTACCTGAGCAGCCAGCTGGCTCCGCGTCCTTGCACGCGCAGAAACAGGCCGTCGCCGTCCTTGTGGTCACCGGGCGCGGCGGTTTGGACCTCGCGCGCGGTGAGTAGATGCTTGGGCATTGCTCGTCCTTTCCACATTCTGTCCCCCGGCTGTCCCCCGAATTTCGGGTGAGCCGGAAACATGTCTCAACATGTCGTTGCGTGACAGGACTATGCGGTCCCTTGATTT
>Ga0181537_10004629_pt1 | contig 11376 bp, 9 predicted proteins | sample PEATcosm2014_Bin_39_FD_119765 | JGI IMG/M metagenome (GOLD analysis project Ga0181537, IMG submission 119765) | Peatland microbial communities from MTU Mesocosm Facility, Houghton, MI, USA - PEATcosm2014_Bin23_10_metaG | ecosystem: Environmental > Terrestrial > Soil > Wetlands > Peat | place... | reverse complement strand
GACGACTGAAGCGGCAAGCGAGGCGGCAAGAAACTGGCGACGTTCCATGATTCCCTCCCGGGTGAAGGTCCATTGTAAGCCGCCTTCGCCGAGCGGACCCGGAGGAGGCAGCGCGGCGACTGGAAATTTTTGGGCGCGGTCGAAACTTTCACAAAGGGCCAGTGTCTACCCTTGTGGGAGTCTTGCGGGATTCCCTTTCTGTTCGGCAACTCCCGCCGAAACCTGCGCCGCCGCTCCCTGGGGAACGGCGGCCTCTTTTTTGCGAGGCGCGGGTCAATCAAGCTGCGCGCAGAGTTTCCTGCAAGGGAATCTGATGGGCGCGAGTTCCAACGCTCGCTGGCCGGCTTCTACGGGAGCTGCTTCAGCTTCAAGCCTTTGAACGTGATCTGGTATCCCTCGGCCTCCAGGCCGACGAAACCCTTGTTGAGCCCAACCTTTGTGGTGTTGACGACTTCTCCATTGACGGCGAGAGTGCAGGTGTCGCCAACGCAGCGAATGTCGTAAGTATTCCACTCCCCTGCCGGCTTGACGCGGTTCTCTTTCATATCCTTTTGCAGATTGAAGCGCGTGGGCGTGCCATCGACTGGCGTAAGGCCGAAGATGTAACCGCCGGCGAGAGATGTTTGCGCTTGATGCCAGATGGAGCCATCGTCGTTGTTGCGGAAGAAGACGCCGGAGTTGTATTTCGGGTTCGGCGTCGAGACCGGCGTGAAGCGCCACTTGACATGAAATGTGAAGTTGCCGAATTCGTGGTTGAAGCGGAGCCACTCGTGACCGGCGTTGCCGTCGCAAACGATCTGCCGCTTGGCGTAATCGATGTGCCATTGCGCAACCGCGCTGACGGGATGACCGGGCGGAATTGTGATGCGGGTCCAGACTTCGTGCTGGGGGTCGTCGTGGCTGGCCGGGAAAAAGTCGACCGATTGGGCCGATGCGGGGACGACGGCTAGCAAAACTGCGAGACAGGGTATGGAGAAGAGTGCAGAGATCGAAACCCGTGCGGGCTTCGTGATTTTGCTGAGATTCCAGGACATACTTCTTCCTCTCGAAGATCGCCATCGATTGTATTGCTGAGGGGCAATCGGGAGGAAGCCCGCTGCGCTAACGCGCGATGAGGAACATGACCCAACTCAGCACAATGGCCGAGCCGACAAAGAGGACGAAGCAGTAGATTCCATAGCGGACCATGCCACGTGGAGTATCGCGCATGGTGATGCCGAAGACAGTGGAGGCGAAGAGCGCGAAGAGGATGACCGAGGCAAAATGGGAGGGCCGGAACACTTAGGACTTCCTCCCGGTGCGCAGATTGTGCGCGTCAACGGCGGCGATCACGTTGAGGAGGCCAGCGACGACGATAAACTTGGTGCCGTAGTCGGCCAATGTGGTTTGCACGGGATCGGGGCCAAGGCCAAGCATGCGGCCAACGAAATAGAGCAGCCCGCTGCCGAGGTCGCCCGCTACGCAGAGCATATCGAGAATGTCTTGCGTGCTGGTGTAGAGCTTGCCCTGCATGGCGAGGCCAAGGGCGAACATGGCAATGATGGAGGCGGCGAGGAGCAAGCCGCGCACCCATTTTCCGACGAGGAAATGGCCGGCGCCGGGGACGAGCCAACCGGCAATGAGAGGAAGATAGACGAAGCCTTTTTGCGAGGATTTGCCAGTGGCAGGCTTATTTGGAGTGGTGGCCATTCCTTATTGAATATACAAGGTCAGGCGCCAGTGACCGGAGGTCCGGGAACAGAGAACAGAGACCAGGGGGGCTCGTGTTTAATTGCCGGTGGGAATGATGCCGGCGTTCTCGACCATCAGAATCACGGTGCGTTGCGGAGCGCGAGTGCGATGCACGGTGGCGCGCGGAACCACAAATCCTTGGCCCGGCGCGAGCGTCACTGTTTTGCCCTCGAGTTTGTCGTCAAGGTCAATGAGAAGTTTGCCCTCGACTACATAGAAAAATTCGTCGTCGTTGTCGTGCTTGTGCCAGTGATACTCACCTTCGATGATGCCGACTCGAACGACTGAATCGTTGACCTTGCAGAGAGTTTGATTGAACCACTTGTACTCGCAGGCTGCGGCGAGCGCGTTGACGTCAATGAGCTCGAGCGGGCCGTGAAGAATGTTGAGGCGTGTCTCGTAGGGAAAGGCGGTTGGCGATTCTGGCACGGTCGGCCTCCTGATCGGCGTTGAAGCCGATTAGATTCTGACAAGCTCGCGCTGGACGCGACCGGTAACCCAGGCCTTGCCCGGAACGGTGAGCATATTGACTTCGCTGCGTACGCCGAATTCGGCCAGGTAGATGCCGGGCTCGACAGAGAAGCAGGTGTTGGGAAGGATGCGGCGCGCGTCGTGAGTTTCGAGATTGTCGAGGTGGGCGCCGGAACCGTGCAGCTCCTGCGCGATGTTGTGGCCGGTACGGTGCGTGAAGTAGTCGGCGTAGCCGGCGGCGAGAATGACGGAGCGGGCCGCATCGTCGGCTTCGAAGCCATAGATGGGGCGGCCCTCAGCGAAAGCACGCTCGATGGCGGCGATGGCGGCGTCGCGCGCGTTGCGGACCGTCGAAAAGATGAGCCGTTCCATTCCGGTGGGCTCGCGGCCCACGACGCCGGTCCAGGTGATGTCGTAGTAGATAGTGCCCGGCGCGTCCATACCTGGATTGGGACCTGACTCGCGACTTACATCCGGGCGGCCCCATATATCGATGAGCACAAAGTCACCTTCGCGGATAGGCGCGGTATTGTCTCGAGTTGGTTCGTAGTGCGAGTCAGAAGAGTTGGCGTTGACGCTGACGTTGGGGCCGTTCTCCCAGACCAGACCTTCGCGGAGCATGGCTTCTCGGAGCCAGACGACCATATCGAATTCGGTGAAGTGGGTTGCGCCACGGGAAGGGGGACGGAGGCGGCGGCCGATTTCTTTCCAGCCCTCATCGAGGATGGCATCGATGGCGCGCTGCGCGACCGCATGGCTGGCCATCTGTTCAGCGGTAAGGACGGCCTCGAACTGGCTGACGAGATCGGCGGAGCTGACGATTTGCTTGCCGAGAGAGCGCACAAATTCGACTGTGCCTGCGTCGACCATGGAAACGTACATGATGTCGTTATTGGGCGAATATTGCATGGCGATGCGCCCGGCACCGGCGAGCATGGCATCGAGGCGGGTGTGAAGTTCCTGCCAACTGGAATAAGGCGCTTTAGAGCCCGGCAGCGAGTCGAGACGGGTTTGCTCGACGCGGTGCACAAGTTTGCGCGGTTCGCCCGTGGCAGGAATGAAGTAGTACCAGCGGCGGGTGATGTGCGCCTTCGAGTCGAGGCCGAGGATGTGCGCGGCGATGGGGTCGCGATGATGGTGATCGTAAAAAAGCCAGCCGTCGAGGTTGGCGTCGCGAAGAGCCGATTGGATTGCGTCAAGATTCATAGCGGAATTCCCACGGGACCATGATACCCGGATACGGTGCGCGGGTACGCGATCAAGCAGTTGCGCGGCGCTTCGCGCCCTGCATTTTTATCGACACGTGGACGAGCGAGAGCGCAGCCGGCGTGACGCCGGGAAGGCGGCTGGCCTGGCCGATGGTCATGGGCCGAACGCGATCGAGAGTTTCGCGCATCTCGCGCGAGAGACCGCTGATGGCGCCGTACTCGATCCAGTCAGGAATCGTGACTGCTTCTGCAGCCTTGAGTTTCTCGATGGATTTCTTCTGCTGCTCGATGTAGCCGGCGAACTTGATTTCGGTCTCGACGGCGCGGGCCGCGCTCCGCGCTCCCGGGTTTTCGACAAGAGCAGTGAAATATTCCGCGAGGAGCGGTTCGCGGGCGAGGTCGTCGTGGAGGACGGCGAGCAGCCGCTCGATGGAGACTTCAGGACGCTTGAGGAGTTGCGCCCATGTTTGGCCGGCGGTGGCTGTGAGATCGGCGAGGCCGGCGGCATGCAGTTTTTCGGAGTCGACCTTCCGCGTCGTCAGTAGCAGTTCCAAGGCTGCCATGCGCGCCTGCTTCTGCTCGTAATCGGCCCAGGCTTCATCTTTGATGAGGCCGAGGCGGCGGCCGTAAGGCGTGAGGCGGCGGTCGGCGTTGTCGATGCGCAAGTGCAGACGAAATTCCGCGCGCGAGGTGAACATGCGGTAGGGTTCGTTGGTGCCTTTGGAGATGAGATCGTCAATGAGGATGCCGGTGTAGCCCTCGCTGCGATCCATGGTGAACGGCGACTCGCCCTTGAGCCAGAGCGCGGCGTTGATGCCGGCCATGATCCCCTGGCAGGCTGCCTCCTCATATCCGCTTGTCCCGTTGATCTGGCCGGCGAGATAGAGGCCTTGCATGCACTTGACTCGCAACGTGCGATCGAGCTCTGTGGCATCGACGGAGTCGTACTCGATGGCGTAACCGGGGCGCAGCATTTCCGCCTGGTCAAGCCCGGGGATGGAGTGGACGATTTGCCACTGCACCTCCATGGGCAGCGAGGTAGACATTCCGTTGACGTAGACCTCATGGGTGTTCAGGCCCTCCGGCTCGAGGAAGAACTGGTGCTGCGTCTTGTCAGGGAACTTAACGATCTTGTCTTCGATGGACGGGCAATAGCGCGGGCCAACGCCCTCAATGCGGCCGGAATACATGGCCGAGCGATGGACGTTCTCGCGGATAAGGCGGAGAGCCTCCGGAGTGGTGAAGGCGATGTGGCAGGAGACCTGAGGCTGAACAATTTTCCTGGTGCGAAAACTGAAGGGAGTGGGGTCGGCGTCACCGGGCTGCTCCTCAAATGCGTCCCAGAGGATGGTGCGGCCATCGAGGCGGGGAGGCGTTCCGGTTTTGAGGCGGCAAGTGCGAAGGCCCAGCGCGCGAAGAGCTTCGCCGAGCAGGACGCTGGCCGGTTCGCCGCTGCGGCCGGCGGGATAGCGCTCTTCTCCACAGTGGATAAGTCCATTGAGGAAAGTGCCGGTTGTGATGATGGTGGCGCCGGCAAGAAGGTTCCGTCCATCGCGAAGTTTAAGGCCGAGAACGCGGCCGCGCGGGCGCACAGGACGGGACTGGCCGTCCAGGCCTTGGTCTTCCGCTTCTTCGTAGCCGCGATCTGTTTCTTCGATTACGAGGTTGACGACCTCGGCCTGGCGAATGTGCAAGCCGGGCTGCGATTCGAGAACCTCGCGCATCTTGACCCGGTAGAGCTGTTTGTCGCACTGAGCGCGCGGACTCCAAACTGCGGGGCCGCGCGAGGAGTTGAGCAGGCGGAACTGAATGCCAACGGCGTCAGCGACTTCACCCATGATGCCGCCTAGCGCATCGACTTCGCGAACGAGGTGGCCCTTGGCTACTCCGCCGATGGCCGGATTGCAGCTCATTTGCGCAATGAGGTCGAGATTCATGGTGATGAGCGCGGTCTTGAGCCCCATGCGGGCAGCGGCCATGGCGGCCTCGCAGCCGGCGTGCCCAGCGCCCACTACGGCAACGTCGTAATGTTCGGTAAAAGCCATCCAGCCTTCATTCTACGAATTCGGGCTGGATATAACACTTTCGGGTCACGATCGAGACTTGTAATTCCCATATAATCAATGGAATTCAGAGAAGCTTTTTACGCCAATGCATCCCTGTCCATGTGGAGACCCGGCCAAAGACGCAGGCCACCAGTGCGCGCGATGTGCTGCGGTCCGCACCCTGGATCTTCCGTTTCAGGCCACCGAAGACGAGATCGCAGAGGCGTATCATGCATTCGTCAAGGCGTGGCATCCCGACAGATTTCAGCACGACGAAACATTGAGGAAGGCTGCTGAAGAGAAGATGCGGGATATCAATGCCGCTTACCACTTTCTTACTTTGGCGCCCGCGAACGGTCCCAAGCCGCCGCACGAGCAACCAACCACAGCCGACAAAACGCCTACCGAGCCGGGGGTACCCCGTTCATTCCCGAACCGGTTGCAAATTCTCTTCCGGTCCTTGCCTCGGCCGCGCACGTTAATGGCAATCGCAGGTCTCGTGGGTGGACTCTCCGTGGCAGGGTTCTTATCGAAAACCTTCGACTCCTACCTCCTCGGCGAACCGGTCGTGGGCGAGCAGTACTCCAATTTCAAGGCGTTCGTTGGCGAGAAGTTGCGTGATGTAGTTCGAAGCACCTGGAACAATACCGGGGAAGGATTCCGGAGCCTGATCTCAGGGAGGAGTTCCCCGGAAGTTGAGGCGGCTGCGAAATCTGACGCCGCAGCAGATAGCACTGGGCCGGGAAACAAGCCGCACACCGTGCAGAGATATGAGCTCAGAACTGCAGAGTCCAAGCCAGTGAAGGCGTCACCTTACATAACGGCAGGCCTTACCAAGGCTGAGGTGATTGCGATTCAAGGTGATCCAACTTCGTTGACTGAAGACAAGCTGACGTATGCGAGAACGGAGTTCTATTTCAGCGACGACAAACTCGCCGGCTGGAAGATCGATCCGGCGTCGGTCCCTGCACGAGTAAAACTCTGGCCGCAGAGCGCAGTCGATCCGAGCCTTCAATCGTTTACTCTGGGCTCAACAAAAGACCAGGTGCTTGCGATTCAGGGCACGCCCACCGTGTTTTCCGAGGACACATTCGGATACGGAGGGTCGGAAGTCTACTTTCAAAACGACCAGGTAATCGGTTGGAAAGACGATCGCGCTTCAGTTCCGCTTCGTGCAACAGCCCGATAGGGTGTCAATACTCGATCGCGTAGGCGCTGCCCTCGAGATCGGACGGATCTACTTTTTCAGAGTGGAAACGCACTTCGACGGGTACGCCCGGTGTAAGGTCGTTGACGTCGAGCTCGCCTACGAGCCAGGGAACATCCGCGCCCGAGCCACCGGAGTTCTGAATGCGCACGGGAATGGGACGCCCGCCCTGCGTTGCCTGAAACGTGAAGGGATCGCTGAGCGCTCCGCTCTTGTGCGCGTCGCGGATAACCGGGGTTGCAAGCGTGAGGCCACCGGGCGAGCGCGGGCGCACGACAACGCGCAAGACTCCATGCATGGGCGGATCGAAGCGAGCTTCAAGGGCGCGTGGCGCCGTGAAGTGGAACTCGGCGGCGACTGATTCAATGGAATTGGGAATGATTACATCTTCCTGCGTGCCAAAGCTATAAGTGGGCGCGGCATAAGCGCCGAAACCCACCATGGCCATTTGACCAGGGCCGAGTGTGATGGAGTTGCCGCTCAAGCGGGGCGAGAAGCCAGCGTCGCGGAACTGCACGCGACCAGCACCCTGGAGCGACTGCAGAGGGGGGGCGGGTGGCAACGCGAGCGAGGCAACGGCCTGTCCGGGATTGATGACTACGTAGACGGAACCGCGCGGGCTAGCAGCCGCGAAGCCGTAGGGTTGAGCGGAGCCGGGAGCCGCGCCAAAGCTATGGATGCGCCCCTGTGCCTGTAGCTCAAGGAAAAGACTCTGAGCACGTGCCATCCAACGAAGATCGTTGTCCTGGATCAGGTGCAGGTCGCTGTGAACGGTATTTACCCATCCTCCGCGCGCCATTGCCAGCAGGAATGCGCCCCGGAAAGCGTGAATGCCGGAACCGAAGCCAACCGTGAAGCCGTCCGAATCAATCTGTTGGAGTAAAACGCCCGATTGCTCAAAGCGGCGCACTCGCGCATCGCTCTCGATATCGACGGAGCGCCGGAAGTCGGCCTGTGGCGTGACAGAGGGCCGCGGTTGTCCGATGGAAAGAAACTCAAAGCCTTCAAGGAGCTTTGCAGGCGGATTTGCAGCGGGTTCTGCGCCGGGTGCATCGCCGGCAGCCGAGGGCCCGGCCGGCGATTCAGGATTGGACGGGATGCTCGAGATCAGCACCACGGTATCGCGATTGGATTTGCGAAAGGACTCGAGCGCCTGGCGCAAAGCCGCGGAGTTGCGGGCGACGATTTCATCGCGGGTGAGCTTGGCTGCGGTTGCGGGCGTCGCCGCCGCGAGATTCAGCGAGTCGAGCACGAAGAGGCGGATCCCGCGGTCGTGCCAGGACTGCAACGCACTGATGAAGTCGGCAAGAAAACCGCCTTCGAAGAGGGACAGACTGCGGCCATCCTGATCGAGAGAGTCTTTCCAGGCGGGCGGAGCCTGGGTAGGAGCTGCGACATTGCCGCCAACGCGCAGGCCGGGGCGGATTCCGGCGGCACGGCACTTGGCGATCCATGCGCCAGGCCCCTTGGGCCAATCGAGAGTGGGACCTGTGTGGTACGAGCCGGCGGCGGCAAACCATGTTGCATCCATCAGGTCGTAGTCGAAACGCAAGCCGGCTTGCTTGAGGCGCACCAAATCGTCAATCTGGCGGAGAGCGAGTGTCTCATTCAGAGTGGATGCGTCGGAGAACTCACCGGTGGGGGACAAGTGACTGTAAACGACGATGGGCGCAAGAAGCTCGGATGAAGCCGTCTGGTGCTGCGCGCTGGCAGATGCACCGGCCATGCATGCGGCCAGGAAGGCCGGGAGCACGAGGCTTGTGCCCACGAAGCTTGTACTATGGTTGCGCCGGATCATTGGGTCTCCTCCTGGGAACCGTGCCGACCGTTCGGCATTAAGCTCCCCCCATCGACCGCGCTTGTCGCGGTTCTGTCACTGACGTGCGACGAACAAACTGTGCATTCCATTCTACGAATTCCGCTCCCTCGAATGAAGAATCAAAACGCGTTCTAAGGCAGTCCTGCGAAAGTTGGAGGTAAGTGTCGCCCAACCTATCAGGCAGTTTGCATGGCGCTCCTCACGCCGCTTGCAGTTCCAGGATGATCGCGGCGCCGCGCGGTTCAAGATTCACAGCCGAGGCGCGGCCGTTTTGGTCGCGCAGAATAGTGGCGCACAGGCTGAGACCCAAACCGGCCGTTTCTCCGCCGGACTGCGTGGGAACGAATGGATCGAAGGCGCGCTCCTGATGCAGGAATCCCTGGCCGGAGTGACTGACGGAGATATGTACCAGGTTGCCTTCGCTGGCCGCTTCAAGGCGAATGGTCCTGGGCTCTTCGCGCGGGGCCGACGGATTGTCGCGCTCGACCGCGCCAATGGCATATTGCAGACAATGGAGCAGTGCCTGGCGCAGCTGCTGCGCTCCGCAGATCACCCTGGGCAGACCGGGCGCCACGGTCACGTGGAATTCGATGGAGCGCTGCAGGAACTCGGTGCGATAGAGCTGCTCCATGTCAGAGAGCAACTCGGCCACGGAGATGGCGGCGGGCAGGTCGGCATGGGAACGGGAAACGCGCGACAAGCTCTCAAGCGTTGAGCGGATACGGCGCGATTCGCTCACGATCGACGCAACGGCTTTGCGGTCCTGCGGATCGAGTGCCGCCGACTCCTCAAGCAGGGTCGCGTAACCCAGAATCACGGTGAGAGGATTATTCAACTGCTGTGTGACGTTGCCGGCGAGCAGCCCGAGGCCCGCATATTTCTCAGAATCGATCAGCTTTTCAAAGAGCATGGTCTGGCTGCGTGTGGCTTGCAGCCGCGCAGCAAGCATCTCGATGGGCAGCAGATCGTCGGCGCGCGGCACTTCGGCGGGCGCGGAGAGGCGGGTATCAATTGGCCGCATTTCCCTGAGCAAGAGAGCCCCCTCAACGCCGGAGCGGCCAACCATTGGCACAGCAAGCATGGAGGTAAAGCGCATCCGCTCGAGGTCGTCGCCGGGAAGCAAGAAGGGCGTGAGGTCGAGCTTGAGGGTCTGTGTGTGCTCGGCCGCGACAGGGGCCGAACCTGGAGCAAGAAAGCCAGCCACAGAGATGCGCTGCGCCAGTTCGCCGAGTGGCTTGGCGACGGCAGGCGCAATGCCCGCTGAGCCCGCCAGACGGTATCGGCCGGCGCCGTTTTCAAGGATGAGCGCAACCTGCGCGAAGCGGCTGTTCGTGACTACCGTCTGGCAAATCTCGGCGCCGAGACGATCAAAATCTTCAACCCTGCGGCGGGTGAGGATGAGATTCGCGTAGGCCTCAAGCTGCCGGCGGGCGCGGCGTTCGCGATCCTGCGCAGCTTTGTTGCTGTTGAGCTCATCTTCGAGCGCCAGAACGATCATGCCCACCGCAGCAACCACCTTGCCCATGACGATGACTCGGGCCAGATTCATGTCCAACAGCATGTGGCTGTCAACCCACGGGACGGAGCGCAAGCTGGAAAGAGACCACGCAAGAAAGCCAAGCACGCTGAGGAAGACTCCCGGAGAGAAGCGCCGGAAGACAAACAGGAGCAGGACTACGGCCATCTGGAGGTTGACGGATTCGATGAAGACGAGCGCTCGTGCTGCCCCCTGATCAAAGCAGATCCAGACCGAGAGGCAACCCAGCATGGCGCTGAACACGACGCCAATCCAAGTGGGTACTGTGCCTTTGGCGGTGCCCCAAAAGACTCCGATGGTGAAGCAAAGTGCCGCGAGCAGGGGAAAGATGAGAAAGAGCGGGCCGGTGGGGGCGACCCCGCCGTAGAGCCCGTAGAGGATGATGGAATAAATGACGAGGATGACAGTGTATGGGACAACAAAGAGGACGTTGAAACGGCCTACCTTGAATACGAGTGGCGACAGCGAACCGAGAAACATGGCTGCGCTGACTTGAACGGAGGTTTCGCCGGCGGCTGCGAGCCACGGATAGAATTTTCGGGAGACGGCCAGAGCGTCGATAGCATAGGGCAAAACCATGGACGCCAGGGCGAAGAGAAAACCCAGGAACCAGAGCAAAGTGCGCGCGTCGCGAAAACGGAAATAGAGATAGCCGAAGGCCGGCAGGAAAAGTGCCGTCAAAATCAGCGCCGGGACGTGATAATAATCGGGCATGAAGTCGGCGGAACTCCCTTTCATCCGCTAAAGCAGCATGTGGCTCCAATCCTTGCGGAGACAGACCGAGCGCACACCCCGAGAGCGGCGGATGGCCAAGATACACGAATGGCCTCCGAGCCGCGGCAAAGGGCTCAATGCTTAGCTTGAAGCGTCCCAAAAGCGATGTATATGCGTCTAAAGTTGCAGCGAGATACGGCCAAACGGGACCACGGCAAGAGGCCGAATAAACGGGTCGAGATGGGAGACGAAACACGGTGCAAATGCGAAGCTGGATTGCGCTAATTGCTGTGGGAACTTGGGCTCTGACGGCGGCGGCACAAGGCAAAGATTCCTTTACGCCGATGCCGCTCGACGCCGGCTTCGGGCGAATGGATATCACTCCGCCGCCGATTCCTCCCGAGCAGATTATCAAGCAGTTTGCCGCGAAGGAATCAGAGTTCCAGGAGGCATTGAACCACTACACCTATCGCCGTGTAGCGCGCGTGCAAACTCTGGACGACGACAACAAAGTGGATGGCGAGTGGTACGAGGTAGATGATGTGATCTTCGACCCCTCGGGGGCGCGCACCGAGAAAGTGGTGTACGCGCCGGGCAATACGCTGACGCGCGTGATGATGTCGCCTTCTGACTTGCAGGACATT